>ODAK010003865.1_pt1 | contig 15464 bp, 9 predicted proteins | sample 1539591 | NCBI WGS metagenome assembly ODAK01 (sample SAMEA3539303, study PRJEB22396) | soil metagenome | biome: tundra; feature: field; material: soil | place: USA | collected 2010-05 | depth 0.15 m | reverse complement strand
GCCCGTGGTGCAAAACACACTTTGATAACACGGCATGAGACTTAACCTAGTATTACTATACCCTCGGCGGCGGGTTGGCGGCGGTGGCCGGCCTGCTTGTCACCGCGCGGCTGGATTCCGCCACGCCCAACGCCGGACTCGGCTACGAACTCGATTCCATCGCGGCGGTGGTCATCGGCGGCACGTCGCTTTCCGGCGGACGCGGCTCCATTCTCGGCACGGTGCTCGGCTGCCTCATCATCGGCGTGCTGAACAACGGCCTGTTCCTCCTCGACGTCTCGCCGTTCTGGCAGCAGGTGGTGAAAGGCTTTGTGATCCTCGCGGCGGTTGCGGCGGACAAAATGGGCGCACGGCGAGAATAAATTTTCAAACGCGCGGCGGCTCTTCCCCGCGTTCCGCGAACCACTGCCGGAGAAAAACCAGATCGCCCGCGGCCTTTTCGCGATGCGGAACCGCCTTCCTACGCCAGAGCAAACGCTGCGACGCAAACGGAACCGGCATGCCGTCCAATTCGCGCGCCACCAGATTCAGCAGGGCGGCAAAAATTCATGTGCGGCAATAACGATCTTGTGGAAAGTTCTTTTATTCCAGTTGGAAAACATCGAACAACCGGCATCCAGCTTTGAAAAGTCAACCAAGCGCCGGTTCAACGATTTGTGTCAATGAGGAAAAAACCAGTTCAATGTTCGATGTTGAATATTTCCCCGCCTAAAACAATAAGTCCCTGCCCGACCTTGCGGTCAGACAGGGACAAATGGGGGATGGGAGTTCGCCATGCTCTCTTTCCCGAACCGGCATTAGGCGCGCCCTTTTCAGGGGCTGCCGGTTTCCCGACGCCATTCTCCACGGCAAGCGGAGTTATCGGCCTCGTAGCAGGGCCGTCCGGCACTTTTCAGCGCGCGGAATTATTGAGTGAGGCTTTTCAGCTCGCTTCGGCTGGTGGTTGCGCCACCGGCCTGCAAACCAGGTCAAGACACGCCTGCGATTTTTTTGTTCGCGTCTTGACCACTGGTTCCGGGTCAGCCACCGCTTTTGACGGTGCGTTCGCCCAAAACCACGGGTCTCGCCTCTGCTCTCTCAAGTTGCATTTTATCTCACAGTCCAGCGGTGTCGTTTTTAACATCGCCGGCGCTTGGAAGTTTTTCACGCGGCCTGCCAAGCCTTCGTGTTCTTCCCGGTTTGGATTCTCCCTTTGTCCCGCCTTTCGGCGTCTTTCTTTTGGCGGTCCCAACTTTTTTATTTTTGAACCCGCCAGAGTCATCCGACCGTGCTGATACACAGTAGCAACTTTTCACCCTCTGGGTGACTGCGATTCATTCAGGCTCGAAACCTGCCTGAACTACTTGACTCGGTTCGGAACGGTTTCTCATCGTTCCACGCCGCCAAGTCCCTCATTCGCATTTGACGGTGTGCGAACACCGCCAGAGGAACCGGTGAATTTTGCCTCACCGAAACTTGCGCTCCGGTTTGTGAGGAGCCAGATCAACCAGCCTGACCTGACTTTTCCCCAGTCGCCTGGGATTATCTTGAAACGAACAACGTCAATTTTACTCTCCGCCGTCCGCTTCGTTCTTTCAATGAACTGTAAACATCATAGCAGAATATTTTGAACTGACTACGATTTGATATGCACAACTTATCCACCAAAAACGCGCGGTGAGCAATGGGTGAATAATTCAGATTCGCCTGTAAAATCAATAGCTTTAGCAATTTTTACCCTTGAGTTATTCACCGCAAAACAGCCGGAAAAAACCGGCGGTGAACAAGTCAGCGCCGGAATTTTTGAAAACTTTTTGAAAAAAGTTCAGCCCAGATGATTCGCCGTTCAGCGGAGCCGGTGATAATTTTCGTCCGTAATTGCGATGCTTGGAAGCGGACGGCATCCGCATTCCGTATCTGTCGCCCGGCGATTTGATTTAGGCGGGATTCCTGGCGCGACAAGGACAAATTGGATGTGCTGGCCATGAAGGAAATTCTCGCCCGCGAAAGCAAACTGAAATAATTCTGCGAATCATTTCGGGATGGATGATTGTGGCAATTGGCGTGCATCTAGTTTGTGCCTGTGACATTCCATTGACGCCGTGAAATTTCTTGAATAAACTTCTAACTCTTGAATGATAACTAACATTCCTATTTGGCAATCACTTCTTTCTGATGCAGCAATGAGACTTCAATTAAAAATTGATTCCTTCTGTGTCGAACGAAATGAAAAGGAATCGCCGCGATATTTTCACGCTGATGTTGGAGATGCGAAGCAATCAGCAACGAAATGGCGAATGAAAGTCGTTAATCAGTCACGCGATGATTGGGAAGCTGTTCAAAATTGCAATTCTTACAATAACTCCGTCCACGCGCGCCTGATAAATGCGAATGCGTTGAGGAAGATCGTCCTGTTACCAGAACATTTTAATCTACCTTCGGAGTTTTGGGAACAATACAACCTCTCTGAACTTATTCATGGAAATGTGCCATCTACAAGGGATTTTGAGCTGATAGTTGAGGTGTTGGTTAATGTGCAATTAAATCGTGGAGAAATCGTTCAACAACTGAAGAGAGAATACAGAGCACCTTGGAGACAAATTGATGAGACCGACTATAGACAGCGTGTTGAGGATTCCCTTCGGGGTTTGACTGGGATTGTAGATTCTGGCCGGATTCGGCGAGGCTTCAAGGTTCGGTGGTTCCCCGGAGACATCCCTGCTGATATTAAGACATTCGCTCACGGAGATTTTTCCTTCGGAAATTTGAAGTTAGTTGGCCAAACCATTGCGTTGATTGATTTTGAACATAGCCATATTGGTTTGGGTTGCGTAGATGTAGCTCATCTTTATGTAAATCTATTTGCTAATGGGAGAACCAAGGATGCAGCAACTCTTCGACAACTATACGAGACAAAAATCCTCAACCATAATTTGTGGTTTCAGGACAAAATTTTCGAAGCTCTCATTATAGAAAGGATCACGGGGAAAATGAATTCCATAAAAGATCGCACAAGAAAGGAATTCAGTCAGCTTAAGGACTTATTGAATTCATTTTCTTAATTTGAAAATTATTTTGGGATGTTGTCCGGTGCGGCGGATGATGAGTCAGTCTCGATTTCCAAAGTTGCGAATGGCTCTGCTTCTGGCAGAAGATGTCTGAATTGAGACAAAAGAATTATTTCTAGGGTTTCATCATTTACGCGGGGAGTGTGAACCTCTCCCGGATCACAAATGTAAAATTGGAAAATTAATCTTTGAGGATAAATGCCCGGAGGAAGTGCTGGAAACCATAGCCAACCCCTTGTTTTGGCTTCTCCTTCCAAAATGTCTTCAGGAGATATAAAATCGTAATCCACACATCGATCTTGTGAAAACTTAATGCGGGATTTCATCTGATAAGGATAAAGGCCAGTCTCGTGTCCGTATTGAACGCCATCGGTATCAATCAATTTCACAGCATTGGCGCGCGTGGAAATGCGATGTCCCCAAATATTGGTATAGAGTATCCTTACCAGCGTAAAACCCTTTTCTTTGCTCTCAATTCCACTACCGCCCGATATTGGCACATTGATCAAAATTTTTTCTATGCTAACTCGCATATAGCGTCCAGAACAAAAAGCTTCTTTGATGTTCGCTGCTTTTTTTAAGAAGTGTCGAGGGTCTTTTAAGTTGGTTTCCATTGTTTCACCTCAAATGATTCGCCGCGTCGGCAAAGCCGGCGACGATTTCATCGCGGGACTTCAAGTTGCGGATGCGCACGTAGGATTCGCTTTCCACTTTGGCCGTGAACGCCGCCTTCAATTCCTGCGCGCGTTTGAATTGTTTGTCCGGCTTGGCGGGCGTGAGCGGATACTCGACGGCAAATCCGGCGGCGCGCAATTCCTGGATGAGTTTCAGCGACGGCGCGCGGAGGGTTTCGTCCTCGATCAAAACAAAAACGTCCGCGTGCGAATCGAATTTCGGCAGCAGGCCGCGCGCCTTGAGGATTTCCAGCAGCACCACGTCGCCCATGCCGAAACCGAGCGCGGGCAGGTCCACTTTGCCGCCACTGATGAGTTTCACAAGATTGTTGTAGCGCCCGCCGCCCGCGATGGCGCGGAACTCGCCCTTGCGGTCAAACGCCTCGAACACCACGCCGGTGTAATACGCCAGCCCGCGAATCACCTGGTAATCAATTTTTACAAAATCTTTCAGGCCGCGCGCTGCCAGGTTGTCGAGGATGCTTTGCAATTCCGTCGTCGGTTTTCCGGATGCGATAAACTCATTCACCTTCGCCACGGAAAACCCCATCGCCGTAAGTTTCTTTTCCGATTCTTCCGGCGAACTGCGTTCCAGCTTGTCAATCGCCTGGAAAAAATCGTATTCGTGCGCGGCATCGCCCCCGCCCTGCTTGAAGAAATCGTGCCACGCGTTGCGGCTGCTCAAGCGGATGACAAAATCCTCGGCGGTCAGATTAAACGCGCGCAGCGTGTCAATCAGCAGCGCGATCAATTCCGCATCCGCCGCCGGATCAGTCTCGCCAATGAGGTCGGCGTTGAATTGAAAGTGTTCGCGCAGACGGCCTTTCTGCTGGCGTTCGTAGCGGAACAGTTGCGGGATGGCGAACCACTTGATGGGTTTTTTGTAATTCCGTTCATGCGCGGCGATCATGCGCGCGAGCGTCGGCGTCATTTCCGGGCGCAACGAGACGGCGCGTTCGCCCTTGTCCACGAAGTTGTAGAGCTGGCCGACGATTTCCGCGCCGCTCTTGGTGGTGAACAGCTCCAGTGGTTCGAGCGGCGGACCATCGTATTCGCGAAAACCGTAGCGCCTGGCGATGGTGCGCCACTTTTCAAAAATATATTGGCGCGCGTCGGCGCTCCCCACGTCTTGGTGCGGGAGCGGTTCGGGATAAAAATCGCGGAATCCGGGCAGTCGTTCCATACGGTCAATCTAAAAAATCCGGGGTAAAAAGAGAAGTCGAATCAATCTCAGCCACAGAGCGCGGCTTGAAAAAATGTCAAAAATGGATATGCTTTGGTCAAAAGTGGACATTCCCCTTTGCGAAAAACCAGCTAAACATATACGCGAACATTTGAGCCGCGCGCGGTCAGTTCCGACGCGGTGGATAATAAAGAAAATATTTATGGAACAAACAAAACGACTCGTAGAAAAAGGCCCGGCCACCAAGAAGGACGATTTGATCGTCATTACCGGCGCGGGCGGCTTCATCGGCGGCAACCTCGCGCTGCATTTCAAGAAGAAAGGTTTTACCAACATCCGCGCGGTGGACAAGAAACCGCTGTATGAATGGTATCTGCACGTTCCCGGCGTGGAAAACATTTGCCTGGATGTGAGCAACGAAGCCAACTGCCATCGCGTCTGCGAAGGCGCGGTGGAAGTCTATAACCTCGCCGCCGACATGGGCGGCATGGGATTTATCGAACGTTTCCGCGTTGAGTGCCTGCGCTCAATTCTCATCAACACGCACATGGTCGAGGCGGCTTACAAGGCCGGTGCGCGCAGGTATTTTTATTCCTCGTCCGCCTGCGCCTACAACACGCTGTTGCAAAAAGATCCGAAGGTGCGCGCGCTCAAGGAATCCGACGCTTATCCCGCGATGGCCGAGCGCGGCTATGGCTGGGAAAAACTGATTTCCGAAATGTTCTGCGAGGAATACTGGCACGAACGCGGCATGAAAACTTTCATCGCGCGCTTCCATAATGTTTATGGACCGAACGGCACGTGGGACGGCGGCCGCGAGAAAGCGCCCGCCGCGCTGTGCCGCAAGGTCATCCAGGCGATTGACACCGGCAGCAAGGACATCACGATCTGGGGCGACGGCTCGCAGACGCGCAGCTTCATGTATATTGACGACTGCGTGAAGGGCATTGACATGATCACGCATTGCGATGACTTGATCGCCACGCCGATCAATCTCGGCTCCAGCGAACTGGTTTCCATCAACGAGTTGCTTTCCAAGATTGAAAAGATTGCGGGCGTGAAGATGAACCGCCACTACGATCTCGGTGCGCCCAAAGGCGTTGCCGGACGCAACAGCGACAACACGTTCATTAAAAAAGTTCTCAAGTGGGAGCCGGGCACGACCTTGAACAAGGGTCTGGCGGAAACCTACGAATGGATCACGGAACAGTATCACCATCGCAAGGCCGGCAAGCGCATCGGCATTGGCTGATGAAAAGGCAGCACGCTTCGCCCGTCGGCAAACTGTTTGGATCCATTCCCAACCGCCTGCAACTCGCGGGCGGCTGGATTGACCAGCCGTTTGTCTCGCGGCACAACCCCAGCCCGCCCGGCTCAATGGTGGTCGTGCAAATCGAGCCGGATTTCCGGCCGATGGACCGTTCGGGCATCGCCAGCGGCACGCGCGCCATCGCGATGAAAATTTGGCAGGGCAAACTGCCGAATCGTCCGCCGGAAGATTTGGCGCGCGAGCTTTACGAAGTTGAAAACAAGGGCAAGGCCGAGCCGAGCGGTTCGCAGGACATGATCGGTCTGGTTTATCCCGGCGTGAACCGGCTGGATTACGACTTCAAAATTCACGGTGGCGTCTTTCCCTCGCACATCGAATCCTGCAACCGCGCCACCGTCGCGCGCTGGTTGGGCAAAGTTTTGCATTTGATTCCGGTTGAGCCGCGACCGGATGGCTACAGTCCGCTCGGCATAAAAAATTTGGAGCCGAAATGGGTTGCCAAACTCGGCCAGTCTGGCCTGGATTGCTACAATTCCATCGTCAAAATGGATGCGAAGGCGCTTGGCGCGTCGCTCAATCTAAACATGAAATGCTGGGAGACGCTGCTGCCGCACGTTGTCAGGCACCCATTGCTCCGGCTGGATTTGATGCCGCTGCTCAAGGCGTATCAGCAGCAATATCTCGGAGCGATGTATTCCGGCTGCGGCGGCGGCTACCTCATCGTCGCCTCCAACGAGCCGGTGGCCGGCGCGTTCAAGGTGAACGTCCGTATTGCAGCAAAGCCATGACCTGTCTGAACGGAAATAACGCAAAGACGCAAAGGCGCATAGGCATAGCGCGGCGGAGCCGCAACCAACGGAGCGCGGACAGCCTTGTCCGCAGGTTGCTCGCGAGCGGGTCGGGACTCGCGGACAAGGCTGTCCGCGCTCCGCGAAAATCTTCGCCGCCCGCAAAGATGTTTGGAGATAGCACTGCAAAGAAAGTTCTGCGTTATGCCAGAACCGGGCGTTTCTCGTCCGGGGCTGCAACCGCTGTTTACAGTCTGGCTTTGCGTCTTTGCGCCTTTACAATGCCATCTCCCAACTTCGTCGTGTGCTGCGGAGATTTTCCGGCAAACGTAGTGGCACGGGCGTCTGGCCCGTGCGTTTCTGGAGCGGTTGACACGCTGGTTGAAACACACGGGCGAGACACCCGTGCCACTACGCTGTCCGCGCTCCGCTGGTTGCGGCCCGGCCGCGCTGCGCCTTTGCGTTGAACTCTTGCATGAGCAAACAAATCATCGTCTCCGGCGGGTTCGACGACATCAAGTCGCACGACCTGCGTTTTCTCGAGGAAGCTGCAAAGCTCGGCGAGTTGACGGTGCTGTTGTGGCCGGACGAGATTTTGCACAAGCTCAACAGCCAAGCGCCTAAATTTCCGCTGGCCGAACGGCGTTATTTTTTGAATGCCGTCCGTTATGTCAGCCGCGTGGTTGAAGGCGATGGCGCGAGCAGCTTTGACACGCTGCCGAAAAATCTGCGCGCCGACCTCTGGGCCGACTGCAAGACCACAACCAATGCCGCGCGCGAAAATTTCGCCGCCGAAAATAAAATCGCCTATCGCATTTTCACTCCCGAAGAACTGAAAGGTTTTCCCGAACCGCCGCCGATGCCGTCCGCGCCGGGCCGGAAAAAAATTGTCGCCACCGGCTGTTACGACTGGTTTCACACCGGCCACGTCCGTTTTTGCGAGGAGGTTTCCGCGCACGGCGATTTGTATGTCATCGTCGGCCACGACGCGAACATCCGGCTGCTCAAGGGCGAAGACCATCCGCTGCTGCCGGAAGCCGAGCGGCGTTACGTGGTCGGCTCCATCAAGTTTGTGAAACAGGCGCTGATTTCCGGCGGCGAAGGCTGGCTCGACGCCGATCCGGAAATCAAAAAATTGCAGCCGGACATTTACGCGGTGAACGAGGACGGCGACCAAGGCGGCAAGCGCGAATATTGCGCGAAGCTCGGCATCGAATATCTCGTTCTCAAGCGCACGCCCGCGCCTGGATTGCCCAAACGCAGCAGCACGGATCTGCGCGGATTTTAAAAATCCTCAACGAAACAATCAATTTCAACTTGCCATCTGGTGGCCGCCGACGATTTGCCAAAATCCGGTCCGCCGGCAAAGCCCGTTTTGTCGTATTGGCGGCGACACAAATTCCGCCAAGTTTTTCCCTTAATCTCTGGATAAAGTTTCCTCCAGTTCCATGTCTTTTTGGACGATAGTTCGGATGACAGCACTGGATGTCAGAACGGGGCGACGTGCCGACCTGTAAAATGGGACTGGTAGGCTCCGCATTGAACCAGGGTCGCAAACCGGAAATGTCCATGCGGCAAACGGCATTGGGCGCGGGCCGGGACCGGGTTTTTGCTTTCCATCATTAGGCGGATGGGTAAGTCTGGAGCGTCTCACGCGCGGCATTAAGGTTAGTTTTCTGTCCGACACCCAGGACTCGATTATGCAAATAAAGGCCAGTCGGCAGGCGTTTAAGGTCGCATTGATTTACGTCATCGTGGCCGGCGCCTGGATTTTGTTTTCCGACGAACTGTTAAAAAGGCTCGTCCACGATCCGGATGCGCGCACTAATATTTCCATCTTCAAGGGCTGGGCGTTCGTGTTTGTGACCGGCAGCTTGTTGTTTCTGGTGATCAGGCGCTTGTTAAATCGCTGGGCAAAAGGAATGAAACAACTTAATCAAGCCGAGACGGCCACCCGGGCGGCCGTGGAAAAGCTGCGCCAGAATGAAGAACAATTGCGGCTCGTCGCGGAAGCCTCGGCGGATGGCATATGGGACTGGAATCTCAAAACCGGCCTCGCCGAGTTGAACCCGCGCTATTGGGACATCATCGGCTATGCTCCGGGAGAAGTGGTTGCGGACCGGGACTTCTTCCAGCGGCTGGTCCACCCCGAAGATTGGCCGGGCGTGCTGGCGACGATGACGGATCATCTGGCCGGCAAAACCGCCGACTACAGGATGGAGTATCGGATGAACACCAAGGAGGGAATCGAGAAGTGGATTTGGGGCCGCGGCAAGGTGGTGGCGCGGGCGGCGGATGGCAGCCCGTTGCGCATGGTGGGCACCATCTCGGACATCACCTTCCAGAAACTATCCGAACTCCTGCTCGTCAAAAGCGAGCAGCGTTACCGGGGGTTGTTTGAAAACATGAACGAAGGGTTCGCCTTGTGCCGGATGATCTTTGACGCGGGCGAACCGAAGGATTTTGTCTTCCTCGCGGTGAACGAGATGTTCACCACGCTGACCGGACTCAAAGACGCGACCGGCAAACGGATCACGGAAATCCTCCCCGGCGTCCGGGAGCAGGATCCGGAGTTGTTTGAACTTTTCGGGCGGGTGGTCAAGACCGGGAAGCCGGAAAAGCATGAGCGGTTTCTCGCTTCGCTGCAAATGTGGATGAGCCTGGCGGTTTATAGCACGGAACCAAAGTGCTTCATGGCCGTGTTTGATGTCATCACCGAGCGCAAGCGGATGGAAGCATCGTTGCGCGACAGCGAAGAGAAATTCCGCCAGCTCGCGGAGAGCATCGCCGACGTTTTCTGGATCTGTTCCCCCGACTTCCAGACGATCCACTACGTGAGTCCGGGTTACGAAAAGATTTGGGATCGTCCGGCGGAGGGTTTATGTGCCCGGCCGCATGAGTGGGTCCAAGCCATCATCCCGGAGGATCGTGAACGCGTCTTCGCCGTTTTCACTGCGCTGGCGGGAAACGAATCCGAGATCAACATTGAGTATCGGATCGCCCGTCCGGATGGCAGTCTCCGTTGGATTCATGATCGTGGTTTTCAAGTGCGGGATGCGGCGGGCAAGTTGATCCGGCTGACGGGCGTGGCCCGCGACATCACCGAGCGCAAGCACGCCGAGGCAGCGCTGCGCGCGAGCGAAAGCCGGCTGCAATTCCTGCTGTCCGCGACACCGGCAATCATCTATTCGCGGCGCTGCGTGGGCGATCATGCGACCACCTTCGTCAGCGACAACGTGCAGGCCGTGCTCGGTCATAAACCCGAAGCCTTCAGCAACGATCAGGGGTTCTGGCCGGCGCATGTGCATCCCGACGATTTGCCCGCCGCCGCCACGAACTTTGCCCAGTTTAGCGGGGGAGACGCGATCACCCGCGAATACCGTTTTCGCCATGGCGACGGCAGTTACCGATGGATGCGAGACGAAACGCGCGTGGTCCGGGATGCCCAGGGGCAGCCGCAGGAGTTCGTCGGTCACTGGTTCGACATCACCGCGCGCAAACAGGCGGAAATGGAATTGGCGGAATCCAATTCGCTGCTGAACGCCACGTTGGAAGCCACGGCGGATGGCATCTTGGTGGTGGATGGCCACGGCAAGGTGGTTAATTTCAACCAAAAATTCCTGCAGTTATGGCAGATTCCCGCATCGCTCATGGCGAGCAAGGATGATCATCAACTGCTCCATTACGTCCTCGCGCAACTCGCCGAGCCGGCCCGGTTTCTCGCCAAAGTTGAAGAGTTGTATCACACCCCGCAGGCGACTTCCTGGGACGAGTTGAAATTCAAGGACGGGCGCGTCTTCGAGCGCTATTCCCAGCCCCAGCGCCTCGGCGACAACTCCGTGGGCCGGGTCTGGAGTTTTCGGGACGTCACCAAACGGCGGCGCGCGGAAGCGGCGTTGCGACAGAGCCAGGAGCGTTATGTGCTGATTGAGCACGCCACCCATGACGGCCTGTGGGATTGGAACATTCTCACCGGGGAGGATTATTTCTCGCCACGCTGGAAAGAAATTATCGGCTACCAGGACGCCGAAGTGGCCAATCAAAGGTCGGCGTTCATTAATCTGCTCCACCCCGATGACAAGGCGGTCGTCCTCGAGGCGACCCGGCGACATCTGGAGCAGGGCGAGCCTTATGCGGTCGAATTCCGGCTGCGGCACAAAGACGGCAGTTATCGGAGCGTGTTCTCGCGCGGCAAAGCCCTGCGGGACGCGGCGGGACACCCGATCCGCATGGTGGGTGCCGTCATGGACATCACCGGGCGAAAGCAGACGGAGGTGGAGCTGGCACGCAGTCATGCACAGTATCGCCGCGCCATCACTGCGGCCAACGCCATCCCCTACCAGAAGGACTACGCGGCCGATTCGTATGTGTTCATGGGCGAAGGAATCCAAGACCTCACGGGCTACGGTCCTTCGGAGCTTCGTTCCGCCGTCTGGAAGGAAATTATTCTGGAAACGGTGTTCGTGGGCGAGGCGGCCGGCCTGACTTCGGCCGAGGCGATCCGGCGAATCCTCGCCGGCGAACTCAAAACCTGGCAAACCGATCATCGCATCCGCACCCGGAGCGGAGCAATCCGCTGGATCTCCGATTCCGCGATTCCCATTCTCAATGCTCAGGGGAAATACACCGGTTCCGTCGGCATCATTCAGGACATCACCGAGCGCAGGCGGGCGGAAACGGCGTTGCGCGAAAGCGAATCGCTGCTGCGTTCCATCATGGAGAACTCTCAGGAAGTCATCTTCGTGAAAGACCTGGAATGCCGGTTTGTCTTCATGAACCCGGCGGGCTGCCGGCTGACCGGCATGACAGCGGAGAAGCTGCTTGGTCGTTCGAAGGCTGATTTTCATCCCAATCCGGCCGAGGTGGCGCAGTTCATGGCGGATGACCGGCGCGTGCTGGAATCGGGCCAGATGGAAACGATCGAGGAGGAGATTGGCGCGGCGGACGGCACCCGGCTTACTTTCCTGACAACGAAGGTGGCGCGGCGCGACAGTCAGGGCCAAGTCATCGGCCTGATTGGTGTCGCGCACGACATCACCCAGCGCAAGCGCTCGGAACTGGAAATTCAGCGGCAGGCGGCGTTTGCCCGATTCAATCCCAATCCCGTGCTGGAATTGTCCGCCGCCGGTGAAATCAAGTATTTCAACGCGGCCACCCTCCAGATGGCGGGCGCATTGGGCCAGAAAAATCCGGCCGAGATGCTGCCGCCCAACACTGCCGCCATCGTGCGTGAATGTCTGGCCACGGCCAGGCCGCTGCTCCGTTTGGAAACGCATGCCGGGAACCGCACCATTTCCTGGTCGTTCTTCCCCGTGGAATCCAACCAGTCGGTGCATTGTTATGCGGGCGACATCACCGAGCGCAAGCACGCGGAGGTAAAGCTGCGCGAGAGCGAGGAGAAATTTTCCCGCATGTTCCAGTCCAGTCCCGTGGTCATGACCCTGACCAGCCTCGAAGATGGCCGCTACCTGGACGTGAACGAAGCGTTCCTGCACCTGCTTGAAAAGCCCCGTGAAGAAGTGGTCGGGCAGCGGTCGCTGGACTTGGGCATTTGGGCCGACGCGGAGCAGCGGGCGGCGGTGGTGGCGCAACTCAAAGCCCACGGATCGGTGCGCAATGTCATCCTCAAGATTCGCAAGGGATCAGACCAAATCAGGCAGGTGCTTTGGTCGGGCGAAAGGGTGGTGATCGGTGAAACGACCTGCATGTTAAGCTCGGGGCTGGACATCACCGAGCAAAAACTGGCCGAGGACGCCCTGCGCGAGAGCGAGGAGCGTTACCGCCAGTTGTTTGAACTGGAGTCCGACGCCATCATCCTGGTGGACTGCGAGACCCATCGCTATGTGGATGTGAATTTGTCCGCGTTACAACTCTATGGCTACAGCCGGGAAGAGTTTCTCCAGATGAAACCGGAAGATGTTTCTGACGAGCCGGAAAGAACCCGCGCGACGATCGGAACGGGCAGCTTCCATGTTCCGCTCCGCTGGCACCGCAAAAAGAATGGCGAGCGGTTCGCCGCAGAAATCTCGGCCAACCAGATTAATTATCGGGGCCGTCAGACGGAACTGGCCACCGTCCGCGACATCACCGCCCGCCAGCAGGTCATGGACATGCTGGGGGAAACGACCGAGCAGCTTTTGGAAGCGCAGCACATCGCCGGCCTCGGCTCCTACGTTTTTGATGTCACGACCGGCATTTGGACCAGCTCCGAGGTTTTGGACGGATTGTTTGGCATCGTTGACAACGGTTTTACGCGGGACGTGGCGGGCTGGCTGCAAATTATCCATCCACAGGAGCGCGCGGAAATGCAGCGCTATTTTCAGGATGAAGTGCTGAAAAACCGCGCCCCGTTTGACCGCACTTACCGGATCATCCGGCTGCGCGACCAAGAGGAACGCTGTGTGCATGGACTGGGCAAACTCGTATTGGATGACTGCGGCCAGGTCGTCCGCATGGTGGGTGTGATCCAGGACATCACCGAGCGCAAGCGGGCCGAGCGGGCGTTGCTGGAATCGCAGGCGCTGTATTCTTCGCTGGTGATGCAACTGCCCATCGGTATTTTCCGCAAGGATGAGCAAGGCCGGTTTGTGCTCGTCAATCCCGGGTTCTGCCAGCTCAAAGGCCTGGCGGAGGAGGATTTTCTGGGCAAAACGCCGCTCGAAGTGATCGGCGGCGAATCGGCGAAACGTGACACCACAGGGCGGGTCACCAATTATGCCGCCCAAGGTGAGGACCATCACCGGCAAATCATGCGGACCGGCCTGCCGATTGAACTGGATGAAGAGTATGCGCTGCCCAACGGCGAGAAACAATTCGTGCATGTCATGAAGTTTCCGGTGCTGAACGTGGACGGAAAAATCATCGGCTCCCAAGGCGTCCTGTTCGACTTCACCGAGCGCAAGCGCGCCGAAGAGCGGGCGCACCTGCAATTCAGCGCCTTGACGGCCGCCGCCAACGCCATTGTCATTACCGACCGCCAGGGAACAATCGTGTGGGTTAATCCGGCATTCACCAAGCTCACGGGCTACACCGAAGTCGAAGCCGTCGGGGCCAACCCGCGCGTGCTGAAATCCGGGGAACATGCGCCGGCCTTCTACGCCACCATGTGGGCCACCGTTTCCACCGGCAACATCTGGCATGGGGAACTGATCAATAGACGCAAGGATGGCCGGCTTTACACCGAAGACATGACCATCACGCCGGTGCGCGGCGCCAGCGGCCAGATCACGCATTTCGTGGCGATCAAACAGGATGTCAGCGAACGGCGGCAGCTCGAAAACCGTTTGCAGCAGGCGCAAAAAATGGAGGCCGTCGGCACGCTTGCCGGCGGCATCGCCCATGACTTCAACAACATCCTCGCCGCCATTTTCGGCTATGGCAATTTGCTCCAGCAGGACACGGAAGGAAATTCGGCGGCGCAGGAAGACATCGGCGAAATCCTCAAAGCCGCCGGTCGCGCCAAGGATCTCGTGCAGCAAATTTTGACCTTCAGCCGCCAGCGCGATCAAAAACGCGAGGCCATCCGGCTGGACCTCGTCGTGAAGGAGGCCACGAAATTCCTGCGCGCCTCGCTGCCCGCGCAAATCAAAATCGAAATGCACCTGGCCGAGGACGCGCCCGCCGTGCTCGCGGACCCGACGCAGATTTATCAGGTGACGATGAACCTGGCCACCAATGCGCTGCACGCGATGGATGGCCAGCCCGGCCGGCTCACCGTGGCTTTGGATTCATTCCTGCCCGATGAAAAATTCATCCAAAGCCATTCAGAATTTCGCCCCGTGCAATACACCCGGCTGACCATCGCCGACACCGGCCACGGCATGGACGCCAAAACTTTGGCGCGCATCTTCGAACCGTTTTTCACCACCAAGCCGGTCGGCAAAGGCACCGGCCTCGGATTGGCCGTGGTGCATGGCATTGTCCAGTCGCACGACGGCGCGATCACGGTCGAAAGCCAGCCCGGCCAGGGCACCACCTTCTGCCTTTATTTCCCGGCGCAAACGCCGACGGAAGCCTTGACCGAGGCCGCCACCGCGAAGCTGCCGGGCGGGCGCGGCCAGAAAATTTTGCTGGTGGATGACGAACCCGCGCTGACCGCCACCTTTCAACGACTGCTGACACGGCTGAATTATCAAGTCATCACCCGCAACAGCGCCCGCGAAGCCATCGCCCTGTTCCGCGAAGATCCCGCGCAGTTCGATCTGGTTATCACCGACCTGTCCATGCCGGAAATGAACGGGCTGGAACTCGCGCGCCAGCTCCGCGCCCTCCGTCCAAATATGCTCGTCATTCTTGCCAGCGGTTTCACCGCCGAACTTACGCGCGAAAACCTGCGTGCCGCCGGGGTCTGTGAACTGCTCGAAAAGCCCATCGCCATGCCTGCGCTGGCCGAGGCATTGCAACGAACATTTGCCAAACCGTGAAACTGCGGAGCCGTCAGACGATGTTATACACATGCGCATAAATAAAGCGACATTAGTTTCAAGAAAGCCTTGTCGTGAG
>ODAK010003863.1_pt1 | contig 15466 bp, 12 predicted proteins | sample 1539591 | NCBI WGS metagenome assembly ODAK01 (sample SAMEA3539303, study PRJEB22396) | soil metagenome | biome: tundra; feature: field; material: soil | place: USA | collected 2010-05 | depth 0.15 m | reverse complement strand
CGAAGAAGTCGCCTCCGGTGACTGCTCAACCCACAGCGGCGGCGGAATCAGCAACGACGCCGGCCGTCGTTGCCGGGTAGGGTCGGATTAGGCTGCGAATTGATGCGGTGAAGGCCCTTGTCGACGATCCGTGCCGGTAGCGGCGCCCGCGCGGCTGAGTTCCGAAAAAGTCTGACGGCCTAAGGGTGCCAACTGGGGGCTTTACACCGTTATCTGACGCTGGTGAATGGATCTCATGCGGGACGAGTTCTGTACGTAGCCGCACTGTTTCCCCCGCGAACGCCGGACTGTTCTGTGCAGGAGGGACATTTCCGAAGCGGAGAGCTATTTGGCACAGACAAAATACGCGGGAGGTGCCAGGATGAAGTCTATGATCCAGAAAACTTTTTTGGGATTGGTGTTCGCGGGATTGCTGGCAGTGAGCGCACCCGCATCCGATGTAGTGATTCGCCTCGCTCCGCCGCGCATTCTGGTGGAGAAGCGTCCGCCTCCGCCGAGCCGCAACCACGTGTGGGTCAGCGGGTATCACCGTTGGGACGGTAACGCCTATCAGTGGCAAGGTGGAAGATGGGAAGAACCTCCGACTGGGCATCACAAATGGGTGGCGCATCGCTACGTCCGCCGCAATGGCGGTTATGTCCTGGTGGAAGGCCACTGGCAGTAGATCATTCCGTGGATATTTCGCCTTTGAGATAGCGCGGGTCAACGCGCTGCATCTGGACCAAGGGACAAGCCTGCCGGTTGCCACCTGGCATGCCCAGATCGGAGATCCGACCATCGCCGATAGCATCCTCGACCGGCTCGTCCACAACGTGCACCGGATCGAAATGCAGGGCGAGTCCATGCGGAAAAGACGTGGCGGCAAAAACGGGAAGGAGGCATGAGCCGGCTCTGCCCGGAAGGTCTCTCCCGTGCGCTGAGCGGGGCAAAGGGGGGCAAACGCCGCCCCCTCGCCCCGCACCCCACTCCCTGGCTCAACAGCAAAAAGATTGGCGGATGCCGCTCACTTTTGCACGATAAGAACAGTTCAGCGTCGCTTCGCTCCGACGGTGGTCGGCATCCCTCGGAATCGCCTCCGGCCGGAATGGTCATCGATTCGAGGTGAACTCGTAGCTGCCAGACTTTAGATTGTAGACAGCCCTGCCGTTTTCATGCTTGACAAAGGTGACACCTTTCGCCTCGCCGGCATCCTTTCCGCCTTCCTTCACAGCCCTTGGCTCAGTCGCCGGCAAATAGAGGGTGGCCGTCGTGTTGGCTGGAACGGTAGCCCGGTAGGTAAGAACTTTGCCGTCTACTTTCCAGGCGCTGCCGATCCTGCCGTACACAGAATCGTAATAGCCCTCCGCTGATGTCATGACTCCCGTAGGATCGGGCTCCGGCTGAAGGATGAACTTTTTAAAACCGGGTTCATCCCGCTGAATGCCGAGCGAATAGGCCATCATCCATTGGCCGACGGCCCCGAAGGAATAGTGGTTGAACGAGTTCATGCTGTTATTGCCGCCGAATCCATTTTCCACCGTATATCCGTTGAGCCGTTCCCATATCGAGGTCGCTCCCTGGTCGATTGCATAAAGCCACGACGGATATTGGTTGTTATGCAAAATCCGGTACGCCAGTTCGCTAAGGCCGTTATCGGACAGAGCCTTGCTGATCCAGGAAGTGCCGATGAACCCGGTCATCAGCGAATACCTCGGGCGCACGACCCCGTCGTCATCTTTGTTTTCCCGTGCCACGGTTTCCGCCAGATTCTTGATCATGTACGGGGTGTTTTCGCCGTTGAACAAACCCATGGCCAAGCCTACTGCGTAGGAAGTCTGCGTGTCGGCCACTCTGAATTCCGGAGGTGTTGGCGGTGCTCCCCTGCCGCCGCGTCCGCCGCCGATGCCGAGTGTCTTTCTTTCGGCATTGACAAAAGTGGCATTGAAAAACGCCTTTCGCTTTTCATACATGCCCCTGTATTTTGCCGCATCATTGGACTTGCCTAAGATTTCGGCTACCTTCGCCATGATGTCGAGGTCATAGGCGTGATATGCGGTCGTCAGGAAGGGCGACCCCAGCGCATTGTTTTGCGGCCCCAGCCAGTCGCCCAACTGCCCGTCCGAACTCAAGCCTGTCTTCGGATCGATCGTGGTCTCAAGATAGTCCATATAGGCTGCCATCGCCGGATAGTGCCGATCCAACAGGGCGACGTCGTTGTATTGCAGATAGGTTTCCCACGGAACCACAATTCCCGCGCTTCCCCAAAGGACGCCGCCGAAGCCCCCTCCGATTGGCGCGACATCCGTAAACCTCCCGGAAGCGGCCTGCACGTCGCGCATGGCGTACATATGACGGGTAAGGAATTGATCCGCATTCGATATATAGGTGGCGGTGCGCGAAAACACATTGATGTCACCCGACCAACCCATGCGTTCGTTGCGTTGCGGGCAGTCAGTCGGTATCGTGAGGAAGTTGTCAATGTTGGACCAGACAAGATTCGACCATAGCCGGTTGACTTTTTCACTGGACGTCTTGTAATCGGCCGTTAACTCCCTGACGGAACTGATCGCCACGCCCTGCACGGCTTCCAGCGGAAGGGGTTTATCAATCCCGGTGATTTCGACGTATTGAAATCCGTGGGAGGTAAACCGGGGCTGGAAAACCTGGCTTCCCGTCTTCATCGTGTAGACGTCCTGGCTGAGTGCGCCACGATAGTTTTCCGTCATGATCATGCCGACATTCTTCCCCGACTCTTTCAGATCGGGATACGACGTTTCGGCATACCTGAGTGTGATTCTGCCGCCGGCGCGCCCGTTGGCGATGCTGATCCTTGGCACTCCCACCAGGTTTTGCCCCATATTGTAGACATACACGCCGGGCCGCACTTCCTTGACGCTTTTCGCCGTAAGGGTCCGGAACACGCCAGCATTGTTGCCGATCTGGCCGACGAGGGACAGTTTGTCATAGTTGAACGGCGTCCCCGGTCCTCCCCCCCGTCCGGCTTCCGTGCCCGAAAATGCCGTACCTTCGAGCGGCACCACAACGGCGTTTTTCCATTTGCTGTCGTGATAGGCAGCAGTGGTCCATCCTTCCACGGCGGGCTCCCTGGCAGCATCGTAAAATTCGCCGAAATCGAGGCTGCCATATACCAGAGGGCCGTCGGCGTAGTATTTCCACGTCCTGCCGTTGGTGGTAATCGTGTCGGAGGAGCCATCCCTGTAAGTGACGACGAGTTTGGCCAGCAGCGACTGCCGGTCGCCGAAGTGATTCCAGATATTGCCGAAGCTGAGCAGTCCGCTCCACCAGCCTTCCCCGAGCATCGCGCCCATGGCGTTTTCGCCGGCCTTGACCATGCCGGTGACATCATAGGTTTGATACATGTGAGTAACATTGTACTGAGTCAAACCGGGATTGTAATAGTCGTCACCCACGCGTTTGCCGTTTAGGAAGACCTCATAAATACCGCGCGCGGTCACATAAAGGCGGGCGCCTTCGACGGCTTTGCCGGACGTCTTGAACGTGGTGCGCAGCATCGGGGTCGAGTTGCGGCTCGGATTCCTGACCAGAAAGACGCCTTTGCCGCCGCCGGCGAGGACATAGCGCCCGTTGGCTACGGAAAATCCGGAGTTGGCCGTGACGAAGCCGGCATAGATTCCCTTATAGGGGCCGCCGGTAAGACTCTCATGGAAGAGGGTATTGTTGGGGAAGCGGTCATTGCGAACCGTGACATCGCCGAACATGGCATTCTGGCCCGGCCCGACGGAAAAACCGATATCGCAGAGCATTCCGAAAGGAATGAAATTGCCGCCCGAACCCACGGGATTCAGATTCACCGAATTCGCAGCTCCGCCGCGGCCCCCGCCTGGAGGTCCGCCTTGAGCTCGGGCGGCAGGGGGCTGCCCGCCAGCGCCCGCGAATGAGGTTTTCCCGTCGATCGAAATAGCAATCTGTCCAAAGCTGCTACGGAATTCGATTGTATGTTCCGCATTCTTGTTGGCGTTGTTGATTAGCTCGGTCGAGACATCGAAAGTCCGCAGCGGTTGTGAAGGCGTATCGGTGTCCTTGTAGCCGGCGCGGTAGACATGGAGCTTCGCCTTGCCTTCCGGCGTGCCATCAACGGCGGAAATGTCGAGTTCCAGCTTGATGTAGCTCTCATCTTTGCCGCTCGCCACCTGGTAAAGATTCTTGTCTTTATCCATCAACCGCGAGTCGTTGGCCCCATATACAAAGCCAGCGCGGGTGCTGCCCTGTGCAATCGTCAGGGCATATTTCACATCGAAGATCGCCAAATAAGGCGCATAGAGCACCAGGTCCTCATCTCCCCCGCCGATCCATTTGGCGCCGCCCCAGGCGCTCGAATCGGGAGCGGGGTCCATTAGACCGGTTTCAAACCAGGAACCGGCAGTGATTTTCGCTCCCGCCTGATTCCACACAGTAACCGTCCAGGAGTATCTCGTAGCGGCCTTGAGCGGGCTCCCGGCATACGTTATGCCAAGCGAAACCGAGTTATCGGTCCTCTTCGTATCCCAGACTACGTTGCCCTTGGGATCCTTGATTTCAATTTGGTACGCGGTCTGCGCGTATCCGCGCTCGCCTGCCGTCGTGGCCATTTGCCAACTGAAACGCGGCTGTGTCACATCGATACCCAGAGGGGTATTTCTGTACTCAACCCGCAGGTTCTTGACGACGGCAGCCGCGTTTGCCTGCGGGACGGTGCCGAGCAGCACGAACGCCAGAATCATAATTCGTTTCACGGACGGAGATAACTCAAATGTCTGCTTCACGGTCAACGCAACCTCCACCTAACTGCGCCGATCTTTCCTGCAAAGATCGACAGATCAATTCAGATCAAAAAGCGACTTCATCGAACGCTGCGAGTTTGGGTCTCGGAGATAGCGCACCGCCTTGCGTACGACGAGCGCCGGGCTACCACCGATCATCCCTTTGGGATTGATGTGCATTCTGTTCCAGCATAGACCGATGCCGGTGGTGCTGGCGACGGCTGCCCGATCTACCACGACCGCGGCGTCCGGAGGCAATCTCGAGCGCGCCGACGGCGCCACCATGCCAGGCATGCACTTCCGTCACGTCTCCGATCTCGCCCGCCCACACCATCTCGCGGGCGACGCGAATGGCGTCAGTCGAGTATCCCTGATTGCCCATCTGCGTGGCGACTTCCCCCGGCACTCCCGCTGTCAAGCTCTGAATCTCCCAATTCAATGTCGTGCAGCCGGCTTCATCGGGCTTCATCGGTGATCGCTTCGGCTTGCCGCACCTCTCGGCTAGAATGAGGGGATGCGCACTGGCCAATGCGGTAAACCGCCTCCCCGCCCTTCGGCTTCGCTACGATCGAGCTTTGCCTGGACGCTCGCGGGAAACGGGCTCTACGCCGCCGCGCAGTGGGCTACTCTCAGCCTCGCAGCCAAGCTGGGCGGCAGTGAGATGCTCGGGCAATACGCGCTGGCAGTGGCCCTCACTACTCCCCTGGTGATGTTGTCGCACCTGAACCTGAGGGCCGTTCTTGCCACCGACCTGGACGGGCGCCACCCGTTCGGAGATTACGTTGCCGTCCGTCTCGGGGTATCGGGGCTCAGCCTGGCAGGTATCGCCATTCTGGCGCTGGTATCCGGTCATTCCGGGTCGCTGGCCGCGGTGATCCTGGTGACGGGCTTGGCGCAGAGCAGCGAGACGGTGAGCGACATTTATTATGGCGCCATGCAGCGACGCGATGAGATGGAACTCATCGCCCGCTCCATGATGGCGCGGGGCCTGGTTTCGGTGTGCGCCTTTGGCCTGGCCTTGTATGCGTTTCGCGATTTGGTTTGGGCGCTGGCCGCGGTGGCGGCGGCCCGAGTGGCCTTGCTGCTGGCTTACGACCGGCCAAGGGGCGCGGCAGGCGAGAGCATGGCGCGTTCGGGCCTGGGGGCCGAAGTGTCCATCCTGCGCGCAGCCATACCGCTGGGCGTGATGCTGCTGCTCGTCTCGTTGAACACGAACCTGCCTCGGTACGCCATCGAACGTTTTCTGGGCGTCGGTGAATTGGGGGCCTTCGCGGCAGTCGCTTCTTTCATGACGGTGGGCAGCACGGCCGTCAACGCACTGGGCCAGGCCACCACGCCCCGATTGGCGCGCCACTTCAGCCGGCGTGAGTCGAGGCAGTTTCTCAGACTGACCTTCCTGCTGGCTGCTTCGATGGGCGGGCTCGGCGTGGCTGGCGTGGCGGTGGCGGCCGTCTTCGGCGCGACCATCCTCGGCGTCGCGTATCGCCCGGAGTACGCGGCGCACGGCGGCCTGCTGGTCGGGGTCATGGGCGCAGCCATTCCAAGCTACATGGCGGCCGCCCTTGGCTATGCCATCACCGCGGCTCGCGCCTTCGACGCGCAGGTGCCGTTGTTTTGCGTGGTGGCTGCCAGTTGCGGCGCCGCGAGCTGGCTGCTGGTGCCCAGGTTCGGATTGCGCGGCGCGGCCATGTCTCTGGCGATCGCCGCGTCGGTGCAGATCGGTGGTGAGGCTTTGATTCTCGCCCGCGCCATGCGCCGCATCGAGACCGCCGGATGAACGGCGAACCGCGATCGGGCTTCGCCTCCCGCGCGGCCGGGGTCCTGTTGTGCCTGTTTGTCTTTTCGATCCCTTGGGAAAAGAGCATCCAGATGCCGGGCGTCGCCACGCTGTCGCACCTGCTCGGGATTCTCGCTTTCGCAAGCGCCGCTGTGGCGGCGCTACGGCGCGGGTCGGTCCGCCCGCCCAACCTGGCCCTGGGTTTGGCTGCCGTCTTCGTGCTGTGGGCCGCGCTGACTTACTTCTGGAGCCTGGACCACCAGGCAACCGTCAGGCGGGTTGCCACGCTGGCGGAACTGCTGGCCATGGTCTGGATGATCTGGGACACCTGCCGGGATTCACTCCTGCAAACGCGGCTGATGCAATCGTACGTGTGGGGCGCCGTGGCCGCGTGCGCCAGCGCCGGTTTCCGTTTCTTCCATGGACAGCAGACGTACTGGCGCCGCTATGCCGCGGCAGGGTTCGACCCCAACGATTTCGGGCTGATTCTCGCCCTCTCCATCCCGATCGCGTTGTACCTGGCGCTGCGCAGGGGCAAACTCATGAGGTGGTGGTACCGGGCCGCGGTCCTGGCGGTGCTGGGCGCGCTGCTGTTGACGGGATCGCGCACCGCGCTGGTTTCCGCCTTCGCCGCCTTCGGTTTTGCCCTCTTGAGATGGCGCGAGGCGGACCGTGGGCAGCGCGCGTCGAGCGTGCTGCTGCTCCTGTTCCTGGTGCTGGGCTTGTACGGCTTTGCGCCGCTGGCCACGCGGGAGCGCCTGGCGACGGTCACCAGCGAACTGACTCGTGGAACGCTGCACAACCGGACGACGATTTGGAAGGCCGGGTTGAGAGTCTTGCGCCGCCATCCTATCTTAGGCATCGGCGCGGGCGCATACCCGGAGGCCGTGCGTCCCCAGCTAGGGACGCCGGGCGTGCCGGGCGCTCAGTATGTTGCCCACAATACGTTCCTTTCCGTGCTGGTGGAGTGCGGCGTAATCGGCTTCGGGGTGTATGCGCTCATGCTCGGCACAGTCGCGATGTATGTCTGGACTTTGCCGTCCGCCGAGCGCGCCCTGTGGGCGATCATGCTGGCGGTCTGGGCCATCGGTGTCTCGACTTTGACCTGGGAGCATTACAAACCGAGCTGGCTGATCGTGGCGCTGATCATGACGGAGTGGGGCCGCCCCTGGCGGACCGACGGGTTCCGGGAGTGAAGATCCGGGTTCTGGAGGTTCTGGCGACTCTGCAGCGCGCCGGCGCCGAACGGGTAGCGGTATCGCTGGCCTGCCGGCTGGATCCGAGCCGCTTCGAGACGGCCGTGGTGTCCTTGTTCGATGCGTTTCCCGGCGGACTGGAGCCGGCGTTGGCCGAGGCCGGTATCAAGACCTGGCACCTCGGCAAACACCCGGGACTGGACCTGCGCATGGTGCCGCGGCTGTTCCGCGTCATGCGCGCCTTCCGGCCCGCGGTGGTGCACACCCACTCCTACGTGCTCCGCTACAGCCTTCCGGCGGGAGTGGCCGCAGGCGCCGGCGCGATGGCCCACACGGTACACAACGTGGCGGCGAAAGAGGTGGATCTGGCCGGCCGGTTGATTCACCGGGCGGCGTTCGGGCGCCGGGTGGCCGCGGTCGCGGTGGGAGAGGAAGTACGCCGTTCGTTCCGCAAGTGGTACGGCGCCGAACCCGCGGCGACGATCCCGAACGGCATCGATGTGGACGCGTTCCGGCGACCCGGTGTGCGGCAGCAGTGGCGCCAGGAAAACGGCTTCGGCGAAGGCGATTTTCTGATCGCTTCCGTGGCCCGTCTGGAGCCGCAAAAGAACCCGCTCGGGCTGATTGAGTCATTCGCCCAGGCGTTCGAAAACGATCCCCGCCGACGCCTGCTGCTGGCCGGAGACGGCAGCCTGCGGGAAGCCGCCCGGGAGTATTCGGCTGGCCGCGGTGTCGGCGCACGGGTGCATTTTCTGGGCGTTCGGGCAGACGTCGCCGAGATGCTCTCGGCCTGCGACATCTTCGCCTTATCCTCGCACTGGGAAGGCAGCCCCTTGGCGGTGATGGAGGCCATGGCGGCCGGGTTGCCCGTAGTGGCAACCGCGGTTGGCGGCGTGCCGGAACTTGTCGCGGACGGGGAGACGGGACTGCTTGTACCCTCTGGAGACCTGCGCACCTTCGCCGCCGCGCTTGCCTGCCTGGCCGGCAACCCGGGGCGCCGGCACGAACTGGCGGCCGCGGCCGTGCGGCGCGCAGCCGCCTTCAGCGTGGACGCCATGGTGACATCGTATGCCGGGCTTTTCGAGAGCCTCACCGGAGCAACTCCATGACGGGGCCGGTCGTGCTGCTGACCACCAACCTGGCTCGCGGCGGAGCCGAGACGCAGGTGGCCCTGCTCGCGCTGTCGCTGAGCCGGCGAGGCTGGCCGGTGAGTGTCGTTTCCCTGCTGGACCCCAGTGCATTTCAAGCGGAACTCCGCGAGGCGAACGTTCAGGTGCGATCGCTCGGGATGCAACCGGGCCGGCCGAATCCACTGGCCCTGGCGCGCCTGGCGGCGATCCTCCGCAAGGAGCGGCCATGCGTGCTGCACAGCCACATGTTTCACGCCAACCTGCTGGCCCGTCTGATGCGTCTGGCCTTTCCGGCGCCATTGATCGTCTCGACGCTGCACAGCATGGCCGAGAGCAGCCGGCACTCCACCGGCACACGCTTGCGCGACTGGCTGTATCGCGTAACGGATCCGCTGGCGGACGCGACGGTGGCCGTCTGCCAGGCCGTGGCGGAGCGTCACGTGGCCTCGGGCGCGGTGCGGCGCGGGAAGCTGCGGGTGATTCCGAATGGCGTCGATACCGAGCGATTCCGGCCGGACGCGGCGCGCAGGGAACGCCTGCGCGGCGAGTTCGGCGCCGGCGGCGAGTTCGTCTGGCTGGCCGTCGGGCGGTTGATGTGGAAGAAAGACTATCCGACGATGCTGCGCGCGGCAGCGCGGCAACGCGAGGGCATCCTTCTCATCGCGGGCGCTGGACCGTTGGAGACGGAATTGGCAGCGCTGGCTCGCGAGCTTCGGGTGCGGACGCACTTCCTGGGTCCGCGCGAGGACGTTCCCGCCCTGATGAATGCGGCCGACGGGCTGGTGTTGTCATCCGTGGTGGAAGGCTTGCCGATGGCGCTGCTGGAGGCGGCCGCCAGCGGCCTGCCCTGTGTGACCACCGACGTGGGCGGGGCGCGCGATGCCGTGGTGGACGGGCAAACCGGTTTTGTGACGCCCCGCGGCAATCCCGAAGCGCTGGCCGAAGCCATGGCGCGGCTGACGGAACTACCGGGCGCGGCGCGCCGGGAAATGGGCCAGGCCGCGCGCGAACTGGCGCTGGCACGCTTCGACATGGGCCTGGTAACGTCTCAATGGGAGCAGTTGTATCGCGAGCATGAAGCCCAAAGCCGAGCCGGGATTCTCTCCATTGGGGGGCGCGCCTATCGCGCAGGCTGAGATGGACGTAACCAACCGGTTTGTGCTCGACTTTGCGATGCGGTTCGCGCGCCAACGCGGCGGGGCGAGGGTGCTCGACTTCGGGTGCGGCGCCGGCCGCCTGGTTCAGGCCGGGCTGGCCGCCGGGCTGGACATGGCCGGCGCCGACGTTTACTACGGCGGATCCAAGACGCGCGCGGAGGCCGAGCGGTTGGGTTTACTCGGCGCCGCCCTCCGCGAGATCCGCGACGGCCGCCTGGATTACGCCACCGCGTCCTTCGACCTGGTGGTCAACAACCAGGTGCTGGAGCACGTGGCGGACCTCGATGCGGCGCTGGCGGAAATCCACCGGGTCCTGAAAGCGGATGGTGCGGTGCTGAGCATCTTTCCGGCGCGCGACGTTTTCCGGGAAGGTCACATTGGCATCCCTTTCTCGCACTGGTTTCCCAAAAACTCGCGGCTGCGTTTCTACTATGTCAGGGGGCTGCGCCGTCTGGGCCTGGGCACTTGGAAGCAGGAAGCGCCGACCTGCCGGCAGTGGACCGTGGATAAGCTGGCGTGGATTGATGCGTACACCCATTACCGCTCCCGCCGCGATATTTTCGACGCTTTCGGACGCTTCTTCGTGAGCGATCTCCGCGAGAGCGACTACATCCGCTACCGCCTGCTGGACCGGCCGGGGCGGAGGGCGCTGGCGGCGCTGGCGGATGTCCCGGTTGTGGCGGCGGCCGCCCGCGCCGTCTTCCGCAAGCTGGCCTTCCTGGTGATTGTGTCGCGGAAGGTGGCGCGGTGAAGATCGCCTACCTCATCACGCGAGCCGACGCGGTCGGGGGCGCCAGCATCCACGTCCGCGACCTGGCGCGAGCCATGCTCGAGCGCGGACATCAGGCCACGGTGCTGCTGGGGGGGCACGGTCCGGTCGCGGAACAGCTCGCGGCAGCCGGAGTTCCCTTCGTCTCTCTGCGTTACCTGGAGCGGCGGATTCATCCACTGCGCGACCTGCGCGCTTTGGCCGAGATCGTCACCACGCTGCGCGCGCTGGCGCCCGACCTGGTGTCCACGCACACCGCCAAGGCGGGCTGGATTGGACGCGCCGCTGCCAGGAGGCTCTCGATCCCCGCACTCTACACTCCGCACGGCTGGTCCATCGGCTCGCGCATGTCGCCACGGTTGGGCGCGATCTTCAGCCTGGCCGAAAAGGTGGCGGCGAAATGGTCCGCCGCCATTATCTGCGTCTGCGAAGACGAAAAGCGGCTGGCCCTGAGCAAGGGAGTTGCCGCCGCCGGCAAGCTGCTGATGGTGCACAACGGCGTCGGTGACATTGCCCGCGAGCTGCGCGCCCGTCCGGCGCAGGCGCCCGTGCGCATCTGCTCCATCGCGCGCTTCGCCTCGCCCAAAGACCATCGCACGCTGCTCGCGGCGCTGGCCGCACTGCGTGCGCAACCATGGGAGCTCGACCTGGTAGGCGCTGGACCGCTCGAGATGGAGATGCGCGACCTGGCGAGCGAACTGGGCTTGGGCGGGCGCGTCCGGTTTCTCGGCTATGTGGCGGATCCGGCGCCTGTGCTGGCGGGCGCTCAACTGTTCGTGCTCTCTTCGCGGTCGGAAGCCTTCCCCCGCAGCGTGTTGGAAGCGCTGCGCGCCGGGCTGCCGGTGGTGGCCTCCGCCGTGGGTGGGATCGGCGAGGCCGTAACGGACGGAGTAAACGGTCTGCTGGTTCCCGCGGGGAACCCGGAGCCGCTGGCGGCCGCGCTCCAGAGGCTGCTCGGCGACGCTCCGTTGCGGGAGTCGATGGGCGCGGCGGCCCGCGCGACCTATGAGCGGCGTTTCCGCCTGGAGTACATGGTCGATAGCACCGCCGCCATCTATGCTACATTACTGGGCAGGACCGCGAAGTAGCGGCGATCTGTCTAGCGTGAACTACCAAGCGGCCAAAGTCGTTACCCATCCGGAGGAACGCCCGTCTTTGCCGGAGAGTGCCGCGGGGTTAGTTTGTCCTGGTCTGCGCGATCCCGGCGCGCGGTTGCTCAAGCGTATTCTCGACGTCAGCGTGGCTGCGCTTCTGCTGGTTCTGGCGCTTCCGTTGGCGGCCGTGATCGCGCTGGCCACAGTGCTGGAGAAGCGCGGCCCCGTGTTCTTCGCACACACCCGGATCGGCAAAGGGAGACGCCGTTTCCGGCTGTGGAAGTTCCGCTCCATGGTGGTGGACGCCGATGCCATGCTGGCGCGGCACCTGGTGGCGCATCCGGACGATCTTGCGGAGTGGCGCGAGATGCACAAACTGAAAGACGATCCGCGCGTCACACGGGTGGGCCGGCTGCTGCGCAGGTCCCGCCTCGACGAACTGCCGCAACTGATCAACGTCCTGCGGGGCGAGATGAGCATGGTGGGCCCCCGGCCAATTGTCGAGGAGGAGATCCCGAAGTACGGTCCGGTGTTTCTCCTCTACGTGCAGGTCCTGCCCGGCCTGACCGGACTGTGGCAGGTTTCCGGCCACACCCACACCAGTTATCGCGAACGGACCGAACTCGACATGAAATACATGCGGAACCAGACCATCCGGATGGACTTGCTGGTTCTACTCAAGACTGTTCGCGTGGTTATCTTTGGCCGTGGCGCATATTGATTCCAGAGTGATGTTTCGAGCCGTCGTGCTCGCCTGTTTCGCGGCCTGCCTGGCGCATGCCGCGGTGAAGGTGCCCACCCTGCTGGCCGATCACATGGTGATCCAGCGCGAACAGCCCGTGCATGTGTGGGGCAAGGCGGACCCCGGCGAGGTTGTCTCGGCGAGCTTCCGCGGTGAGACGAAAGCGTCCGCGGCGGATGCCCTGGGCCAGTTTAGCTTCTATCTTTCGCCGGGCGCCGCCGGCGGACCTTTCGATCTGACCATCCGGGGAGCCAACGAGATCGTCCTCCAGGACGTCCTGGTCGGCGACGTGTGGGTGGCGGCGGGCCAATCGAACATGGAGTGGCCCGTGCAATGGGCGGCCCAGCCGGAGACTGAAATTGCGGCCGCCAGGCATCCGCGGATTCGCCTGTTCCATGCCATGCACAGGGTCTCGGAATTCCCCTTCGACGATCTCTGGGGAAAATCGTGGACCCCATGCGGGCCGGAGTCGGTCGCCGACTTTTCCGCCGTCGGATACCATTTTGGACGCTTCCTCGAAGAGCGTCTCGACGTTCCCATCGGGCTGATCCAGATTGCGTGGGGCGGCACACCCATCGAATCCTGGACCAGCTACGGCGCCATCGCGGCGGATGCGGCGCTCATGCCGGCCCTGGCCGAGTGGGCCAAGATGATGAGAAACCACCCCGCCGCGCTCTTGCGCTACCAACAGGAGTGCCGGAAATGGGAAGCGGCGGCGGCCCTTGCCAAGGCGGCCCGCAAGCCGTTCACCGAGCCCGCGCCGGTGAAACCGGTGGGGCCGGAAGGCCCGTGGAAACCCGGCGCGATCTTCAATGCGATGGTCACGCCGGCGGCGGCCTACCCGATCCGCGGAGTGATCTGGTACCAGGGCGAGAGCAATACTTCGGCGGAGCGTGCGCCGCTCTACGGGAGGCTCTTCCGGACGATGATCGACGACTGGCGGCGTGCCTGGAATCAGGGCGACTTTCCTTTCCTGTTTGTGCAACTGGCTGGCTTCACGGCCGCGCCCGACAGCCAGTGGCCCGAGTTGCGCGAGGCCCAGCGGCGGGCGCTCAGCGCGGCCAACACGGGCATGGCCGTGGCCGCCGATCTCGGCGAGCGCGACAGCATTCACCCAAAGAACAAGACCGAAGTGGGCCGCCGTCTGTCGCTCGTGGCACGCGCTCTCGTATACGGCGAGCAACTTGTCTACTCCGGTCCGCTCTTTCGCCGCACCACGCGGGAGGGCGGCGTGCTGCGCCTCTGGTTCGACCACACCGGCGCCGGCCTGGTGGCGCGGGGCGGCGCATTGCGGGGATTCGAGATCGCCGGCGCGGACCGCCGCTGGATGCCCGCCGCCGCGCGCATCGCAGGCAATACTGTAGTGGTGTCCAGCCCGTCCGCTCCCGCGCCGCTCTACGTGCGCTATGGTTGGGCCGATTTCCCGGACTGCACCCTCTACAACGTCGAGGGTCTGCCGGCCGCGCCCTTCCGTTCCGAATAGACGCTTGGATCGCCTGTTGCCGTATAGACTAAAGGGGGATGATCTTGAACGAGGCGATGAAATCTCTTGGACGCCACCGGATGGTTGCCGTCCCTCTCGTGATGCGAGAGGCGCTCGTCGTGAAGCTGGTGTTCGGCGCGGCGTTGCTCGCGCCCGGTCTTCTTGCGGCTCAGGCGGCGAGACCCGCCACCGCCCCCGCGGCCGCCGCGTGGCGCTCGCTGTTCGACGGCAAGTCGCTGGTGGGCTGGAAGGAATCGGATTTCTTCGGGGCCGGGAAAGTCACCGTCGAAAAGGGCGTCATCACCATCGGCTCCGGCGCTCTCACCGGCATCAACTGGGCCCCTTCCTCTCTCCCGTTCCCCACTTCCAACTATGAGGTCCTGATCGAAGCCGCCCGCTTGAAGGGGACCGATTTCTTCGCCGGGATCACGTTCCCGGTGGGAGACTCCTTCTGCACCTGGATCAACGGCGGCTGGGGCGGCGAGGTCGTGGGCCTGTCGAGCATCGACGGCGCCGATGCTTCGATGAACGAGACCACGTTCACCCGGAAGTTCGAGCTCGGCCGCTGGTACTCCCTGCGCCTGCGCGTGACCTCCACCACGATCTCGGCCTGGATTGACGACGAACTTCTGATCGAAGTCGCCATCGGCAAGAAGTGGATCGCCCTGCGCGAGGGCGACATCGATCAATCGATACCATTCGGCATCGCAGCCTACTCCACGGTGGCGGGCGTGCGGAAGATCGAGTGGCGTGCGGTGGCGCCCGCCGGCGCCGCGGCCAGGTAGCGGTTCGAGAACGTCCGCCCGGCAAGATACCGGTCCTCTTCGGCAAAGCGGCTCTTGTTGCACCAGCCCCGGAGAAGGCGAACGCTGAGTTTCCGACGCTTTACTCCTGAAATCATTCGCTCCGCGACGCAGCAACGGCAAGACGAATGAGCAAAAACACTTCAGGCCTTGAGAACCGATTAGCACGGTGCTACAGTCGTCGGGAACAGTGAAGAGCCACTTGTCCTTTTAGGGAGGAAGTCATGGCGGAAGAGAAGCAAGCCGTTACACGGAGAAATTTCGGGAAGACCTTAACAGGGGTCGGCGCTGTGGCCGCAGTCGCCGGACCCGTTGCGGCCCAAATAGCCGCACCCGGCCCGGGACAGTTTGGGCCCGTGGTCGTCGGGAACTACGCGATGGTCGATCAACTGGTTTTCGGCGGCATCGGAATCCGCGGACGCGGCATGTCCGACCTGAGGATGTTGCTGGGCGATTCGCGGGTGCGGTTCGTCGGCATCGCCGACGTCCGGGAGAGCGCCCGCGAGACCGTCAAGAGCACCGTCGATGGCTATTACAAGAACAACGACTGCAAGA
>ODAK010003862.1_pt1 | contig 15471 bp, 10 predicted proteins | sample 1539591 | NCBI WGS metagenome assembly ODAK01 (sample SAMEA3539303, study PRJEB22396) | soil metagenome | biome: tundra; feature: field; material: soil | place: USA | collected 2010-05 | depth 0.15 m | reverse complement strand
GGCGAAGGCCAGCCCGTTCGGCAGCGTTCCATGCAAAAAGCGCGTGGCTTCGTCCCCGGCACTGTCAAAGTGTCCCGACCGTTTCTGGGTGACGATCTCCTGCGCGCCATCGGGATTGATTCTGGCTACGCCGCCCCGGGCGTCGGCGGCCCAAAGCGTGCCATCGCGTTCCGCCAGGATGCACTCGGGCCGATGCAAGTCATCGCCAACGTATTGAATAGAGGCCTTGTCGATTTCGAAATCGAGCACAGGATTGGGGGTCATGAGATTGGGAACTCGACGTCCTCAAAGAACTTGTATGTCGACAGGTCCGAGGGTGGGGCGTAGAAGCAGATCGCCTTCATTTCCTCGCTGCCGTTATTCTGCAGCATGTGCACCGACCCTTGGGGGAACAGGATCGTGGTCCCTTCCTTGATCGCATCGACCGCGCCGTCCACCATCACCCGCCCGCATCCCCGGATGATGTAGACCACCTCTTCCCCGTTGGGGTGGGAATGCGCCGGCTTGACCGTCTGTCCCGGTGCGATCCGGACTACGCAAACCGAGAGATGCACAGCATTCAGCAGCTCGCGATTCACAAGCCAGCGCAGGTGCCGGCCGGGCAAGTTCAGTTCCTCAACGTCATTTTCGTGGACCAGTGGTACGCTCATACCGCCTGCACCCTTTCTGCGATGGTTTCCGCCAGGTTCGCCGGCGTCAGCCGGAAGGCCGCCAGCAACTCCTCGTATGTGCCGGAATGAATAAAGCGGGGCTTGCCATCCGCGTCCAAAGCGTTCACGCAGACGACTTTTCTCAGGTCGCCCCACGGGGTTCCCTTGTTTCGGCCCAGAACCTTCAGAAAGTTCTGCCAGATGTAGCCATTGTTCTGCTCGGCAAAACAGATCGCCTTGCCAGAGTTGTACAAGTCCAGCAAGAGTTGCTCGTCGATCGACGGCATATCCACTACACCGACGTTCAGGCCGCGGCCGGCGCACTCGGTGGCAGCGGCCAGCGCCTCATGGACGCCGCGGCCACTGCTCACGATGACCGCCGCGTCGCCGGGGCTCCGGCGCAGGAAGTAGCCTCTCCCGAAGTCGAACGAGAAATCGTCGTCGTAGAGCACCGCGGAAGGAGTGCGCATGACCCGCACGTAAACCAGGCCCCGGTTACCTTCCATGATCCACTGCATGATGGCGAGCAGTTGCCGCGGGCAGGAGACATCGATGATCCTCAAGTGCGCCAGACCGTCGAAGATGGTGATATCGTCGTTGCCCATGTGGGTTGCGCCGTTGGTCCTGGTCTCGAGATTCGCCGCGGTAGCCAGGAAGGTCAGATCCAGTCCGTGTCCATCGCTCAACCAGCCATCGGCTGCTTCGATGGCCTCCATCCGCTCCTGATGACCCACGGCGATCCGGCGGAGGACCTTCCAATCCCAGAAAGGACAGAAGGTGCTGACCCAGGCGTTGTAGCCCAGGGCTGCGAAAGCCTCGCCGAGGTTCATCATATTGGCCTCGGCGACGCCGACATTGAGCGCCCGGTTCTGGTCCACTGCCGCGACGCCCGCCTCCAAGCCGCTGGTGGAGGCCAGGTCCGCGTCAATCGAAACCACCCGGGAATCCAGGGCGAAGACCTTCATGGCGGCGGTGACGATGGGGCCGGCCCCGTATTGCTTTGTCTTGTCGATACGCGGCAGGTCCTTCGCGTTGTACCGGATCTTCTTGTCGCGGCGCGGAGCCCGTTGGGTCAGGACTGGTCCGACAATCGGAGTAACCGCGAATCTTCCCGGCGAGTCCGCGGCCACGCTGATATGCATCCGCCGCGCTTTTTCGAGCAGCGCCTCCTGGAGTTGCTCACCTTGCGGTTGGTTTCCGAGACCGTCGAAGAACTCTGCGAACTCCTCGACGCGGTTCCGGCGCTGCTCCGCCTGGAGCGCCAATTCCTTCTCCATTACGTCGTCGGAGATGGTCGCCTTGTGCGTGTTCAGGTACCTTGCGAATCCACCGTGGCCCTTGGTGGTCCGGCAGATGATCACAGTGGGCTTGCCGTTCCGGTCCCCGTACTTGAACCGGTTCAAGGCGGAGAAGACGCCATCGTACTTCGTGGCGTCGACACTCTCGACCTGCCAGCCAAACGCGTTGAAGACCGCCTCCAGATCCGGCAAGGGGAAGATCAGCCGGTCGACGATGTCCAGTTGGCCAAGATTGTTGTCCACCAGGACACACAGATTGTCCAGACGCCTATGGGCCGAGTACATCACCGCTTCCCAGATCAGCCCTTCCTGCAATTCCCCGTCGCCCGCCATGCAGTACACGTCGAACCGCGGAGAGATTCTGCCCGCCAGGGCAAAGCCCTGTGCCACGGACAGGCCCTGCCCCAGGGGGCCGGTGGAGATATGGACACCCGGCAGAATCGGCCCGGGATGCCCGTTCAGGATGCTTTCGTATGAGCGCGAATTGACCAGAACCCGCCGGTCGAAGTAGCCCAGCTCCGCGTAGATGGAAGCCAGCGTGGCTATGGCGTGTCCTTTGCTCAACACGAACATGTCCTGGCCGCGCCTGGTCGGATTGGCTACATCCAGATCGATGAAGCCGCCATAATACAGGGCCACCAGCGGAATCGTGGCGGAGAATGCGCCGCCCGCGTGGATGCCCTTGTCCACGGCGTCGCGGCATTGCTCCAGCGACAAGATGCGGATATCGGAGTCCTTGATATCCAGCAGCTTCAACACGCCTTTACGCATCAGACGAGCCTGATCCGGCGTTCCCTCCAGCGCGCTACTATCCAAGGCCGGCACTACGGCTTGCTGGCTCATACGATTCCTCTCTTCGCGAGTAATCTGCCCGACGAGGCGGCTCGCAATGCCGCCCGATCACACCGATGATTATCGCACGGCACTAACCAGGCCGATGCCTGGAAGATTCGATCGGATCGGAGTGGCTTCAAGCCCCTGGATCGTGGCAGACTGGTAGAGATGAAACCACGAACAGGATTTGCGGCCTTAGGGATCTTTTTGCTTGTAGTGGGAGGAGTGGCGCGCGGCGCTACTGAGAGTAATAAGGAATCGTTGCGTGGCCTGACCGGGGTGTGTGTTCGGGTCGAACGCCTGAGCGAGGATGCCAAGCAGAATGGGCTGGATGAGGGCGGCATCCAGACCGACGCGGAGCAGAAGCTCCGGCAGGCCGGGATCGCCGTTCTGACGCCGAGTCAGGCGGCGAAGGAGCCGGGCAGTCCTACCCTCTACGTTCACGTAAACACCAAGCTGTTGTTCTACCCGACGGGCGTAATGTTCGATCCGGCAGGGAGGCCGTACAACAGTCCGCCGTACATTGTGATGGTGACGGTGGCGCTGCTGCAAGGCGTTGCGACCGTCCGGGACCCGAAACTGCCGTTGCGCGAGGTGAAGACTTGGGACGCCGGCTATTTGAGGTCCCTGGACCCTCCCGCTATGAAACAAGCCCGCAGCACCGTAGGGGACCTCGTGGACGAGTTCATCGGCGATTGGCGGGCGGTGAATCAGAAGAAGTAGCAGCGCACCCAACCAGCTTGACAAATAGTGCGGCTCGCAGGATCAAAGGGTGGCTGGCCGGTGTATACTGAACGGGAGCCGGGAGTCCAAATGGAAATCCCGAATACTATTGGGGAACCGGGCGTCTAATCGCGACACCCCGGCTAAGGAGCGTGGCATGGATTTTCAGGTGAAAGGTAAGTTGGCATACATATCCGCGGGTTCGACCGGGATCGGCGAGGCCATCGCGAACCTGCTTACGAAAGAGGGCGCAAAAGTGATTGTGTCCGCCCGCAATCCGGACACTCTTAAGGAGAAGGGGGGCGCATGGCACGGGACGGTGTCCGCGGACATCGCCACGGCCCAGGGAGTCCGGAAGGCAGTCGACTACGTGCTCAGCACGTTTGGCAGAGCTCCCGACATCCTGATCAACAACCTGGGTGTGGCCGATGCCACCCCGTTCGAACAGATGACGGATGAGAGGTGGGAACATTCCCTCAACGTCAACCTGATGGGGAATGTGCGCACACTCCGGGCGCTGCTGCCGCTCATGGCGAAACTCGATGGGTCCGCCGTGGTCAACACCGGCTCCGACCTGGCGAAGCAGCCCGAGTTCACCCTGACCGACTACGGCTCGTGCAAAGCCGCGTTGCTATACCTGACCAAGGCCCTGTCGAAACAGTACGCCGGACGCCCGCGGATCAACGTGATCTCGCCTGGCCCGGTCTGGACCGCAATGTTCTCTCGTCCGGGCGGGATCATCGACCAGGTTGCGGCACAGTACGGCGTGGACCGGGACACCGCCAAGATACGGTTCCTGGAAGACCGGCAGATGCCCATGGGGATGCCGGATCCGGCGGATGTCGCGTACGCCGCCGTCTTTCTGGCGTCGCCCCTGGCGAAGTTCATCAACGGCGCCAACATCGACATCGGCGGGACGCTGCGCGGCCTCATCTAGCCAGCCGGCTTTGAGATTAGTGGATGGTCCAGCCGCCGTCCACCATCAGCACGTGGCCGACTACCTGAGCGGACAGTTGCGGCGAGGCGAGGAATAATACGGCTCCAACCAGATCCTCGGGTTGATTCCAACGCCCGCTCGGCAACTTATCGCTGGTAACCCATTCCTTGTAACCAGGCTTTTCCAGGATGGGCCTGCGGGAAGGGGTCTCCGTAATACAAGGGGCAACCACGTTCACAATCACTCCTTGCTTGGCCCACTCCAAAGAGAGGGCTCGGGACATCTGGTGCACGGCAGCCTTGGCCGCGGAGTAAATGGCGCGGGTCCTCCAAGCCGAAATGGCGAAATTCGAACCGATGTTGACGATCCTGCCGCCGCCCTGGGGGATCATGACCTTAGCCGCCGCCTGGCACGCAAAGAATACACTCTTCACGGTCGTGCTCATGGTGTCGTCGTAATCCTTCTCGGTCGCGTCCAGGGCCAGCCCCGTGCACGTCCAGCTAGCGTTGTTCACCAGGATGTCGATGCGGCCAAAGGCCTCCTTGGCTTGATCGACCATCGCGCGAATCTGTCCGACTTGCGACACATCCGTGGAGACCACCAATGCCTTGCGGCCCAGGCCTTCGATCTCGCTCTTCAATTCCTTCAGCGCGTCTTGGTGATAGTCCGGATGTTCCGCCAGCACCAGGTGGGCGCCAGCCTGTGCCAGCCCCATGGCGACTGCCCGGCCGATGCCTTGGGACGGGCCTGTCACAATCGCAATCTTGTCCTTTAACTGAAAGCTCGAATAGTCCATACTCATCAATCTCTCCAAATCAGCGGCAAAAAGTCAACCTGCTGTATTCTGTCCTGTCTAGCTATGCCCGCTCCCAAAGTCCTAGCCCGCTCATCGCCGGGCGGCGCGCTAAATCCACGGAATTAACAGTTAACGGCTCGTTACCGCGACGGCGGCACTGAGCCTTTTCTCTATCTCCGCCGCTCTGTTCCGTTGGAGAGGCCGGAGATCCGCCTCATTCACGTCCAGAGGCTCGCGGTCTGGGTCCGGGTAAACGTATGAAGCATCCGTATTCTCTTTTTGCTGAACCAGCAGCTTGAAAGCCCGGCTAGTCTTGAAGTACTCCAACCGCGAGTTATATTGGCGGGCATGGGCATCGCCATCCGACTGATCCGGCGGCAGTTCGTTCAGCTTGATTGAAGTCCCAGCCTGTAACGCCCGCTGCCGGCCGTAGAATGCGATATTCAGCCCTACGGATCGCCCCTCGGCCGCCACCAGGCTGAAATTCACGTCGCTGGTGATGTCGTTCAGGCCGGCATCGCGATACGGATCGGATCTCTCACGCCGGCTTCCGGGACCGTAGGACCGGAGATGGCTGAGAGGGCCGGGGACGAGCATTCCCTCCCAATTCGAGCCATAATCGATGGTGAGCACGTACCCCGCCTTCAGGATGTGCGCAACCCCTTCGACGAACTTCCCTTCGTCCAGGTTGATGTAGGCCACGACGTCCCGGTCCAGTCTGGCCAGCTCGCAGGCGTAAGGCCGCGCATAGCGGCGGAGGTGATCGGCCAGTTCCGGAACGGCGCGCACCGGTACGTAGATCTCGTGGAAGAGTATTGAATTCACATGCGCTGGATAGTCGGGCAACGAAGCCAGCCATTCGAACAACGCCACGAAGGAAGCCCGGCTCAGCCATCTCGCCCCCGCCGGCGCATCGTGAAAGAACCGCTCCCGGATGACTTGATCGTCGTTGTCTATTAGCCGCCGGAGAGGTTCGGGAGCGCGCTTCTCCAGCCGGCTCCAGAGGGCCGGTGGCAGGGTGGGCGCAACGAACGCCACCTCCGCCGATCCGTCACGCGAAAGAATGACTTTGTGGACGCAGAAGTTGTCCACCATTTCGTTGGACAGGACGACCCCTTTGACGCTCCCGGCGGCGATCAGGGAGGCCGGATCGGTCGCATCTCCCTCGCGCACTTCGAACTTTCCTCCCGCCGCGGAATTGCGGACGCGCTGCTCGGCGACCATGGCCGGCGAGCGGTCGTAGCTGACGTACATTAGCTGCTGCCAGAACTCGAGCCACGGTCCGCTCGATTCCCTTTGCCCCTCATCGCTAATGAAGCCGAGTATGGAACGCGCCAGCTCGCCGTTGCCTCCTCCGAATTCGGCGATAGTGAACCGGTCCCCCGGGCCTAAGGTACCGGCGCGCCGCATCCCGTCCCACATCTTAAAGACTTGTACCGCGATCATCTGTCCGAACCATGGATCGAGCATGTTCGGAAACGTGTAGTAGTCCTGGACGAAACTCACGCGCCCGCTCGAGTAATAGCCGGCTTTGGAATCGTACAGCACCAATTCCTGGTAGTCGCGGAAGGAAAGGAAGTAGTCCTTTACCTTCATTTCCGAGCCGGGCGGCACCGTGACTTCATTGCGGACTTCCCAGGCATTCTTCAGGTGCCGGCGGTCGGGCGTGGCGAAAGGGGGAGTGGCGGAGATAGGAAGAGCCAGAATGGCGCCCAGGAGTGTCCGCACAAGCCACCGACGCCCTGCCGAAGCAGGAAAGCGACCTCGAAACTTCAGCCGCATCATACGATGACCCGAATCGCTCCCTAACGGGGTGCCCTCTGGGCCCGGCTCGGTGTGCTGCGGTGTGCCTCATTCGGAGCCGCGACCGTTAGGGAGCGGTTTCTTAACCGGTCAATCGGCGGCCTGTAATTGCAAAGGGGACTTTCGTCCCCTTTGCAAAAAGTTCAGCCCTGCTTGCGCTCTTCGTCAGAGCGTCTACCACTGAATACGCGCTACAAGCTGGCCGTTACGCGGCTGGAAGAACAGGCTGCCTAACGGGTTGATATAACCAAATCCACCGTTCAAATTGCCGTTTGACGCGGAAGTAGTCGCGGCGAACGGATTACCCGACGAGGGATTCGGCAAATACGTCCGATTGAAAACATTGAAGAACTCGGCGCGAATCATCAGGAACTTGCTCTCGGAGAGGCGGAATGTCCGTCCGATGCTCATCTGTTCGCCGGGACGCCGTTCGAAGCGGTAGTCGCCGTAATAGGGAGCGGCGGTTCCGAACTGGCCTGGCGCCGCGTCAGTCCACGCCGCGGGATTCAGCACCAACTGCTTGTTCGGATCGATGCAGTGGCAGTTGAGGCTCTGCAGGTACGGCGACACCCCGGGAACCCGGTTCATGTACGTGCCGAATCCGAGAACGGCGCTGAGGTTGTTGAGCGACCCCGGCGAGGCAATCGGCAAGCCGCTGCCATACTGGAGCATCCCGCCTACGGTCCAACCGGAGGCCGCCATGCTTAGCACTTTGTTCGAGCTAAACCGGCTGAGCTTCGGCACTTCATACGTCCAACCTACAACGAAAAGGAAGGGTTGATCGAAACTCGTGAGCGACTTGTTCAGTCCTTCGTTCCAGTAGTTGAGGGTTCCCACCGCGGTAGCCAGCGTTTTGGACCAGGTGAACGCAGCACTGGCACTCAGGCCCCATTTGGCCCGTTTCGTGACTTTAGCCTGGAGCGATTCGTACCAACTGTCCGCGATGGGGGCCCACTGGGCGGTCAAGTTGCTGCTGTACATGGGATACCGCCGAATGGCCTGCATGACGGGGGAACTAGTGGGGAAGCCGGCGTAAGGCGCGCCGATGCCTGCCGCCGCCGCTTGGGCGGAACTGGTTGGCGAGGTCAGCAAAGAAGTGAGATTGGAACTGCTTTGGCTCAAACCGTGCGCGGACAGGATTTGCGGCGTGATGTAGTTGAGGGCGGTCGCGCTACTGGCGGTTTCCCACGCGCCACGATTGCCCACCCAGTTGGCTTCCACCATGAGATCCCGGGAGACCTGGCGCTGCACGCCCAAGCTCCACTCGCTGACTCTGGGAGGCCGCCCGCCGTTGGGGTCGAAGTAATACTGCGGCGCGGTCGTCGTGCCGGGAGTTGGCAGAATTCCAGGGTTCAGATTCAATGCCGTGAGCAAGGCGGGATCGTAAACTAATCCCTGTTTCAGTGTCCCGGCGGCTTGCCCGTACGCGGGCGAGTTGAATGTCAGGATGTTCCAGCCGATGCCGACCGTTCCGGCCCCGGACTGATTGGTCACGTAGCTATATCCCGAGAGTTGTCCATATACCAATCCCCACCCCGCGCGCACCACGGTATTAGGAGCTACCTGCCAAGCCACGCCCAACCTGGGGCCAACGGCATACATATACGGATGCGTAAACGTGCAGTTGCATTTGCCCGTGCCGTAGCCTTCGAAGACGATGCCGCCTTGCAGGTTCCCCGCCGATGGATTCGGGGTGTAAGGTCCGAACTCGTCCATGCGGTAGTGGATCTCGTGGCCCTGGGACTGGAAATCCCACCGCAGGCCGTATTCCAGCGTCAGCTTGGGAGTGAGCCTCCAACCGTCCTGGATGTACAGACCCCAGGTGGGCCGGCGCCACTCCGGCTGTTCGACCGGATTGACGGTCGCCGTATTGAACTGGCCCAGCATGAAGCTGGCAACCGGGTTGCCAATGCTGCCGGAGCCGATCGTCGTAGTGTTCAGATACGGCAAGCCAGTCTGATTGGCGGAGAAGCCGAAGATGCCGGTCGAGCCGCGCGCATTGTCGTCAATCCAAATGTCCTTGGCAAATTGAGCGCCCGCCTTAAAAGTATGGCTTCCGCGGACCCAGGTCCCGTTCAGCACGGCGCTCTGCTTGTCGTTGTAATAGTGATCCGCGTTGGTCGGCCCGAAGCCGCTGACGGTGTCGACCACGCCGCCATAGCTGGCGCTCAGACCATTCAACAACGGGAAGCCGTTCACCGCCCCGCCCACGAGTCCCAGGTTCTGTACCACGGGGTAAGTCAGCACGCTAGGTGGCGAACTGTCGGGGTTCAGGTAACGTATATAGCCAACGCCGGCGTGAACCAGGAAAGTCGGTGTGACGGTAAAGTCGTAGTTGAGCCGATACGTCCACGAATAGATCTGCTGATCGCGGATGGCCGTAACCGGCGAGGGCAAGCCATCGGACGAACTGTACTGGTGAAGCCGCTCCTCGGACACATAGAAGGAAACCCTCTGCGACGGCGTTATAATCTCGTCGATCTTCATGCCGGGGATCTTGGAACGTTTGGGCGTTAAGGCCAACTGAAGCCAATTGTTGGTGACCAGGTTGGGGTAAGTCGGCTGGGGCACCAACGCCATGATCTTCACCGCCACCGGGTCCAACCGGCTTTGCGGGATGATGTTGTTCGGGAACGGAGTCCTCAGGATATTGCCGCCCTGCGTGTAGTTGGTGGCAGGATCGTAAATGGCCTGGTTCAAGATGGTGTTGCCCGCCGAATCCGTGCCGATGGATTTGTTGCCGGTAGCCGTGAGAATCGCGCTGAAATCGCCCATGCGCTGCGCCGCGGTGGGCATGTTGCCAACAATGCCGGCGCTCGAGGCTTTGTTGATGAACTCCTCCATGTTGAGGAAGAAAAAGGTACGGTTACGGCCGTCGTACACCTTTGGAATCCAGACCGGGCCGCCGAGACTGCCTCCGAAATCGTTCTTGCGGCTTAGCGGATTGACGTACGTGAACGGCCGGTAGGCATCCAGATCCTCATTGACAAAGTATTCGTAAAGGCTGCCGTGGATCCGATTGGTGCCGGAGCGGGTGGTATAGTTCACCATGCCGCCGGTGATCTGCCCGAATTCCGGCGCAAAATTGCTGGTTTGGAGAGTGTATTCCTCGATTTGGTCGACCGACCCCTGGGTTTCGTTGGCGCGTGCATTGGCGTTACCGCTGGTGGCATCGAGACCATCGAGGTAGACCCGGTAGGTTCCTCCGCCAAAACCATTGATGGCCGAACTGCCGCCCGGCGACGACGGACCGCCGACGCCGACGGTCTGCTGGACGCCTGGAGACAGAGTGATAAAAGCCATGGGATCGCGCGCGGCGCCCGTCGCCCCGCCACCGCCGCCGAAATTGATCGGCAGGGCGTTGATCCGGTCGCCCGAGATGTTTTGATCCTGCTGCGCGTTCTGCATCTTCAACAACGTCGCTTCACCCGTTACCGAGATAGATTCGGTGGCCGCGCCAATCTCCAGTTTCGCGTCGATTCGGGCCGTGTTGGCCACCTGCACTTCGATTCCGCTCATCGTCGATTTCTTAAACCCAGACGCTTCGACCGTGACGGTGTACGTGCCGGCGATAACCGACGGAATCGTATAGTCTCCAGTCGCTGTGGACGTGGTATCGGAGTGGGCGCCGGTGGCAACGTTGGTCGCTACCACTTGCGCGCCTGGAATGACCGCGCCGGTGGGGTCCGATACCGTCCCGGTAATCGTCCCGCGGTCCGTCTGCGCGAACGCAATCTGGGCCATGGCGAAGACCGAGACGATCAAAACCAGGATCGCCACTCGGATTCGGTTGCCGATGCCCGCTACATTTCTGGTATGTTTCATCGTGTTCCCCCTGAAAAGAATCTCCCCCCATTTAGTTGGGGGGATCGCCCACAGCCACCTTGCGACCTGAGTCCTGGAGAGTTTCACACAACAAATCCTCCAGCACACACATATGGCGATGAGTGATGGTACGTCGGACTGTAATTCACGTCAAGGTTACTCCTGTAACTTAGGCTATGACAGGGGTGAAACCGCTCCACGTGCACCACCGCAATTCGCCGAAGGAGGGGAGCCTATGGAAACTGGAAGTTCGGCAAGTCCGGTCGACTTGTCGCCCGAACATCGAATTCACCTGCGAAATGAACCGATTAGCCTCAGCCAGCGGGGTGGCTCGGCGTTCGGGTGGGCCGCTCAAGGAGGATGTAAATCTATGAAAAACCAGTGAACAGGCCCGAAACTTTCGAAGATGGGGGACGGCCGGCCGCCGGAAAGACCGCTGACACACGGCTCGTTAAGCCCACGGAATTAACAGTTAACGGCAGGCTACCTGGTCTCGTCTTCGACTTCGATCGCACGGACAGTGGCGTAATCGACCACCGGGACGAAGGTCAGGACCAACTTGCCCTGGGCGTTGGGCTTCAAGCCGTGGAATGTCTTCCTGACGGCCCGGCACGCCATACCGGCCTCTTTGAACACGTCGAAGTTCTTGAGCAGGACCGTCCCGTTGCAGTAAACGTCGAACACCCGGCTCCCCACACCGCCTGGGTTCTCCTTGCCGTAGTTGGTTTCCGCGAAGCGCAGCGTGACCGCGTACTGGCCATCGGTGGCGACGGGGATGTAGTAGGTGAAATTGCCGTAGCGGTCGCCGTTATAGAGCGCGGGTTCATCGTCCGCGGCGACGGGATAGCGGGAAACAATGGTCCGCCCGCCCCAGAAATACCGGTCCGCACCCCAAAAATGGTCCTGGTGGTCGTAGAATGTGCGGAATCCGGTCAGAATTCGCACTGGAAGCATGCGGTGCGGAATTCCGGGCAGTACCTCGATGCCGCTCAACAAGGGTTCATTGTTGAGCGACGAAAATCTCAGGTGAAGCTTGCCGTCCGGGGCGGGAGAGACGTCCTTGAACACTCTCTCGTCCGCGGTCTCCGATCCCGGCGCATCTGCCACGATGTCGAATTTGGGCAGGATCGGCTGGCCGTTCAGGCTGACCGAGAACCTCCGCTCGCCTTCTTCGCCGACTCCCGAACTCCCGCGGCGGGCGAGTTCCGCGAAGTGCAGATGCAATTCGTAGACGCCCGGCTTGAGGGGGATATCGTATTGGCAGTCGCCTTCGCGGGCTTTCCGATAGAGAGCAGGGTCGAGCGTGCGAAGAATCGTGCGATCGGGCTTTTCCATCACCGCACCGCCCGTGAAATAGCGGTCGCCAAGCCAAATCTGTCCGGACTGGTCCTCGTACCTCGGTTCCAGAGATCCGACGCTGATTCGAACTGTATCGGCGGGAAGGGCCGCGACGGGAGTCGCGGCCGCCGGAGTCCTAGGCGCGAAACCTGGGATCGGGGACCTGTCTCGGAAAGCCATCACCAGAACCGCAGCCGTCGACAGCACCGCCAGCACAGCCAGCACGATCACTAGCCGTTTTTGGCTGTTAGCCGCGCGCGCGGAGGGCGCCAAACCGGCAACCTGGCCTGCTGGCTCATCGATTGGCGCCGTAACCTGGGTAGTCTCGGAGACCGTTTCCGGTTCGTTGGCGGGAGGCGGAGCTGGGCGAACGAACCGGGGCACGTAGCCCACGTCCGCAAGGTGGAGATGAATCTTGTGCGAAGCCCCTTCGTTCTCGTAGAACTGCTGCAAACGCTTCCGGAGCCGGGATACTTCGACACGTACGACGCTGTCTTGGGAGGGGTCGAAGTCCTCACCCCTTCCCAATGCTTGCACTGCGATATTGTATTCCTTGATTAGACTTGCCCGCCCTTCGGCGTACTCCTGACAGACGTACCGGAGGATGGCGGCTAGATTGGGAGCGCGAGTGAAGGTCTTCGACTCCAGAACCGCTTCGAGCTCGGCCTGCTCCTCGGCGAAGCCGGAAGAGTGCTTCTGATCGTCCTTGCCGGTGCCCGAGTCGCTGTTAACGCTAACCGACTTCACAGGGCTGAATTATGTCAGGTCCGCATGGCCAAGTCAAGCCGGATTGGAGTCCGCAACCCGGCGTGAATGAACGGTTCAGAGCCATTCCGCGGCATCGAGCACAGCGCCCCCACAGGCACGGCTGTTAGCAGTTAACGGGCGCGGTTGCACGTGCGCACCGTCTGGCTTGAGGTGCCGCAAAGATGCCGTTCGCAGTTCCGGCATTGCGAAAGTCGCAGGCGTCATCCATAATGCGGTATGCTTCGCCGCTGGGTTCGTTCACCCGGCTTGGAGTTGTCTATGCCGAAAAACAAACTACAGTTTCTTGCGCCGCTGGGGATCCTGCTAGCGGTCCTGTTTGTGGCTGCGCCCATGTTCCTGCCCGCTCAAAGCTCCGGACCGGCCGGCGGCGCGGCGCCTGGCGTCGAGACACAACTCCCCGAGTTGATTTTCTCGCCTGTCAAGATCGACGGACCGGTGCAAGACCCGGCCAACCACAGCTATTGGTTCGGCCCCTTTGCCGAAGCCGTGGCGGTGTTCGATGTGAATGGAGATGGCCGTCTGGACATCACCTGCGGCAAGAACTGGTATGAGAACACGGGGAGGTCCGGCCCCCCCGGCTTTGAGACCATCAAGTGGGTCAAGCACGCCAACTATCGGGACGATGCCGACGTCTTCGGACCCATCACGGACGATGGGGGCGAGGGAGCCCTGGATGTCAATCGCGACGGCAACATAGACGTCATCGCCTCGGGCTGGCTGCAAATGTCGGGAGTCTACTGGTACGAGAACCCGGGCAAGGCCGGCGGCAAGTGGAAAGCGCACCTCATTCACAAGGCCCGCAATATGGAGGGCTTCGTGCTAGGCGACATTGCCGGCCATCACAATGGCGACCAGGATATCCTGATCAACCACTGGGATCCGGTCCCGGGTCAACATTTCTCCTGGTACGAGCACATCGACAAGGATCCCTGGCTGGTGGAGCACGTACTGGGCGACGAGGGCCAGCAGCATGGCAACGGCATAGGCGATATCAACGGCGACGGTCGAAACGATCTTGTCACCGGCGTTGGATGGTGGGAAGCGCCGCCCGATCCGAGAAACGGCAAGTGGATCTGGCACCCCGACTGGAACCTGTTCAAGGGGAATTGCGGGCTCCCGGTCCTGGTTTACGACTGCAATGGGGACGGCCTTAACGATGTCATCATCGGCGCCGCGCAGGACTACGGGTTGAAGTGGGTGGAACAGAAGAAAGACAGCGCCGGGAAGCGCACCTTTGTGGAACATTGGATCGAGCCGAATTTCTCGCTGTTCCATACCATGGAGCTGGGCGATTTGCGCGGCGATGGCAAGAAGGAACTGGTGACGGGGAAGATCCTGTATCCGCACCAGGGACGGGACCCCGGGACGTTCGATCCGTCGTTCGCCTTTTGGTACGACATCGGGGGCGGCAGGTTCGATCGCCATATTCTCTCCTTCAACCACATGCAGTGGTATCCGGAAGCTACGGATAACCCGCCACCTAACGGCGTCATCGGCGTGGGACGGAAGATAGCCATCGTGGACGTAGACAAATGTGGCAAGCCCGAGATTATCGTGGCCTCCCAGGCGGGACTGTACATCTTTTACAACCGGGGCACCTCGCCGATACAGAGGATTGCCAAGGACCCGCTGCCGCCCAACGATAGCTACCCCAATAACCGCCCCTTTGGGGGGCGAGGGCGAGGTGGGCAGCCTGGCGAAAAAGGTGGAGGGCGCGATCCCTCGCCCCCGGGACGCAACTGACCGCCGCTCCGGCCTTACACAATCCGAGTGTAGGTCGAAACGCGCATCGGTTCGGCCAGCAGTTCCTTCTCGACGCTGCCGAACGCCAGCAGGTGCGGTGATTGCAGATGGCGTTCCAGCGCTTCACGCGACCGCCAGTTCTCGTAGAAAACGAAGCGCCCGGGCTCGTTGGTGCTCTGGTGCAGATCGTACTGCACGCAGCCCTCTTCTTTGCGCGTCGGCTCGATCAGCGAAAGCAGGCGGCGTTTCAGCTCGTCTTCCATTCCCGGCTTTGCCAGCATTTCGGCAACCACCGTCAGGAGTGCACTTGGCATATCGGATTCACACCTCGTAGTTCAATCCAAAAGACTACCACGGCACGCCCTTTGGTAGCGCCGGGCCCAAGGGGCCGCCCCCTAGCAGCCGGTGAGGTTGTAAAGTAACGGTTACGTAGCGGGGCGTAACAGCTTCTGCGCAGGGTCCGGGGGCTATAATCAAGCCAACCTCCGACGCATTAACATTCGCTGGCCGCCGGGCGGCCGTTAGGAGTTGGTATGCCTTCCGTGGCCGCCGTGGTATATAGTTTAGTTTATTCAGGTCTTAAAGGAGCAACGCACGTGAGACATTTCCTGGTTGGCATGGCTGCGGCCATGGTTTTGGCCTTTGGTTTTATTTTCCTGGTAGCGGCGGCGGACCTTCCTCCGTTGAACGATGGAGGCGCACACGGCGATCCGCCGTTTCTGACCGAGAGCGGCTGGAAACCCTTGCTGAACGGCA
>ODAK010003861.1_pt1 | contig 15473 bp, 12 predicted proteins | sample 1539591 | NCBI WGS metagenome assembly ODAK01 (sample SAMEA3539303, study PRJEB22396) | soil metagenome | biome: tundra; feature: field; material: soil | place: USA | collected 2010-05 | depth 0.15 m | reverse complement strand
CGTTCGTCCTCCCTGTCCCCTCGCACCGGCTCGGGGGTGCCGCGGTCCCTCCGTGCGAGGGTCGTGGCTGCATCGGTCGCGACCGTCGATCTCGGGGTCGTCCCCGCCCTGACGACGGTGCTCAGCCAGGCACAACCGGCGCCTGGCCCTGGACTTCTGAGATCCCGGGTCGTGGCCTTTCGCCACCCCCGAAAGATCGACACGATCGGCGCCGATCTTGATGACACGTTGCGAAAAACGTGCCCCGTTCTCCGTGGTCCAGGGCCTCGGCCCCGTGGCCTCCTACGCCCGGGTGGGCCAGGGGTCGTCGAACTCGGCGTTGCTGTACCGAGCCTGGGAGTTCTTCCAGGACTCACCGTTGCCGGTGCGGGGCGCCTCCATGATCAAGACGCCCTTGGCACTGTGGCGGGGCAGGTGAAGGCCGATGCGGCCAAGCGTGTGCTTCAGTTGCATGGCGGGTTCCTCGTGTCCTCTTTCGAACCTTCCGGAGCTGGGTGATGGTCCACTCGACCGTCCCGGCTGGAGGCTCCTCGTCCGCTGTTTTCCCGCTCGAACTGTCGGCACTTAGCGTGACAAATCTTGAGATGCATAGCCACTTATTGTGGCAACGGAGGGCCGCGACCGAATCAGCGAGCGAGGCGTTGCGGTGCGATCTCCGGCAGGGCCAGTTCCGCCCCTCGCCGCGCCGGGTCGAGGGCGACGAGCACGAACTGACGCTGTTCCCCCCGCTCGAGAACCTCGCGGGCCCGGCGCGGCGCGGGGACGGCCAGCCCGGCGAGCGGCAGGTAACACTGCATGCCCCCGACGTCGACCATGGCACCGTGCGACACGAACGAGGACACGGTCCCCTCGACGGTGGACGCGATCGGGTGATCGGACACGAAGGTCAAGAACGTGAGGGGATCGTTGACCGCAGGGGGTGGACCGGATCGGCGCCGGCGACTCGGCTCGGGGGCCTCCGCGTCGGCATCGGCGTTCGGGTCCACCGCCTCGACGGTGGCCACGTCGATGGCGGCGCGCACGTCGGGCGCGGTGGCCCGACGGCTGCGACCCCGCCGGCCTCGAGAACTCGCACCGGGCCGAGGCGAGTCGGCGCCGTCGTCTCCTTCCGGGGAGGGCGTCCTCGGAGCCTTCTCCACTCCTGACGCCTTCCTCGGTTTCTCTGTCTTGAGGGCCGGCTCTGTCGTCTTCTTCGCCTTTTTGGCTGACTTGTCGGCCTTGGCGGCCTTCTCTGCTCTGTGGGTCTTCTCGGCCTTTGTCGACTTCTCGGCCTTCGAGGCTTTCTCGGTCTTGGCGGCTTTCGTGGTCTTCTTGGCGGCGCGTGTCGAATCGCCCGCGGAAACGACGTCGTCACCGGCCGCGGCCAGCGCGGCCCGGACGGTGGACGACTCCGTCGATCCGCCCGAGGAGCCGGTGGTCGCGCTCTTGGCGCTCTTGGCGCTCTTGGCCGATTTGGCTGCCTTGGCGGTCTTGGACGAGCCGGCCGCCAGCGCAGCCCGGCTCCGAACCCCGCGCACGGGACTCCGGGGGGTGAAGATCCACCCCACGCCCGGCACGGGCTTTCCACCGATGAGGCGGTCCTCGTCGAAGAGCCAGGGGTGCTCGGCGTGGAACTCCTGGAAGGAATCGTTCGACAACACCCGAGCCCCAACTCGCTCGGCCACTCGGAGCAGGAATGCGTCACCACGACCCACAGCGCCCGCCGGGGGGGACACGAGCTCGGCGTGGGCCACCGCCTCGTCGAAGGCCTTGCGCTCGGAGGGATCGATCCGGTGGCCGAAGGTGGCGTCGACCACGACAATGACTTCGGTCCCGGCGAACTCGGCCTGGAATTGCCTGACGGCGTCGTCGAGCTGGGCCAGGCTCGGAACGGAGCGGCCCTCGGTCGCGATGTTCGATCCGTCCACGACGGCGTAGGAGGGGGCCATGTGGGGTCCAGTCAACCATCTGACCGCCGGGATCTGTCCGACCCTCACCGGGGGGCACCGTGCCGGCCCCGGTGACCGCCGTAGGATGCCGCCATGGCCGGCGACCTGGGCGGAGAAGTAGCCGAAGTCCTTCAAGTGATGATCCGCAACGCGTGTGTCAACGACGGCACGCCCGAGTCCGGGCACGAGCAGCGCAACGCGGATCTCCTGCTCGACCTCCTGGACGGACGTGGCCTGGACATGGAGCTCTACGAGCCCCTCCCGGGCCGCACTTCACTGGTGGCCAAGCTCGAGGGTCGAGACCCCGACGCCCCGGCGCTGGCGCTCCTCGGGCACACCGATGTCGTCCCCGCCAACGGCGAGGACTGGCGACATGACCCCTTCGGTGGGGAGATCATCGACGGCGAGGTCTGGGGTCGCGGTGCGGTGGACATGCTGAACCTCACGGCTTCCATGGCGGTGTCGGTGGCCCATCTGGCCGATGAGGGCTTTCGCCCCGAGGGCGACCTCTTGTTCATCGGTGTCGCCGACGAGGAGGCTCTCGGGAGCCACGGCGCGCAGTGGCTGACCGAACATCTGGCCGAAGAGGTCCACTGCGACTACCTCATCACCGAGGCGGGCGGCTTTCCCATGGCGAGCCCGGACGGTGTGCGCCTCCCGGTCATCACCGGAGAGAAGGGCGCGTTCTGGTGCACCATGACCGTGCGCGGCACTCCGGGACACGCCTCACAGCCTCTTCGTACCGACAACGCCTTGGTCAAGGCGGCCGAGGTGGTTCGCAGACTGGCTGAGCACGAGACACCCGCCGACATCCATGACGCATGGCGACGCTTCGTCGAGGGCATCGGCCTCCCCGCGGAATTCTCGGGCCCGTTGCTCGACGCGGATCGCATCGGCGAATTCTGCGATTCCCTGCCCCTGCTCGGCCTCGCCCGCCAGGCGCATGCCTGCACCCACACCACGATGGCACCCACCGTCTTGCAGGCCGGGACGAAGGTGAACGTCATCCCCGATCGCGTCCACCTCCAGGTCGACATCCGAACCCTGCCCGGCTGGGGCCTGCCCGAAGTCGAGGCCATGATCAACGATGCGCTGGGCGACTTGGCCGGCGACGTCGAACTGACCTGGAACAGCATCGACGTCGCCAGCACGTCGCCGACCGACACCCCGTTGTGGGACGCTCTCGAGCGAGTGGCGCAGGCCTCCTACCCCGACGCCCGATGCGTGCCCTTTCTCACCGTGGGCGCCACTGATGCCCGCTTCTTCCGGCGGCTCGGCACCGTCGCCTACGGCTTCGGCCTCTTCAGCGAGCAATTGTCGTTCGAGCTGTATGCGGCGATGTTCCACGGCATCGACGAGCGGGTCGACGTGGCGTCGCTCGGGTTGTCCGCCGCGCTGTGGGACGGTCTCGTCCGACAGTCTCTTCGGTGAGCGCACCGGGTGCTCCCCCGACCGGGCGGATCGCGGCGGTGCTCTTCGACTTCGGGGGCGTCATCACCGACAGCCCATTCGACGCCTTTCGACGCTACGAACAAGACCACGGGCTGCCCGACGGGTTCATCCGTGGCGTGAACGCCACCAACCATCTCGACAACGCCTGGGCGCGCCTCGAGCGCAACGAGCTCGACTTCGACGCCTTCTGTGAGGCCTTCGAAGCCGAGACCTTGGCGGCGGGAAGCCGCATCGACGCGCCCGACCTGTTCGCCATGTTCTCGGGACAGCTCCGTCCCGAGATGGTCGAGGCCGTCCGGCGCTGTGGCGAGCACTTCAAGACCGGGCTCTTGACGAACAACTTCGTCACCCCGATCTCGGCGTCGGGCTACTCGGCCCTGGCTGAGGTCCTCGCCATGTTCGACGCCGTGGTCGAGTCCTCGGTCGTCGGTGTCCGCAAACCTGACGAGCGCTTCTATCTCATAGCCTGTGACGCCCTCGACGTCTCACCTCGCCAGTCGGTGTTCCTCGACGACCTCGGGGTCAATCTGAAACCGGCTCGGGCGCTGGGCATGGCGACGATCAAGGTCACCGACACTTCGAGCGCCTTGACCGAGCTCGAAGAGGTCACCGGCATCACGTTGCGCTGATCGACCCGGCACCCGCTCCACCGAGCGACCGGATCGATCAGGCGAAAGCCCGGCGCAAGAGGTCTTCCTGCTCGAGGTGGTGCAGCGCCGCGCTCCCGGTGGCAGGGCTCGCCGACTCGGCTCGACTCACATGGGTCAACGTGAAGCGATCACGCAAGAGTCGGTGCAGACGTCCGTGTGCGAAGGACCACGCCCCCATGTTCTCGGGCTCCTCTTGGACCCACACCACCTCGTCGGCGTGGCTGTAGTGGGCGAGCACCGAGGCCAGGGCCTCTTCGGGCCAGGGATAGAGCTGCTCGACGCGCACCACCGCCACCGCGGCGGGATCGACGCCGGGATCGGGGAGCCCCTGGACCGCTCCGAGCAAAGCGTCGCGCCGGGCCATGGCGTCGAAGGCGACCTTGCCCGAGCACAGGAGCACCCGTTGCACCGAGTCGGCGACGACGGTACGGAGCGTCGCGTCCCCGTTGTCGCCGCCGGTGCCAGGGCTGGAGTTGGTGGTGGCGGGATCGTCGAGAACCTCGGCGAAGGAGCCCGAGGCGAGCTCATCGAGCCCCGAACGTGACTGGCGCGCCCGGAGCAGGGACTTGGGCGTGAAGACGACCAGAGGCTGTCGGCCCAACCCACGCACCTGGGAGCGCAGGAGGTGGAAGTACTGCGCAGCCGTGGTGGGTTGGGCGAGGCGCATGTTGTCGCGTGCAGACAGGGTGAGAAACCGCTCGATCCGTGCCGAGGAGTGTTCGGGACCTTGACCCTCGTAGCCGTGGGGGAGCAACAGGACCAGGCCCGAACGCTGGCCCCATTTGTCGTCGGCGGACACGAAGAAGTTGTCGATGATGATCTGGGCGCCGTTGGCGAAGTCGCCGAACTGTGCCTCCCATGCCACGAGAGCGTCGGGGGACTCCACCGAGTACCCGTACTCGAAGCCCACCGCCGCGTACTCCGAGAGCAAAGAGTCGTGCACGCCGAACCGCCCGACGTCATCGCCTGACAGATGGGCGAGGGGGATCCACTCCTCCCCCGTCCGATAGTCGACGAGCACGGCGTGACGCTGGCTGAAAGTGCCCCGTCGGGTGTCTTGGCCCGAGAGCCGGACGTCGGTGCCCTCGAGCACGATCGATCCGAGGGAGAGAGCCTCTCCGAGCGCCCAGTCCACATCGCCGGCCGCCACCATCTCGGCCCGCTGCTCGAACTGCCGGAGCAATTTCGGATGCACGGTGAAACCCTCGGGCACCGTCGTGGCCAACCCGGCCAGGCGCTCGAGCTCCTCGCCGGCCACCCCGGTGGACAACGCCGGGCTCGAGACGGGCCGCACCGGTGGTATCGGTAGGACGGTCGGCTGGGGCGGCGCGCTCTGGCGTGTCTCGTCCAGTGCCACCTGCAGGCGCGCCTGGAAGTCCTCGAGGGCTCGTTCGGCCTCCTCGAGGGTGATGTCACCGCGGCGCACGAGCGACTCGGTGTAGAGCTTTCGCACCGACCGCTTGCCCTCGATGATGGCGTACATCCTGGGCTGGGTGTAGCTGGGATCGTCGCCTTCGTTGTGGCCGTGGCGCCGGTAGCAGACCAGGTCGATCACCACGTCTTTGTGGAACGTCTGACGAAAGCCGAAGGCCAGGCGCGCCGCGCGCAGACACGCTTCGGGGTCGTCACCGTTGACATGGAAGATCGGCGCTTGGACCATCTTGGCGACGTCGGTCGGGTAGAGCGACGAGCGAGCCGACTCGGGAGCGGTGGTGAACCCCAACTGGTTGTTCACCACCACGTGGATCGTTCCCCCCGTGTGGTACCCGGTCAACTGGGACAGCTCGAGGGTTTCCGCCACCACGCCTTGGCCCGCGAAGGCGGCGTCGCCGTGCACGAGCACCGACAGCACATGGAGAGACCGGTCCCCGCCGAGCATGTCCTGCTTGGCCCGGACCATGCCCTCGACGACGGGGTCGACCGCCTCGAGATGCGACGGGTTCGATGCCAAGGTGACCGTCAGCTCGGATCCGGCCCGGGCGACGAACTTGCCCGAAGCCCCCTTGTGGTACTTGACGTCTCCTGATCCCTGGACCGAATCGGGGTCGAGGTCGCCCTCGAACTCGCGGAAGATCTCGCCGTAGGACTTGCCCACGATGTTGGCGAGGACATTCAGCCTGCCCCGGTGCGCCATGCCGAGCACCGCCTCGGTGGTTCCGGCCTGGGCGCACTCCTCGAGGACTGTGTCGAGAAGCACGATGGTCGACTCCGCGCCTTCCAGGCCAAACCGCTTCTGGCCCACGTACCTGGTGTGGAGGAAGCGTTCGAAGGCCTCGGCCGCGTTGAGCCGGTCCAGGATGTGGCGTTGCTCGAGGGGGTCGAGCGTGGTGGGCACGCCTTCGGTGTGCTGCTGGATCCACCGCTTCTGCTCGGGATCCTGGATGTGCATGTACTCGATGCCCAGGGTGCGGCAATATGCGTCGCGCAAGAGGTCGAGCGCCTCGCCCAGGGTGAGGGTGTGGCGTCCCGCCAGGCCGTCGACCACGAACTCGCGGCCGAGGTCCCACAAGGTGAGGCCGTAGGTGGTGGGGTCGAGCTCCGCGTGCAGCGGTCGGGGCTCGGCAGAGAGAGGGTCGAGGTCTGCAATGAGATGGCCGCGTACCCGGTACATGTTGATCAGGCTCTGGACATGGACCTGCTTCACCAACCGCATCTGCTCGCTGTCGCCGGCGTTGACGTCGGCCTGCCAGCGGACAGGTTGATAAGGCACGTCCATCGCGGCGAACACCGACTCGTAGAAGTCGTGCTTCCCCGTCAGGCATTCGGTCATGTACGTGAGGAACAGCCCCGACTCCGCGCCCTGGATGATCCGGTGGTCGTACGTCGACGTCAGCGTGACGACGGGCCCGACACCGATCTCGGCCAGGCTGCGCCGATCGGCGGCCTGGAACTCGGCGGGGTAGCCGAGGGCCCCCACGCCGATGATCGCCCCTTGGCCGGGCATGAGCCTCGGCACCGACTGCATCGTCCCCAGGGTGCCGGGGTTCGTGAGCGTGACCGTGACGCCGGCGAAGTCGTCGGGCGTCGCCTTGGCCGTGTGGACCTTGCGCACGATCTCCTCGTAGGCGATCACGAATCCTCGGAAGTCGAGGGCCTCGGCCGCGCCGATCACCGGGACCAACAAGGTCCGCGTGCCGTCGGACTTCTCGAGGTCGACCGCCAACCCCAGGCCGACGTGGTCGTGGCGGATGACCCCGGGCTTCCCCGTCCCGTCGACGTCGGGCACGAAGCTCGAATTGAGCGCGGGGACCGCCTCGAGCGCCCGCACCACGGCAAAGCCGATCAGATGGGTGAAGCTCACCTTGCCGCCCGAAGTGCGAGCCAGATGCTGGTTCAGGATCGACCGGTTCTCCTCGAGGAGCTTGGCCGGGACCGTTCGCACGCTCGTGGCGGTCGGGACCGTGAGCGACGCGGCCATGTTCTGCGCGATGCGTGCCGCCGCGCCCCGAAGCGGGGACGGGACGGGCGCGGTCGTGTCGGAGGACGTCGGAGCGGTGGACGTCGGAGCGGTGGACGTCGGAGAGGTGGACGTCGGAGAGGTGGCCGACGGGGTCCCCGTCGGAGCCGCGGCCGGGGCCGCCGCTGGCGCCGGTTCGACGACGGCAGGGGGCGCGAGGGCCGCGGGCGCCGGCATCGCCGCGGTGGCCACGCCCCCGGGGACGTAGTCGGCGAAGAACTCGCGCCAGCTCTCGCTCACCGACGACGGGTCATTGCGATACTCCTCGAACATGTCGTCGACCAGCCAGGCATTGGGGCCAAAAGCACCGCCGACAGGCGGACTCGTGGCTCTGGCGTGGTCTTGTGGCATCACGACGATCTTACCGGGGCACCTCGTCGGGAAGCCCCATGTGCACCAGGCATTAGTCTTGCGCACCATGTTCGTGGCCAACGCCGTGATCAGGCCGGGCTGGGCACCGGTGATCGGGCGTTGAGCGCGCGCCCTGACGGCCTCCACGTCGTCGACCACCGAGGTGACACACCGGGGCCAACGCCCACCGTGGTGCTCGTCCACGGCTCACTGGACCGGGGCGCGTCCTTCGCACGCACCGTGCGGCGTCTCGCCGATCTTCACGTCGTCACGTATGACCGGCGCGGCTACCACCACTCACGCGCCATGCCCGTGGCCCGGACCCTCGACGAGCACGTCGCCGACCTCGTGACGTTGGTGGGCGACGGGCCGGCGGTCGTCGTGGGCCATTCCTATGGCGGCGACGTGGCGCTCGGCGCCGCCATCGAAGCCCCGCACGTCATCGGTGCCGTCGGCGCCTACGAGCCGCCCCTCCCGTGGTGCGAGTGGTGGCCGCGCCGCACCGCCTCGAGCATCGCCGATGAGGACCCCGCCACCTTCGCGGAGGGTTTCTTCCGCCGCGTGGTGGGCGACGCCGGGTGGGACCGCCTGACCGACCAGGCGCGCGCCGATCGGCAGGCCGACGGCCCCGCCCTCGTCGCCGAGCTCTCCGACATCCGTCGCCACGGCGCGCCGTTCGACCTGGCGCAATTGCACGTGCCGCTGGTCCTCGGGCGTGGCGGCGCGTCGATCCCGCACCACCGACGCGCCATCGACGCGCTCGTCGAGCTCGTCCCCGACGCCGAGGTCATCGAGATCCCCGGCTCCGCCCATGGCGCGCCGCTCAGCCATCCCGACCCCTTCGCCGCCTTCGTCCGGCGCGTCGTCGCCCGAGCCATGGGCGCGCCCCGCCTGGGATGAGTCGAGAAAGCGAACGATGAAAGAGAAGAAGCTCAGGCCCGAAGGGAGCGCTGCGTCTCCGCCCACGAGCGAGAAGCCTCGACGTCGACGTCGTGGGGAAGCCCGAGCACGCGCTCGGCGATGATGTTGCGCTGCACCTCGGCGGTGCCGCCGCCGATGGTGAGCGCCCTCGAGAAGAGATACCCCTTGGCCCACACCGGCGACGGCCACAAGACACCGGCACCGCCCTGCGCCGCGGCCGTCGTCCCTGGCTTCGACGCCGCGCCATCGGCGGGACCGGCGTCGGCCAACATGCCGAAGGTCCCGGCCATGGTCTGGGCGAGCTCCATGACCCGCTGCCCGTGCTCGTCGGCGAGGGCTTTCCGCACCGACGCCTCGGGGCCCGGCTCCCGGCCCGCCACCGCGGCACTGACGGTGCGCAGACGGATGAGCCGCAGCACCTCGCCTTCGATGAACAGCCGGGCCAGGCGCTGGCGAAGTCCGGCGTCGCGCACTCCCCCGCCGCGCCGGACGATGTCGATGAGGTCGCCGACGGTCGGCCCCTGTCCCCCCAACGCGCCCTCACCCGACAATGACACCCGCTCGTTGCCGAGCGTCACCTTGGCGAGGGCCCAACCACCGTTCACCTCGCCGACGAGGTTCTGCGCCGGCAGGCGCACCTCGTCGAGGAACACCTCGTTGAAGGCATGGTCACCGGTCATGTCGACGATGGGCCGGATCGTGACGCCGGGCGCGTCCATGGGGCACACGAAATACGAGATGCCCCGATGCTTCGAGACATCGGGCTCGGTGCGCGCCAGGAGGATCCCCAACGCGGCGATGTGGGCGAAGCTCGTCCACACCTTCTGGCCGCTCACCACCCATTCGTCGCCGTCGCGCACGGCCCGGGTCGAGAGCCCGGCCAGGTCCGATCCCGCGCCGGGTTCGGAGAACAACTGACACCAGATCTCCTCGCCCGCCAGCAGCGGCAGGAGATAGCGCTCCTTCTGGGCCTCGGTGCCGGCATGGACCAGCGTGGGGCCCGCCCATCCGATGCCGATCTGGTTGAAGGGCCGGCGCACACCGGCCCGACGCATCTCGTCGTCGATGACGAGCTGGGCGATGGGATCGGCGTCGAAGCCCCACGGTCGCGGCCAGTGCGGCGCCACATAACCGGCCGCTGCGAGCAGACGCGGCGAGGGATCGGGGTTGGCGGCCAGCCAGGTCCGGAACTCGGCGCGAGCCGGATGATCGTCTCCGGGCAGAGCGAGGTCCACAGCGAAGCAGCGTAGGCTCCCGCCGTGACCGATTGGAACTTCGCGGATGTCTGGGAAGCCGTCGCCGAGACCGTGCCCCATGGGCCCAGTGCCATCCATGGCGAGCGCCGTCTCACGTGGGCCGACACCGAACGGCGCGCCAACGGGGTGGCCCAGTTCCTCCTCGACCTCGGGGTGGCCCATCAGGACAAGGTGGCGCACTACCTCTACAACTGTCCCGAGTACATGGAGTCGACCTTCGCCATCTTGAAGGTCGGGCTCGTGCCGGTGAACACCAACTACCGCTACACCGACGACGAGCTCGTCTACCTGTGGGACAACGCCGATGCGGTCGTGGTCATCTTCCACGGCGTCTTCTCCGAGCGCATCGCCGGGCTCAGGTCACGCGTGCCCCGGGTCCGGGCCTGGTTGTGGGTGGACGACGGCACCGACCAGTGCCCGTCATGGGCGACGCCCTACGAGCGTGCCGCCCAAAGCGGTGCAACCCGCCCGGCGGCACCATGGGCCCGCTCGGGGGACGATCTCTACTTCCTCTACACCGGCGGCACCACCGGGATGCCCAAAGGGGTCATGTGGCGCCAGGACGACCTGTTCGCCAAGCTCAATACCGGGAACCTTTTGCGGGTGCCCGAGGACGGGGGCACCGACGGCGTCCGCAAGACCATCGTGGGCCCCGGTCCTCTCCATCTCCCCGCCTGTCCGCTCATGCACGGCACGGGGGGGTTCACGGCCATGGCGGCCATGACCGTGGGCGGATGCATCGTGACGCTCACCAGCCGCCATTTCGACCCCGTCGAGCTCCTCGACACGGTCGATGCCGACAACGTCAACACCATCGCCATCGTGGGTGACGCCTTCGCCAAGCCCATCCTGCGCGCCCTCGACGAACATCCCGGCCGATGGAGGCTCTCGACACTGCTCGCCTTCGTGTCCTCGGGGGTCATGTGGAGCGAGGAGACCAAGCGGGGCCTGCTCCACCATCATCCCAACCTGATGCTCATCGACGCCTTCTCCTCGTCGGAGGCTCTCGGCATGGGGACCTCGGTGTCGAGCGGCACCGCCGCGGAGCACACGGCGCGCTTCACCTTGAGCCCCGACGTGCGGGTCCTCGACCCCGAGTCGAACAAAGACGTCACCCCGGGCTCCGATGAGGTCGGGGTGCTCGCCCTCGGGGGGCGCAACCCCGTCGGCTACTACAAGGACCCCGACAAGTCCGCCAGCACGTTCAAGGTGATCGACGACGTCCGCTACTCGGTTCCCGGGGACTTCGCCACCGTCGACGCCGACGGCGCCATCCACCTTCTGGGCCGCGGGTCGGTCGTCATCAACACCGGCGGCGAGAAGGTCTTCCCCGAAGAGGTGGAAGAGGTCTTGAAGCTCCACCCGGCGGTCGCCGACGCCGTGGCCGTGGCGATCCCCGACGAGCGCTTCGGTCAGGTGGTGGCCGCCGCGGTCGAGCTCCGACCCGGGTCCTCGGCCACAGAAGCAGAGCTCATCGCCCAGGTCCGCGGCCATCTGGCCGCCTTCAAGGCCCCCAAGCGCGTGCACTTCGTCGAGACCATCGGGCGGTCCCCGGCGGGCAAGGTCGACTACTCACGCCTGCGAGCCGAGACCACCGATTGGGCCTCGACCCCCACCTGAGCGACACGGGCTCGCCGCCGCCACACTCCCTCGGCGCGCTGTCACAGTGGCCCGTGGGCTCGGCCACCGCCGGCGTGGTGCGCCGGACACCCGGTGGCGGGGTCGAGATCGCCGAACACACCGGCGACCTCGACGCGCCCTTCGCGTGGGCGTCGGTCACCAAGTTGCTCGTCGCCATGGCGGTCCTCGTCGCGGTGGAAGAGGGCACCCTCGGCCTCGACGACCCGGCCGGGCCGCCGGGGTCCACCGTCGGTCATCTCCTCGCCCACGCGTCGGGTCTCGGGCCCGACGCCGCGCCGCCCCTCACCGCGCCAGGACGGCGCCGGATCTACTCCAACATCGGCTACGAGCTGCTCGCCGACGTCGTGTCACTCACCTCGGGCATGCCCTTCTCCGACTATCTGCATGCCGGCGTGGTCCTCCCTCTCGAGATGCCCGGGACAGAGCTCCCTCCCGGGTCGTCGCCGGCGTCGGGCGCCCGTGGGCCCCTGCGCGACCTGCTCGCCCTCGGGGCCGAGCTCCTGGCGCCGCGCCTGGTGGCACCATCGACGTTGGCGGGCGCCACGGCGGTGGCGTTCCCGGGCCTGGCCGGGGTGTTGCCGGGCTTCGGCCCGTTCGACCCCTGCGACTGGGGGCTGGGCTTCGAGCTCCGTGACGCCAAGGCACCGCACTGGACCGGCGCCCGGAACTCGCCGGCCACGTTCGGGCATTTCGGGCAGTCGGGCAGCTTCTTGTGGGTCGACCCCGACGCCGAGGTGGCCTGCGCGTCGCTGTGTGACCGGGACTTCGGCCCGTGGGCGAAGTCAGCGTGGCCGGCCCTCGCCGATGCCGTCCTGACCCGGTGGGTGTCAGCGCCGGCCTCGTCGACGACGCCCGGGAGGCTCGACCCGGGTGCCTCGGGGAACCTCCATTAGGATCGCGCCGTGAAAGGCGTCATCCTGGCGGGAGGCAGCGGCACCCGGCTCCACCCGCTCACCCGGATCACCAACAAGCACCTCCTGCCCATCTACGACCGGCCCATGATCAGCTACGCCATCGAGGCGCTCGTGCTGGCCGGGATCAACGAGATGATGCTCGTGACCGGTGGCACCCACGCCGGTGAGTTCCTCCGGCTGCTCGGCAACGGCCACGAGCACGGCATCGACCGGCTCAGCTACGCCTACCAGGACCGGCCCGGTGGCATCGCCGAGGCGCTGGGCCTCGCCGAGCGGTTCGTGGCCGGTGACTCGGTCCTCGTGATGCTCGGGGACAACATCGTCGAGCGCACGTTCCGACCCACCGTCGAGCACTTCGCCCACCAGGGTGGCGGGGCACGCATCGTCCTCACCGAGGCCGACGACCCCGCCCATCTTCGCCATCTCGGTGTCCCCGAGTTCGACGCCGAGCGCCGCATCACCCACATCATCGAGAAACCCGAGGATCCCCCGAGCAACTACGCCGTGACCGGCATCTACTGCTACGACCCCTCGGTGTTCGAGGTCATCGGCACCCTCGAGCCCTCAGGACGCGGCGAGCTCGAGATCACCGACGTCAACAACTACTTCGTCGAGCAACGCACCATGGCCTACGACATTCTCGACGGCTTCTGGGGCGACGCCGGCGAGTCGATCGACGCGTACTATGCCGTCAACGACTTCGTGAGGGAGAACGGCGCCAACAAGGGCTGAGGCCCTCGGGCTCGCGCTCCAGGCCGGGGGCGAGGATCAGGCGTCGAGGAACCGACGGATCCCGAGGTAGGACCCGAAGGACCCGATCACCACGCCGATCAGCACCACCACGAGGCTGGTGACGATCACCTCACCGGTGGGCATCCGCATCTGGTACCAGATGTTCCCGGTCTTGACGTTGGCGAAGCTGTCGAGCAGGAAATGCAGCGAGAAGACCGTCAACGACGCGAACAACGCGCCGAACAAGCCTTGGGCCACCCCCTCGAACATGAACGGCACCCGGATGAACCAGTTGGTGGCGCCCACGAGCTTCATGACCGACACTTCTCGTCGACGGGCGAAGATGGCCAGGCGGATGGTGTTGATGATGAGCACCGACGCGGAGAGCAACAAGATGACCGCCAGCACCACGAAGACCAATTGCAAGATCCGGCTGACGGTCTGGATGTTGTGGATCGTCTTGGTAGGCACCGCCACGCTCTTCACACCCGGGAACTTGTCGAACTGACGGGCGATGGCCAGCGCCTCGCTCGGGTTGTCGAGCTTGACCCGCAGCGAGGCGGGCATGGTCCCGACGCTCAACACCTGGAACTCCGGAGGCGTGAGCAGGTGATGGGCCTCGTTGAGGTCGTAAGCCTGGGAGCGGTAGGTGATGGTCCGGACATAGGGAAGTTGCTTGACCTGTTGCTGGACGCCGTCGCGCTGGGCGGTGGCGATGTTGGGGTTGAGCCACACGATGGCGTCGAAGCCGTGGGCCCATTGGGTGGTGGCGTGCGCCACCCCCTGGCGCAGGAGCAGCGACGCGCCCACGAGCGACAACGACACCCCGACGGTGAGCACCGCCGCGATGGTCATGAGCCGGTTGCGCCACAGGTTCGACGCCGTCTCGCGCGCCACGTAGTCGAAGGAGACCGGCACCTCAGTGCGCGCCCTTCTGGAGCTGGTCCTCGGGAGTCATGCCGGCGGGTGCCATGCCGTAGACGCCCCGGGCCTGGTCGCGCACCAAGGTCCCGTGGTCGAGCTCGATGACCCGCCGACGCATCTGGTCCACGATGCCGGCGTCGTGGGTGGCGACCACCACCGTGGTGCCGGTGCGGTTGATCCGGTCGAGGAGGCGCATGATCCCCTGACTGGTGGCAGGGTCGAGGTTCCCGGTGGGCTCGTCGGCCAGGACGACCAGAGGCCGGTTCACGAAGGCGCGCGCCACGGCGACGCGCTGCTGCTCGCCGCCGGACAACTCTCCGGGCAGGCTGTCGTGCTTCTTCGACAACCCGACCAGATCGAGCACCTGCGGGACCTGCAGCGCGATCACGTGCTTGGGTCGCCCGATCACCTCGAGCGCGAACGCCACGTTCTCGAACACCGACTTGTTGGGGAGCAGTCGGAAGTCCTGGAACACACACCCGATGTTGCGCCGAAGGTAGGGAATCCGCCACTGGTTGAGATGACAGATGTCGCGGCCCGCCACCCAGATGCGCCCGTCGCCGGGATCCTCCTCGCGCAGGAGCAGGCGGATGAACGTCGTCTTTCCCGACCCCGACGGGCCCACGAGAAAGACGAACTCGCCTTTGTCGATGTCGATCGACACGTCGCGCAGCGCGATCGAGCCGCTCTTGTATGTCTTGCTGACGTTCTCGAAACGGATCATCGAGTGAGTCCTCGGCGGCATGCCCCAACCGCCATCGGCCGTTGTGGCACACGAGGGCGGTAGAACTCTACCAGTCGCGCTCCACCACACACAGGTCGGCTGCTCGGCACTACGGAATCGCCCACGCGTGGTCCCTAGTCGCCCACGGGCCGGCGGCGACGGAGCTCGGCCTCGATGAAGGCGTCGATGTCACCGTCGAGCACGGCGTCGACGTTGCCGGTCTCATGCTCGGTGCGAAGGTCCTTCACCATCTGGTACGGCGCCATCACGTACGACCGGATCTGACTCCCCCACGCCACGTCTGCCTTGGGCCCCGACAGCGAGTCGAGCTCCGAACGCCGCTCGGCGCGTTGCAGGTCGACGAGCTTGGCCGCCAGGATCTGCATGGCGCGCGCCTTGTTCTGGTGCTGGCTGCGCTCGTTCTGACACGACACCACGATGCCGGTGGGCAGGTGCGTGATGCGCACCGCCGAGTCGGTCTTGTTGACGTGCTGTCCCCCCGCGCCCGAGGAGCGGTAGGTGT
>ODAK010003860.1_pt1 | contig 15479 bp, 22 predicted proteins | sample 1539591 | NCBI WGS metagenome assembly ODAK01 (sample SAMEA3539303, study PRJEB22396) | soil metagenome | biome: tundra; feature: field; material: soil | place: USA | collected 2010-05 | depth 0.15 m | reverse complement strand
TATAATAGTTTGAGGATAATAAAAATGCCTATAGTAGGAGAAGCTCTTTTGAATGACAATCCATTAAAGGATTTTTATCGTTTGCCCGGTGTCCACACGAAATTACCAACCAATGGGGCGTTCATGCCACCAGATTCGATTGAATTCACTTTGTCCAAAGATATACCTGTATATCCCATGAGAAGTGCAGACGAAATGTTGTTGAAGAGTCCAGATGCTTTGATGAGCGGCTATGCGTTGGAAGAATTACTCAAAAGCTGTGTTCCAAACATAAAAAAACCTCGCTTAATAAGCAGTCCAGATTTAGATGTTTTGTTGGTTGCCATTCGTGCAGCTACATATGGAGAAATCATATCATTCTCTCCAACATGTCCAAGCTGTGGTGTAGAAAATGAAACCAAAAGAAATCTATCGTATCTTTTGACATCGATGACTTTTGTTGATCCAGAAAACGTTGTTCGGTTAACTGATGATATTTTAGTTTATTTGCGTCCATATAATTTAGAAAATGCAAGTATAATGGGATTGGCCTCATTTGAGGAAGCTCGTAAATTACAAGCAGCAGATGTATCAGAAGATGAAAGCGCAAGAAGCAAACAAATAAATTTGAGTATGAAACGAATAACAGATTTGTCCGAAGAAACAACAGCAGATTGTATAATAAAAATCATTATTCCAGATAAAGAAGTAACTGATACACGACATATTCTTGATTTTACCAGAAACATAAGCAAATCTTGGACAGAAAAAATTCAAGCCAAATTGGAAGAAATAAACAAAAAAGGGATAGATAAAAGTTATGATTTGAAATGCGGTTCTTGCGAACACGAATGGAAATCAGAAATAGAATTCAATCCTTCAAGTTTTTTCGCAGCAAGCTCTTAAGTATGACCGACCCTGAAGATATTTCAATATATTTTCGGGAGATGCAGACAGAGCAAAACGACCTGCGATATGCTATTAATACGATGATGTGGTCTATGCGAGGTTCTCTGAGTCGGCAAGAGGCGTGGACTCTATCACCAGATGAACGAAATGACATTATGAAAATAATGAAAGAACACAAAGAACTCACGGAAAAAACCGGATTGGCTCTATTATAAGATAAAATCCCGCTCTTTTGCGGGATTTTATCAACGTCACTCAGTGCTTTCTGACCTCCACATTTAATAATGTATCAATGTCTGTTCCAATATAACATTCAACAAGTTCTCCTTCCCTTACATCAATATCGGTGTCGGAATAAGACAAGTCCATTTTGATGCTGATAAAATCTGGCGTCACTTTAATCTCATTTATTTGGTTGCCAACTCCAGAAACCCATATTCTGGGTAAAACGTGGTTGTCTATTCCGCATAATACTGCTATATCGGCAATATCTTCTGCGTTTTGAAAAGTGTTTTTTATTTTAAAATGTACAAAATGCCGCACACCTTTGAATAATTCCATTTTAGTTTCTGCCTTTATGATTGCTGGAGGAGCGCTAAGACGCTCATATTCGGCATTCCATGCAAAAAGAAAGTAAATTCCTACACAGATTGCCAGAATCGGACAGGCCGCATAGAACCGACACAACAAACTTATGATAACTGATATGATAAGAACAAAAAACAAGATAAAACCCATAACACATACCTCCTTTATATGTATATGTATACCATAATTTTCATATTTGTCAAGTCATTTCTTTTGGACAGAATCTATAAATATAGACTCTTACGAAGGGATAGACCCTGTTCGTATTATCTGGTATAGAGAACCTTCTCATGGAGAATCTAATGTCGCAACTCTCAAAAATAATTTGGCAGAAATTGACCAAATTTTATACGAAAAAACCAGATAAACCAATAGAGTTACTAAAATGGGCACAAAGACTTCCCAAAAGCGCCTTCATCATATGGATTGCTGGTCAGGTCTCGAATGAAATGATAAAATATAAACCAAAAAATATGAAAACAGAAGAACTTTTAGAACACGTTGATGATGCTAGTAGTTTTGCTCTCCAACATAGCGCCGAACGGTTCATAGAGAATCATTATTTTGGATATCCATCATTCGAACCACAAAAAGATAAACTCATTGGAATTTTCAGAAAAATCGTCAAGAAAAAAATTACCAGATATTTTTCAAATAATAGTTGACAAAGGCGACATGCCGAAGCCGTCAATTTCGTGATAGTTCATATGCTTTCTTTTGAAAAATAAATATTGACTTCGTGATTTGGTTTTGATATATTTTGGTCATGTCGTAAACACTAATATGATTGTTGTGATTAATATATCACACACGGCTGTAGTGAGTCGTGAGTTCGCTAATATCATTGGATTGATATCGAACTGGAAAGGGTTTTATTAAAACTGAGACACTACCTATACACTGTTCCCATCCCTTGCCTCTTTTCATACTTAAAAGAAACCTATACAAAGAGGCGAGGACGGTGTATAACATGAGACGAAACCCAACCTAAATGAGGTATAAATGAGCTACCCTTTGATTTTCGCCTATAATGGCGATCAATTCGCACGTGTCAATTATGATGGAAGTTGGAGTGTAAACTGGAATAAAACACGTTTTGTTGCGAGCGAAACACAAACAGCAACACCAAAAAATAACATGGCAATAGTTGCTTGCGCTACAGCATTGATGGCCGCGAAAGATAATTTTTACCTTACTCCATGGGAAGAATCTGATAAATGGAAAGATAAATGGGAAGGTAAAAGCTATCCTATCGATTTTGATACTGAAGTGAATGAAGTTCATCTCCAAATGAAGTTCAATGGAGATGTTATTTTGCAGGTTAACGGCGACGGAACATGGTCTGTAAAATGGGAAGAAGTTAAAGAAGCATACGCTGAAAATAGTAATAAAAAAACCGCAAGCCTTTGTCAAATGCTCTTGGCAGCACGATATAATTTTATTGTCAGCCCTTGGCCATCTGACGAAGAAGAAGATGAGGATGACGGTTACTGATAACAAGAACCCATCTGGATAAGAGTGTTGTGGAAAAACTTCTAAATCATTTTCGAAGTCAGTTGGGTTTTGAAGAACGTGAGAGAGTTTTATTCAATGTAGTTGATAATCGTGATTATTCTCGATCAGGCTTCCAGTCATATAAACAATGTCTCGATGCTCAATTTTCTATTACAAATAGATTTGTCAACAGACATCATATTGACGTTTTGCGTCTGACAACCGCAGAACTTCATGAAAAATCAGGCAAACTCACACTACAACATAATAAAAAAGTAAAATCATTAACTGAAAAAGAAGCCGATGCTTATAAGAGATTTGGTGAACCAGTTATAAAATTGATTATGACACAAAGTGGAATAGCTTCTATTTGTGAAACAGAAAACAAATTTCATTATTTTGTTATAGAAGCATTGTGTCGTGATGCCGTAAAATATGTGATTCTAAAAACCATTATAGATGGTCGCAAATCTGATTTTGATGTTTGGACAAAAATCGAAACTGATGCTCAAATTTTGAGAACTAAATTGCAAAAACATTTTGTATCAATGATAAAAGAAGTGCTACAATGTAATGGTGAAGAAGAAACGAACACATGATGAAATATTTGAATGGCTAACAGTAGAACAACATCATGAAATATTTCAAAAGAAATGGAAAATTTCAAATCTAAATTCGATAAGACCAAGCCCTATACTAACATGGTTACGAAACGGTCCACCATATCCAACTGATTTCATTTCAGAAACAAACATTCTGGTAACTTGTTCTGAATCAAAAATGAATGAAATCATTGAATGGTTGAAAGAGTTTCAAAGTCATAAGATTTGGTATGTAGATGGACGAATGAAATTCTCATCATGGAGAGAACATTTCTCTCCATTTCATAAATCTAAAAAAGATAAAATAAGTATAGCAATATTTTCGTTTGAAAAAAGAATCGATTTAGCTGTACTTAAGATAACGTTCGGCCCAGATATTTTATTCACCGAACAAGAATAAATCAATGTTATATTTTATTAGAGTATTATTTTATGTCGGATTTTTCAGTAAAAATATGGCTCATTGAAGAGCCAGTAATCAAGCACCCGAATGCAGATCGTCTCATCGTTGTAAAGATTGGTGGATACGAGTGTATCGCCAATCTAAACGACGACGGTTCATTCAGGTATAATCAAGGTGATGCTGTTGTTTATATTCCAGAAGGTGCGCTTGTACCAGAATGGTTATTGCGTCGCTTGGATATGTGGAACGAAGTCGAAAACAAAGGCTTCCTTGCTGGGTCTCATGGCAACCGTGTTAAAAGTATAAAATTAAGAGGAATCCACAGCCAAGGTATTCTTTATCCGGTCTCTGGTGGCTTTCATGAGCCGTTATCAGATGAATATGGCCAAACACAATACATGTGTATCGATGTTGATAATGATGCCAAAGATATAAACGGAAATTTCATTTTTCCCGATGGCGTCGAAACTATGGAAGTAGAATTCGATAAAGATTATGCACAAACATTAGAAATCGTAAAATATATTCCACCAGTTCCAATTCATATGGCTGGTGAAGTTATGGCTCTGTTCGGTGTGCCAGCAAAATACGATTTCGAAAATTTGAAATCTGTTCCAGATATGTTCGATGATTTTGATATGGTTGTTGCAACTGAAAAACTTCATGGAACTTTTGTACAATTTGGATGCGTTCATGGTCTTCACCATGAAGAGTTGTTTGGAAAAAATAAAAATATCTATGTTTGTTCAAAAGGTTTGGGCTCACAAGGATTGGTGTTCAAAAACAATGAACAGAACAAAAACAATCTTTATGTGAAAGCCTTGAATAAACTTTTGAATAATGGTTTAGATGAATATTTGAATGATGTAGTAAATGAATCAAATCTTACATTTCGTATCTTCGGTGAAATTTATGGTGGAAATGTGCAGGACTTATCATATGGATTAAACCAGCCAGAATTAAAAATTTTTGATATAATGACGGGAAATAGTTTTATTGATTATAATGATTTTATAAGGTTGACAGCATTGGGAAATCTATCGGTGGTTCCTGTTTTGTATTGTGGATATTTTGATATAGAAAAACTTACACTTTTGCGTGATGGAAAGACAACACTTGCGGGAAATCATATCAGAGAAGGATTGGTTGTAAAAACTATACAAAATAAAAATCACCCACGACATGGGCGCAAAATATCAAAGTTAATATCACCAGATTATTTATTGCGAAAAGGAAATACTACAGAATTCACATAATAATATCTATTATGGATTTTTTGTCACAAATCAAAAAAACAAAACCGAATCCAGAATTTATACAAGCATCTTTTTTTGGTATGATTATACTGCCTTTGTTGCCGATTGAAAATCAATAGCAATAGCATCTAAATGCTGTGCCGCTATTTGTAAACGAGCATACAATACTTTATTTTCATATCTTGGTTCTGATTGTTTTTTTATTTCGTCTGATAACATAGTGAAAAATTGAGCAAGACGGTCATAACGAACGTTTGATAAATCGTGTGCTAGTTCTTGAAATGATCCATGCCATCTTCCAACATTATCTGTTTGTCTCATTATAACAGGCTCTGAAGGCATTATGCGTCTTTCAACAGGAAGAGAAGCATTTCTCTTCATGGATGCAAAAAACTTGAAGAGTTTTTTCATTTTATTTCTTTCAAAAATGGCGCTCACGGTAGGAATCGAACCTACGACAACAAGGTGTTAGAAGCCTCTGTTCTACCATTGAACTACGTGAGCATATGAGCGCCATTATACTGATAGAAGCTTATATGTCAATAAGATTGTTTTGAAGCGTATCTAATGTGGTATTTTCTAACGTATTTACATCCTTTATACAAATGATTTGAAATCTTCTGACTTGAAATCAACCAATCCAAAATAATCTTTAGCCTCAGATATATATTTGTCGCTTTTGGCCATTGTCATGAAACCATATCTTGCCATGAAGCCTACGACTGGCTCGAATGTTTGTGGATCAATTACAACGCCAGATGAAGTCAAAGGAATATACGGAGCAAATATCGCAGGAGAATCAAAATTGCTTGTGCCTTTATAACCAATCAATATGGAAGCATCTTCTTTACTATACGCATCACAATAAACCTTTGTAGTTTCGTTTAGCATTCCAGCATATCTCACAGAACTAAATGCTGATTTAGTATCATGCGAATATGCTCTATTGAAATTGCTAAATGTTGATGATTTCAATGCAAGCAACGCTTTTTCACTTACAACACACCAATTTCCTGGACCTCTTTTCGTTCTTGTTGCGATAGCAGAAGCTTCAACATCGATCATTTTAGCAAGTTTATGATAGATATCACCAACAAATATTAGAGTGCCTTCTGGATTTAATTCTTTATTGATATCGAATGTAAGCGATGCCTCTGTAGCTATTGATTTCAAAAACGAAATGATTTCACAATCATGTTCTGCAACAATCTCTTGTGCAAGAGCGGGCATTATTTCTGCTTCAATGTCCAAGCCTTGTTGTGTTTGTGCATCTTGTGCAGATTCAAATGTCCAACGTGCAGCAAGTTTACGTGACTTTGCTTCAACGACTTCATTGATAATATGAAAACTTTGATGATTGTTAGTTGTTTTTTTCATTCCACGAAGCATATGAACCTTGCCGACTGGACCGCTCATTGCTTGAACGCTCATAATATCATGGGCAAATAAATTTGGAACAACACGACGAGTTACGGGCAAAAGCACTTTATTCAATGTAGCAACATTAGAAACATTGTTAGATTGTTTTGCTTCTTCCGTTTGACGAACAAGTTGAATTCTTAAATTTTCAAGAACAGTTTCCATCACTTGTTTTTTATTGAGATTTTCGGAACCGTCTTTGTTTGTAGTAAGATCGCTTCCTTCCATAAGAGCGTTTTTGGTTTCTGCCCATTTGCTTTCTAATAGTTTTGATGGGTTAACAGTTGGATTGATTGTCTCTGCCAGATTTGTTCTGAAACTTTTGAACGCTGTTTTCCATTCTAATGGAATGACACCCTTTGGAAAAAGTTTATTCTTTATTTTAGGTGAAATGAAATTAAATTTGGACATATAATAAACCTCAATATAGGACTAATATTTAGATTATATATCAATATAATGAGATATTACAATATAAAAACGAAAAAGCCGAGGAAATCACCCACAAATTGGATGATTTCCTCGGGCGTCGTAGAGCCGATGGCATTTTGGTTCTTATGGGTGCAAATGACGAGGGGCTGTTCACCCACTTTCCTCTGACAAGGCGGACTATTTACGGTCAGGAATGTGTCAGCATTCAGATGCGCTTATTGTCCCTATAAAGTCATTTACACTCACAAGAATCAAACAAACCATGTGTTTGTCTTGTGTGTGGCGTTGAACAAGAGGCATCATACACCCCTTTTTCTCCCGACAGAGCGAACGGTTCATGGCTACGGTGTCGGCCTCGCCACTTATTCGTCCCTTTAAATTCAACTCCACGCACAAAACAAACTGTAGCCAAAGTCACCAGACCTCTTAAACCGTACAGTGCTTGTCACCTTTACGGCGTCTTGCACGGCGAGCGTGACCTTGACTACATCAGAGAGGTTCTTCGTATATGCGGGGTTCGCCGCAAGCCCACAACCTCTCTGATAAAGCCATCATATCAGATTTTTCTGATACGTCAAGAAGTTTTTTCAGGTTTTTCATTCAGATAAGAGACCGTGTTTCCCTGTCTTGCCAGTATTTCTGAAATTGGCGAGGCCAACATCGCCTTGGCAATGGCTTGCTCAAGTTCAACTATATTTTCGCAAACCATTGGATGGCCATTAAGAACAAAAGCACCGTAAACGGTAACAGGAAAAGAAATTGTCGTTTTGTCTGTCATTGGTTTTTCTCCAAAACCGTGAACAACGGCCCGACTCTAACACCTTAGAACAATCGGTTTCCATCTCTTACCCATCTGGCGAACGATTTGTACAACCATTGGGTGAGTACATGGTTGCTTTTTGTCGTTCCTTTTAGCGGCAGCATTACTACCACGCTTTCCATACGTCTATGGGCCAGCGTTGTCAGCCTTTGCGCCGTGGGAATCTTATATAATAGGAAAAACATTTTGTCAACCGTATTTTTGTTTATACCATTCAAGCGCCTTGATAGACGGATTATCATAATACGATTTCAAAACATCGCCTAATATCGTGGAAACTTCTTCCCAAGGCAAAGTGATTTTTTCAGAAACAGTATATTCTATATGACGGTTGAAAAAGAAATCTGATCTATCTGATTCCGCACCGACAACTGCGCTTTGTCCAGAACGTTTTATGAAAAAATTTGGGTAGATGTTCCCTGATGTTCCATACGGAGATTGGTTTATTTCGCTGCGCTTGAATCTGGTTTTAGATTCTGCGGTGATTGTATCATGAACATATCGCAACCATTCATAGATTGGTGCTAAATGATCGGCTCTTCCGTCATCATATTCTGTAAACGTTTCGAGAATTTTATATCCAGAAAACGTATCAGGAGCATCAACCATATCATATTGTTTGTTTTTGAATATGCTTACGCCATTAATGAATATGTCAAAATGACCATACGTACCAACTTCATCCCAACAGGTCCATTTTTCTCCGTTTGGGTCTTCAAGGAATTCTACTTCAATTGCGAATTTTGATTTATCACCAAACAACATTTTTCAAACCACTTTATGATTATCCGTGCCGAATGCTTCCGCCAGCATTTGCAGACCCGCCAATCTTATCACAATTGATAGAACCGCCAGCATTGACGCTGCCACCAACATTATCGCAATGGACAGAACCACCAGCCTGAACGTTTCCTGTTACATCATTACACGTTACCGACGCATCAGTACGCAATTCTCCAATAGTGCCTTCAAGAACACGGATTTCGACAACGCCCGATACCGTATCGTCTTGCAGAACACCATCAATGGTTACTCGACCATTGACGATTGTAATACTATTACCAGTATAGGTCTTTCCACCGATTGTAACTCTGTTAACCATTTTTCAACGCCTCTTGCACAGTTTGATACATCGTTGCCTTTTGCGAACGTTTTTTCTGACGTTCCGCCTCTTCCAAACGATTGGCATCCATCATATTCATAAGCTTGGCTTTCGGGGATTTTCCAGAATGTCCCGAGATTCCATGCTTATGATTGCTCATACCTTTTTTGTCGGTTTGCATGAGATGCTTTATAGCCAGTGTTGGATTTTTGTCAAGTGATTTTGTGGATGGCATCTCGTAAGAGGATCGAACTCTTGTCTCCAGAACGAGAATCTGGGATTCTGCCGCTAAACTAACGAGACTAAAAAATGTAGTATATATCTACAAATTTTGGTACTGCCTGAGAGAATTGAACTCTCGTCTCTGGTGTGAAAAACCAGGATTCTCGACCACTAAACTAAGGCAGCATGGCGGAAGTGACGGGCTATGCTCCCGCTACCTTTCCTTCGACAGAGGAATGCTCTACTAATTGAGCTACACTTCCAAACTCTTTACAGTTTCAGAATAACAATATCTGAAACCACAATTTTTTCTCTAAACTCCTTTTCAAGAACTTTTCTTACATCTTCTACATCAGGAAATAAAGCAATAACTTCATCCCATACAGTAGAATTTGCCGCATACGCAAATCTTGCGGCACTGACGCAGAAATCCTTAAATTTTGCTACCTTCGCAGCAAAATCTGTATCGCATGTTACCTTCACCATAGCACCGCCCTTGTTTTGGGTAATGCTATCCGAATGTATATAAGTTTCAATCCTGCCGTTCATTTTTTCATTCTCTCCTTAGTGCCTTTGTACTTTGTATCCAAAAACCGCAACATCGCAACGTCCATGTTGGATGGTGCAGACCGCATCTTTCCGTGTGTCAAAAACATTTCTATCGCACGTTCTTTCGTAATCATTTTGGTAGACCTATCATCAACATGTGGCCCCCAACCCATACGAAGCATCCAGTTACATAACGCATCAGGGTCAATACCTTGGTCCCGATAGTTCAGAACCGAAGCAGCACCATCACGCTTGGACAACTTTTTCTTGTCCTGAGTAATCATTCCGATATGTGTCCATAACGGTTTCCAAGGTGCCGTTCCAATCTTCTCCAATGCCCAAACAATTGCTAATTGCTTTGGCGTATTAGATATGTGGTCAGTACCTCTTATTACCCATGTAACCTCATACTCCATATCATCAACCACAGAAGCGAATTGATACGTTGGTGTACCATCAGAACGGATAATACACAAACCATCCATATTGGTTTTATCTGTATCAGTTATGATGCACTTCGTGATTATCGTATCTTCCCAAATCCACGGCCCGCTAATGGTAGGCAATCGCAAACGGATTGCTTCATCATCATCACGGAACGCCAAATCTGCGCTCACAAGCTTGTCAGCCAAATCTTTATAGATGTTCAATCTATCAGATTGGCGGAACGAAACATCGTAATCGAGACCCAACCAAGACATGGCATCATAGATGACCTGGACAGCCTCTGGAGAGTTTCTTTTAGTATCAGTGTCGTCTATTCTCAAAATAAATTTACCGCCTGTAGCCTTAGCAGCAAGCCAATTGAACAGCGCTGTCCTTGCCGAGCCTAAGTGAAATAGGCCCGTTGGTGATGGTGCAATTCTGGTAACATGTTTAGTCATAAAAACTCCAAAAACAAAAAACCCGCTGGAACCTTTCGGTTGTGTCAGCGGGGTGGAAACTCTTTTGGAGTTGTAATCCGTCACCGCTGAACCCAGCGGCAACCACAAACATGGTCAACCGCCGAGGATTGTATCTTCCTCACGTTCGTCACGGTCAGCAATGTATGTAACATTAATCATGTTGTATTTATATATGAACCGATAAACCGTGTCAACAAGAAAATTGAAAATATTTTACAACCTATGATTGTATTTTTGTAAACGTCCAGTGTTGGATCATAGAAGGGACAATGACGCCTCGTGGTGCGGACAATGCCGATACATCGAGACGTTCATTCCACCATACACCATCTATTTTCAATACGTCTTCTGCATATGCAACGACAATCAAATCATCTACACTACCACCACCATTCATCCTTTGAGATAATTTAGGCGTCATTGTTAAAGCACCTTTGATTAGTTTTGGAGTTGTATCTAAGTCGTCGGCCTCTATTTTGGCCTTCGCTTCATCAGCAAATGTAAAATAGCGCTGTTCATCAGTTTCAGAATCATAAAATTCAACTCGCCACGCTTTTGTTCTTATAGCAAAACCATTTTCAATAGCCCATTCAGCAATCGTGTTTTTATGTTGTTTAGAGAGTTTTATAAAATCTATAAATTTATTACCTTTGCGTTTACAAACCCAAATAAAGCCTCCAATTTTTGCAATTTGCATCCATTCTTTTGGGTGCAAAGACACAGATAGACCAGAACCTTCATAACTCCCGTTTCTTTTATCAGCAACATTCATGGTGCCAACATGAAACAGTTTGGCGAAGGATTTGATTGGTAATGGCATAGAGGTTATTTCAAATAAGCGCATCTCATATTTAGGAGAAAATAAAATCTTGACAGATTTCCAAAACGTTGTATAAATACTATTATAGGAGATTATTATGCTACAAACGCTAAAAGAATATATTGGTGACCTATCCAGAAGCCTCCCCGCAGTGGTTGATTCATTGAAATCTGCCTTCGGACCAATGTATCGTGTTGGTGGCGATGGCAGAGTTTATACGGTTGGAAATCAATTTGCAGCCATCTATGTCGTGAACCAAGAATCCGCTATTGGTTTGGCTTGGAGAAAAGACCAAATGGTAGAAACCATTTATTGGTGGGACGAGTTTGATTTTGAAGACCCTGATTACGAGTTAGACCTTCCACAAGGAGTGGATGTAGAAAGAATCGTTCCTCTAATAAAACAAAGTATCGTAACAAAGACCATGGGAGCGATTTCTATATGAGCAACATGAGAACATTTATAAATCTGATTGAAGGTAAAATCATTACAGAAGCACCAAGATCAAGAATGACTCCAGAAGAATTTATTGCATTGGTAAAAAAAGAATATCCAGATATTGACAGACTAAAAATCTTAAATAGAAGAGATTTGTATGCAGTAGCACTAAAAAACAACATTACTTTACCATCGATATTCAGTACTCAAAAATCCAATTGGGCAAATGTCAATAAACCAGAGTTGTGGGATTTATCTGGCGCTGGTTCAAATGGAAATGTCGATACTTCTGATATTGAAACGGATACAGGTGAAGAAGTTGAAACCGGCCCATTATCAGCAAGAGATGAAGATGAAAAACTTTTGCAAAAAGCAAAATCTTTTAGAAATATCGCATCAAAGGGATTGATTACAATTCTTGGCAGATCACCAAAGGGCAAATTCGTTAGAATGCCGGGTGCTGAAGAATTGGCGGCGCAGTTGGAAAGAATGCTTTCCAGACAATTGCATGCCAATGGCGATTCAACCATGGAAGAACAATACGAAGATTTGATTGAAAAAGTAAAACTTGTTACTGGTCAATCAGATTACGTTAAATCGTTATTAATAGTTGGTGCTCCGAGTAGTGGTAAAACTTTTAGTGTAATGAAAACAATCAAAGAATCCGGTTTGATTGCTGGACAAGATTACGTTTCCAAAAAGGGTTCTATTACGCCTCCGCAATTATATCGTGTTTTAATTTCTCAAAATAATGGTATTTGCATATTCGATGATTGTGATAGCGTTGTTGACAACGACAAGGGCGTTAATATGCTAAAAGGAGCGCTGGATACCGACCCTATAAGAGAAGTATCAAACGATACTGCAAGAACTATTGATACGGCAGCATTACCTGAAGAAGAAATCGAAGCCTATACTGATGCATTATCAAATATTTTGCGTTTTGTTGAAACACCACAAGATATAGCTTATATAAGATTGATTTTAGGAAAAATGCATTTGATTAATGCTGCGCTTAAAGGAATTAAGAAAAAGAAAACCGACGACGAACCAGAAGAAGATGATTTAGAATTGGATGAACCAGAGACAAACTCAGAAGAAGATTCTGCTATCATCAACTTTGCTAAAAACAGATTACCAAATAAAATAGTTTATAAAGGCAGAATTATATTCATTTCAAACAAGACCGAAGATGAATGGACAGAAATTGGTGATGGAGCTATTATTTCAAGAGCGTTTACTGCTAGTTTGAATTTTCGTGATGATGAGATGTTTCAATATATTGACAAAATCAAAGACAAAATTCCAAAACCAGACGGTGCTCCATTATCACAAGAAGATATCGAACAAAGACAAGAAGTATGGGATTTTGTTGGAGAATTGTGGACAACTGGTAAATTGAAAAAACCGGTAAATTTCAGACTTGCCATGCAAGCATTCGACCTTCGCAAAGTGCCTAGCTGGCAGCGGATTCTGTCGAGGATGTGACTCCAATTTGATCCACCTGCTTTAATACCATTATGGAACTATTTGAGGCACCAAAATTATCAGATGATCCGAACATTGTATCACAACATAACGCTTTATCTGGTCATTACAATTTTGAACCATCTCAAGCAAGACCATTGCGGAAACTTACCAAAGATTCTCGTGATTTAAACAGACATTTACATCAACAATATACACGAAACAAAATAGTTGATATCGGTAGAACAAAAGAGTTGGATTCGGTATTAGCGGCTCATAAAGCCCCGCATTCGTTTGTTGTATATTCTGGTCTTGTTGTTCCAGTGAAACCTGGAATATACCATCATGCTGGATATTTACATACATCTTTAGATTTCAACATAGCAAAGAACTTTGTTAAGTTTATACGGGAACCGGAAATCAATTTAGTTTCGGATTGTTATATTTTGCGTATAACAGTTCCTCAAGGTTCACCAGGTGCTTATGTTGGTCATATGACAAATCAACAAAAAGCGAAAAAACTAATGAACACAGATGGTTCTGATCCAACAGATAGAAACGAACATGAATTTATACTGCCTCGAAACACTCGTTTAAAAATTCTACCCAATCCAGAAACTACGGTACAACATGAAAGAGCAGATTTGGGCGATGATGAATATGATGATCTATACACCAACTGGCATATATTTTCTGCCGAGATAGTTTAAAGAAAAGACGCTCTGTCCAAATCAATCTCAATCATTTCTGAATATCCAGACATTTTATTAGCCTCGAAAATAGATTCTACTTCTTTCTTATCTCTATAAGCCGATGCTTCTGAAATCTTGGTCGCCCAATCATTACCAGTATAATAATATATGTCACCAATCTTTATAACATATAGTTTCAGTATTTTTGTAACATCAACAACCGAAACATTATCTTTCATTCCGATTCCGCCAATGATAGCAGAATCCTTGTGTTTGTCTTTGCTTTCTTTATTCCAAGCAACAACGATAGAATCTGGCGCTGATTTATCTATCCATAAATCAGCGGCTTGAACATCAATTGTCCAAGAATAATCTCTATCTCTATAATACAATTTTTCCTTTTGTAAAAATAAAGCATATTGATTTGGAAAATTTTGAATCGGAACCGGTTTTACAAACGGTGGTGGCGACCATCCCTTATGGTCGTTCGTCATCAACTCACCAAGCGTCATCCCACGGCTCATGTTATCTTCCTACCAATACTCTGGCTGCTCTTATTTGATTGATCAACTTACCTTTGAATACAACAGGATCATTGCGGGTATTACTATAGATCGGAAGATTCGTTCGTAAGAATGGCTCTAATGCTTTGAAAAGTATATCTAATGCTACCTCATGTAAATTGATGCTGTTTTTAGTTCCAAAATCACAACCTTTTTCATGAAGCCATATTACATTGTACAATGCCATGGCATTTAATGAATTCAATCCACTCTTCAAATGAACTGTTGTGTAAGCGAAAATATTTCTCTTATATCCAACAATGTCAAACGAATATGATAATGCCATAACATTTTCAAAAGAGTCGCCTTCAATGAAGTTCTCTTTGATAGTGAAATCTAAAATATCGTAAATATCTTTTTCATCAAAAATTCTAACCTGTTCTATGTTTTTGCTGAAAAGCACAAAAACCAGTTTGAACGTTTTCAAATGAGATACAAGTGTTGGGATAGCGGCAAGCGCTTTCTTTACTAAAGGTAGTGTTCCGTGACTAATATGGAATGCTACAAGAAAAGTCTCATCATCTTTTACGATAGAAAATGGCATTTATGTCCTCCTTACAAGCCGCAAAAGACCAACAGCAACACCACAAATAAATGCTAAAAATGTTGGTAAAAAAAGTATAAAAAATACTGTTGTGGTTGATGCAATCAAAGCTGTTGTCAAAATAGTAGCGTTATCTTTGGCATAATCATCAATGAAATCATTCACTTTGAAGAGATTTTCTTTTAGTTTACCGACGTAATCATATGGTTCTGGTTCGTTCCTCCAGCCCAATCTCATTTACGCCGTCTTACGCAACTTGGCAAGACGATCCAAAG
>ODAK010003859.1_pt1 | contig 15480 bp, 16 predicted proteins | sample 1539591 | NCBI WGS metagenome assembly ODAK01 (sample SAMEA3539303, study PRJEB22396) | soil metagenome | biome: tundra; feature: field; material: soil | place: USA | collected 2010-05 | depth 0.15 m | reverse complement strand
GCGGTGCGCAAAGGACGGGCGGACCGTCATCTCGTCGATGTCGCCGCGTTCAACGAGGCCGCGCTCCGCGCGCGCGGCGTCGGCGCCGAGCGCATCGCGACGAGCGGGCTCTGCACGGCCGGCACGCCGGACCTCCCCTCCTGGCGACGCGACGGCGCGGGCGCAGGCAGGATCCTCACGGGGATCGTCCGGCTCTGAGAATCTGCCGCGTCAGTACCTCTTCGCGAAGAACCGGGCGTCAGGGCGCCCGCGGCCCCTTCGGGCGCACGGGCTCTTCGCGGCCCTTCAGTTGGCCGCAGGCCGCGTCGGCCTGCAAACCCTTCGACCGGCGAACCGTGACCGGTACGCCGTCGTCCGCAACCGTCTTCGCGAACGCGTTCACGACGGCGTCGGAGGGCCGCTTCAGGCCGGGCAGCCATTCCTTCGATTCGTTGAGCGGGATGAGATTGACCTTGGACGGCAGCGGACGCACGAGCGCCGCGAGCTTTGCGGCATCCGCCAGCGTGTCGTTGACGCCCGCAATGAGGACGTACTCGAACGTGATCCTGCGGCCCCGCTCGAGCGGCCACCGCTTGAGCGCGGCGAAAAGCTCCGTGAGGGGATACGTCCGATTGATCGGCATGAGCTTCGTCCGGGTCGCGTCGTCCGCCCCGGAAAGTGAAACGGCGAGGTTTGGGCGGCGCGGCCTGCCTGCAAGCGCCTCGATCCCGGGCACGACGCCCGCGGTCGAGACGGTCACGCGCTTCGGCGAGACCTCCTCGTCGAGGAGGTCGAGCGCGCGTACCACGTTCGCGACGTTCAGGAGCGGCTCTCCCATTCCCATGAAGACGACGTTCGCCTCGTGCGGGCCGAAGCTCTTCGCGCGCGCGATCGCGAGGTACTGCCCGACGATCTCTCCGGCCGTGAGATTACGTCCGGCTCCCATCCGGCCGGTCACGCAGAACACACAGTCGACCGCGCAGCCCGCCTGCGAGGACAGGCAGATCGTGACGCGCGAGGCTCCCGGTGTCTCCGGATCGGTCCACGAGGGCGTCTTCTTCGACTCCACGATGTACACGGCCTCGACGCGCGCGCCGTCGGAAAGCTCGAAAAGGAACTTCTCGGTGCCGTCCGGCGTGGGCGTACGTGAGACGACGTTCGGGAGGCCGATGACGAAATCCTTCGCGAGCGCCTCGCGCATCGCCTTCGGCAGGTTCGTCATCTCCGCGAAGTCCGCGGCCCGCCGCTCGTAGATCCACTTGAGGACCTGCGCGGCCCGAAACGGCTCCGGCGCGACGTCGCGCACCGCGCGCGCCACGTCGAGCGGCGAAAGGCCCAGGAGATCCCGCACGGCGGCAGGGTACTTCAGCCGCGTTTCGCGATCGTGGATCGGATCGTCACGGCGGCCTGCGGGTGGCGGCGCGCGCGTATGGGCCGCGTCGGGTCGATGCCGACCGAGCGCAGGAAGCTCAGGTCCTTGACGTTGATCTGGAAGACGGCCGTTTCGACGGTGCGCCCCTCGCCGTCCTCGGCGGCGCGCCCCGCCTGCAGCGCGCCCCGGCGAATGGACGGAAGGGCGGCCGACGAGCGCCGCCCGCGCTTCTCGAGCGCGACGGTGGCGTCGAGGACGAGATAGACGCCGTAACCCTCGGCCTTCACCTTCGCGAGGATCTCGTGCACCTTCTCCGAAGACGAGACCGCCTCGTTGAGCGCGGCACCGAGCTCCCGGAGATACGCGCGTACCTTGTCGTCCAAAGCCATCCTGGCGGCAATCTAGGCCGCTGCTGGCGGGGAGTCAATCGCGCAGGATGACCGTTCGATTTCGTTCGACGAACCGCTTCTCTTCTTCGCGAACGAGGAGCAAAATCCGCAGCCCGTGCCCAGGACGCACTTCGTCAACGGCCATCCGCTCGAGCCGCCCTTTGCCGCGGGCATGGAGCGCGCTCTCTTCGGAATGGGCTGTTTCTGGGGGGCCGAGAGGAAGTTCTGGCAGACGAGCGGCGTCTTCTCGACAGCCGTCGGGTACGCTGCGGGTCTCACGCCGAACCCAACGTACCGTGAGGTCTGCACGGGGCGCACGGGGCACAGCGAGGTCGTCCTCGTCGTCTTCGACCCCCTCAAGGTCTCGTACGAACAGCTGCTGAAGGTCTTCTGGGAAAGCCACGACCCGACGCAGGGGATGCGGCAGGGAAACGACAGCGGCACGCAGTACCGCTCCGGGATCTACACGTTCGACGAGACGCAGCGCGCGGCGGCCGAAGCCTCGAAGAGCGTGTTCCAGAAGGAGCTCGCGGCGGCGGGCTATGGCGCCATCACGACCGAGATCCTGCCGGCTCCGGAGTTCCATTACGCCGAGGACTACCACCAGCAGTACCTCGCGAAGAACCCGGACGGCTACTGCGGCCTCGGGGGGACGGACGTGTCGTGCCCCGTGGGCGTGCCCCGTACGGCGTAGGACCGCGGCCGGCATCGAGACGGCTTCTCACCGAGACGCTAAACTCCATGGTTCGTGAGATCCGCCGTTCGGTACACCTCCGTCCGCCACCGCTTCGAGCCTTTCCTCCTCGCCGTGGAGCGCCCCGGACGCTACCTCGGTCTGGAGCGAAACGTCACGCGCAAGGATCTCGGCGCGATGTCGGTGACCGTGTGCCTCGCATTCCCGGACGCCTATGAGATCGGGATGAGCCACACGGGCACGAAGATCCTCTACGAAATCGTGAACCGGCGGCAGGACTGGTCCTGCGAGCGCACGTACGCTCCGTGGGTCGACTTCGAAGCCGTGCTCCGCCGGGAGAACGTCCCGCTCTTCTCGGTGGAGTCGTTCGCGCCCGTTTCGGATTTCGACGTCGTCGGTTTCTCCCTCCAGAGCGAGCTCAATTACACGAACGTCCCGAACATGCTCGACCTTTCAGGCATTCCCGTGCTCGCGGCGGAGCGCGGCGACGCCGACCCGATCGTCATCGGCGGCGGGCCGTGCACCGCGAATCCCGAACCGCTCGCGGACTTCTTCGACGTGTTTCTGATCGGCGACGCGGAAGAAGCGCTTCCCGTCTTTCTCGAAAAGGTCGCGGCCACGAAAGGGCTTTCACGGCGCGAGCGCCTCCTCGCGCTCGCCACGTGCCCCGGCATCTACATCCCTTCCCTCTACGACGTCGTCTATGACGGGGACCGCGTCGTGTCGACGACGCCGAACGCCCCGGGAGTTCCCCAGAAGGTGAGCCGCGTCTGGGTCGAGAAGCTCTCTGCCGACGTCTATCCCGCCAAACCCATGGTCCCTTCGGTCGACATCATCCAGGACCGCCTCGGCCTCGAGATCATGCGCGGCTGCACGCAGGGCTGCCGCTTCTGCCAGGCCGGCTACTGGTACCGGCCCGTACGCGAACTGGACCCCGCCGACATCGCGAGGGCCACGAAAGCGTTCATCGACGAGGCCGGCTGGAGCGAGGTGGGACTGCTCTCGCTGTCCTCCGCCGATTACTCGCAGATCGAGCCGCTCGTCGCGTGCCTCGCGCCGGAGCTCGCGAAGACGCGGGTGTCGATCTCGCTCCCGTCGCTTCGGGCAGAGGCCTTCTCCGTCGCCCTCGCGGACGCCGTCTCCGAGGTCCGAAAGTCGGGTTTCACGTTCGCGCCGGAAACGGGTTCCGACCGTTTGCGCCGCGTCATCAACAAGACGTTCACGAATGCCGACATGGTGAAGGCCGCGGACGTCGCCTTTTCGCGCGGCTGGGACATGATCAAGGTCTATACGATGATCGGCCTCCCGACGGAGACCGAGCCCGACCTCGACGAGCTCGTCACGCTCGTGAAGGACATCCTCGCGCAGGGAAGGAAGCACGGCGTCCGCCCCACGGTGAACGTGTCGGTGGGGTCGTTCGTCCCGAAGAGCTTCACGCCGTTCCAGTGGTTCGCCTTCGACGGCGTCGAGAGCCTGAGCCGCAAGCTGGCCTACCTGAAGGAGAAGTTCCGCACGGTGAAGGGCGCGAAGATGACGTGGCATGAGCCGAAGGAGGCCGAGATCGAGGCGATGCTCTCGCTCGGCGACCGGCGCATGGGCCGCGCGATTCTCGAGGTCTGGAAGCGCGGCGGCCGCTTCGACGCGTGGAGCGAACACTTCTCGTGGGCGCGCTGGAACGAGGCGCTCGAGGCCGCGGAGGTCGCGAAGGACCGCCACCTGCGCGAGAAGGACCTCAAGGAGACGCTCCCCTGGGACGTCGTCGACGCTTTCATCCGCAAGCCCTTTCTCGTCGTCGAGTGGAAGAAAGCGCTCAAGGAGATGCACACCGACGACTGCAAGTGGGGACACTGCTACGCATGCGGCGTTCCGGGCGACGGGGCGGACACCGTCCTCGCGAACCCGCTGCCCGCAAAATTCTCTTTTGCTTCGGAAGAGAAAGACCTTCCTCGAGATTTCCAGCTATCGGCGGCTGCAACAGCAGCCGCCGCATATAGGGAAAATCTTCCTCTTCCCTCCCTTCCCTCTGCCTATGCCGAAAAAGCCAAAGGTGCGGCCTATCGCATGAAGGCGACGCCTAACCTGCTGCCGCTGCGCGAGCGGCGGGCTCCCGGCGGCGCGCTCGTGGTGCCCCTCGCCGAGACGGCGCGGTCGTACCGATTCACCTTCGAGAAGCTCGGCGACGCGCGCTACCTCTCGCATCGCAACACGATGGACGTCCTCGAGCGCGCGCTCCGCGCCTCCGGCGCGCCCGTGCGCTACACGGAGGGATACAACCCGCACCTTCGGATGTCCATGGGGCCGGCGCTGCCGCTCGGCCATGAGTCGAAGCACGAGCTGTTCGACGTGGACGTCCTCGACGCCCTGACGGACGCGCACGTCACGGCCGTGAACGCGAGGCTTCCCGAAGGCCTCAGGATCACCGCGTGCGCGGAGCTGCCAAAGGGCGCGAAGTCTCTCGGGCGCGCGGCGACGATGGCCGTCTACCGCTTCACGCTCCCGAACGGGGAGACGCGCACCGAGCGCCTCGCGCTCTCGGGCGCGGAAGCCACCACGCCGAAGAAATTCCTCGAAAAGGAATATGGAGTACCCCCCGAGGGCCAGCACGGCATTCGGGTGAGGCGGGAGGAGACGGTCCTCGCGTCGTAGACTCGTGGGGATGGCCTTCACCGTCCGCTGCCACGCGACCTTCGAAGCGGCACACCACCTCGTGGACTACGTGGGCGGGCCGGAGCCTGTGCACGGGCACTCGTGGAAGATCGAGGTGGCGCTCGGGACGTCCGCGCTCGGCGCGTACGACCTCTCCGTCGACTTCGTGCCGGCCGAGGCGCTCGTGAAGTCGCTCGCGGAGCGCCTCCACAACCGCGACCTGAATACGGTGCCGCCCTTCGACCGGAGGAACGCGAGCGCCGAGAACGTCGCGCTCTGGGTCGCGGAAGAGATCCGCAAGGCTGGCGTCCTCGCTGGAGGCGTGCGCCTCGAGGAAGTCACGGTATGGGAAGGCACGCGCAACTCCGTCACGTTCCGCCCGGATTGAGGGGACCATGCATCTCGTCGCCTTCCACGGTTATCCGCTCGACCGCCGAATCTGGGGTCCTCTCGCCACGCGCGCCGCGGCGGGCGCGCTCGGCCCCATTGCGTCCGTCTTCGCTCCCGACTTCCGCGGCCGCGGGACTTCGCGTCGTCCCGCCGCGCCCACCCACGCGATGACGCTTCTCGCCGACGACATGGCCGAAGAGATCTCCCGCGCGCTGCCCGAAGGCGAGCCGTTCCTTCTCGCGGGCCTCTCGATGGGCGGCTACGTGGCATTCGAGTTCCTGAAACGGCACGGGGCGCGCTACGGCGCCCGCCTGAAAGGCCTCGCGCTTTTCGACACGAAGGCCTCCGCGGACGACGACGCGGCTCGCGTGAAACGCAGGGAGGCCATCGAGGCCCTGCGCAAGGACGGGATCGAAGCGGCGCTCTCCGCCATGCTGCCGAAGCTCCTCGCCCGGAGCTCGAAAAACACGCCCGTCGAGGAGACCGCGCGCGCGATGATCCTCGCGACGCCGCCCGGGACCGCGATGGCCGACCTCGCGGGCCTCGCCCTGCGCGACGAAGGCTTCGACGTGCTGTCCGGCTGGGAGAAGCCGCTCCTCGTCGTCGTGGGCGACGAGGACGCCATCGCGCCGCCGTCCGACGCCGAGGCGATGACGGCTGTCGCGGGCCGCGCGTCCTGGGTGAGCCTCGTGACGGTCCCGCGGGCCGGGCACCTCGTGCCGCTCGAGAACCCGGACGAGGCCGCGGACGCCGTCGTGGCGTTCGCGGAACGCGCTATTTCCCCGACGCGGCGCTGAACGACGGCAGGACCGTGAGCGCCGGCGTCGCGGAGCGCGCGGCGGCCGGAAGCTCGACGGGCTGCGGAGAGGGCTCGAACACGGGCAGAGTGGACGGCCGCGGCGCGGGCGTAAATGCGGGAAGCGGAACCCGTTTTCCGTGGGCGTACACCGGGTGGCGCCCCTTGTCCTTGTACCACTCGGAGAGCGTGGCGCTCTGGTACATCTCCTCGACGATCTTCCGCCAGCCGGCGCCCGTGTTGTAGGCGCAGAAGGAGATCTCGCCGAGCTGCGTGCCGTACGGAATGATGCACATCTCCGTGCGCCGGAAATCGTAGTTGAAGAGGTCCTGGAACCACATGCCGGCCACGAGGAGGACGCGCCAGGGATAACGTCCCTGCTTCGCGATGCCCATGCCCTTGCCGGTGTGTCCGTCCATGACCTTGAGCGTCTCGAAGAGACCGAGGTTCCTCGGCACGCCGCTCGGCCGAATGTTGCGCGCGAGCGCCATCGCGGTCTGGACGATCGTCAGAAAGCGGCCGCGCGCTGCGTCGGTGACGACCGTGAGATCGCGCAGGAGGCGGTCGGCGTCGAGGATCTGCGTGAGGGGCACGGCCTGTCCGGTCTCGGGGCGCACGAGCATCATCGTGGCGATGCCGCAGTTCGGGTGGCAGCCGCACTTCAGCGAGCCCCATTGCGCTTCGAGGCCCCCGAGCAGGTCCTTGAGGTCCGAGAACGGTCCCGAGGCCGAAAGCGGGAACCAGTCGCGCATCGGCTCGCCGATGCCCGCCTGATCTTTGACGTCGTGCGCGAGATGCGAGAGCGTGTACCGTTGCTTTTTCCGCGTCTCGTCGTCGATTTCCTCGTCTCTCCCCGTGAAGGAGACGGGTTGAAACGAAACCGCGTTGATCTTCTCGACGTTCTTGACGGCAAAACGAAGGATGGCGCCGACCTGGTCGCTGTTCACACCGTTCACGATCGTCGTCACGAGCGTGACGTCGATCCCCGCGGCGTGGAGGTTGTCGAGCGCGCGCAGCTTGACGTCGTACAGGTTGCCGACGCCCCGGTGCATGTTGTGCTCGTTGCCGACCCCGTCGAACTGCAGGTACGCGAGCCGGAGCCCCGCCTCGTATGCGGCTTTCGCGAACTCGGGCTCCTGAGCGAAACGGATTCCGTTCGTCGCGCACTGGACGGAGAAGTAGCCGATCTCCTTCGCGTAGCGCGTCGCCTCGAGGAAGAAGGGCGAGATCGTGGGCTCGCCACCCGAGAACTGCACGGAAAGCTGGCGCCGCGGCTTGATGGAGACCGCGTTGTCGAGGATCTCCCGAATGTCTTCAAAGGAGAGCTCGTGGACGTAACCGACCTGGTTCGCGTCCATGAAGCACGGGTTGCACATCATGTTGCAGCGGTTCGTGAGGTCGACCGTGAGAACGGCGCCGCGGCCATAGCGCATCGAAGCCGAGCCGTGGTCATGGAGCGCATCCTTGGCGATCTTCACGTCGCGCCCGAAGAAGTTCTGTTCAAGCCGGCCGAAGAACAGCGCGTCGTTCGACATCAGGTCCTCGAACGTGCCGTGTTTCGGGCAGGTCTTGATCATCCAGATCTCGTTGCCGCGCAGGACGATGTCGGCGGGGATCTCCCCCGGGCGCCCGTCCACGAGCTCGCGCAGCTCGCGCGTGCCGCCGACGATGGCGTCGCGGACTTCCCGGGTGCACGTCGGGCAAAGCGAGTCCGTGCGGCGTGGATAGCCGAGCGGCGGCTTCGTGCGCTCGTGACTCTTCGGGAGCGGCTCGGGCGACCATGCCGGGTGGAACGCGCGCGCAGGAATGCGGCGGTTCACGGCCTGAAAAGCGTTCCAGGCGACGTTCGCCGTCGTCCGCACCGCCTCGTAGAACAGCTCGCGCATCGGTCTCCTCCGGATAACGTCGTCTTTCCGCAGCCCCGGGGTACGGCTCACGCGACGACGCCTGTATGTAAGGCTTGACTCTACCACGCGTCCGTCAAGACACCCGTCCCTTGGCGTCGAGAATGAGTCCCGTTCCAGGCAATTCAGGGGGCCCGTAAAGGCGTTCGACCCGCCGGAGCGCGGCCCGGCCGACGGCGCGCACGGCCCCGTAGTTCAGCGCGGCTCCCGCGGCCGCGCCGAGCAGGGGCACGAGATGGGAAACCTCGCGGCCCACGAAGCGCGCCAGGAGGCGCGCCGCGATCTCTTCGGCGGCGCGGGTCGTGAGGCGGCGCCCCACGCTGATGCCCGCGCCGGCGGCCAGGCCCGCGAGCACCTCGAGCGCGCGCTCCTCCGGCTCCATCGGGGCGCCGTACAGGATATGGAGGGACACGATGAGCCGGCTCTGAAGGACGAGGAGCGCGGTCAGCTCGGGCGCTGCCGTCGCGAGCGCCGCCCAGCCGGGAGGCAGCCCCGCAACGCCCCCGAGCACGGCGGCGCGGCGGGCCGCCCTCCTGACGAGGCGCTCGCCCTTTTCGCGCGTCGTGGCGTCCGCGTGTTTCGCCGCGAATTCATGGACGTCGTTCCGGAGCCGGTCCACATCGAGATCCGTCGTCGCTTTTTCGAGGAGCTTCAGAAAGGTTTCGGCCAGCATCCTGAGGTTTATCATCGGCGGGGTGAGTTCCGCTGACAAGGACCGTCCGGACACTTTAAGGAGGACACACGGAATGTCAATCCGAACGGCCGCTTCCCAGGCGGTCCGCGCGGCCCTCGCCGCTCTTCTCGTGCTTTCCTCGGCGGGAGGCCTCGCGGCGCCCCTGAAGGCGAAAGCGAAGAAGGCCGTGCCCAAGACGGCGCCGCGCGACTACGCGCACGCGGTGGCGGTTCTCCACACCGAGCGCGGCGACGTCACGATTCGTTTCTTCTTCGACCGTGCCCCGAATCACGTGAAGAATTTCGTCGACCTCGCGGCGCACGGCGATTACGACGGCACGCTCTTCCACCGCGTCATCCCCGGCTTCGTCTTGCAGGGAGGGGATCCGCTGACGAAGGACCCGAAGAACGCGTTCGTCTGGGGAAATAGCGGTAAGACCGACGCGAAGGGCCAGCCCGTCACGTTGAAGCCCGAGTTCAATGACACGCCGCACAAGCGCGGCGTCGTGTCGATGGCGCGCTCGTCGGCGCCCGACTCGGCCTCTTCCCAGTTCTTCGTCGTCTTGAAGGACTACCCCTCCCTCGACCACCAATACACCGCGTTCGGCGAAGTCGTCAAAGGGATGGACATCGTGGACCGCATCGTGGCGGAGTCGAATCCGGATCCGGCGAACTTCAATCTCGGCAAGCCCCGCACCTACCAGAAGCTGTTGAAGGTCGACATTCTCGAGGAGGGCGCTGCTCCGGCCACGCCCGCACCCGCAACGAAAGGGTGACCACCCTCGAGGAGCCGGACGCGGCTGGGCATCTTGGACGCGTCCGGGCGCGCTTCGGCCTCGCCGGAGCACCCGCGCCCTCTCCTCTCGCCGGGGATATCGGCGCGCGGCGCTACTTCCGGCAGCCGACAGGCGGCGGCGCATCGGCCCTCCTCGTCCTCTATCCGCAACCCGCCTCGGCCGCGCAGGCCAACTGGGCCGCGATCGGCGCAGCCCTCGGCGCCGCGGGCGTGCGCGTGCCCGCGCTCCACGCGGACGCTCCGGACCTCGGCGCGGCGCTCATCGAGGATCTCGGGGACCGGGACCTCGCGATGGACCTGGCCGAGGCGCCGGCCGAGGACCGCCCGCGCCTCCTCGACGAGGCCGAGGACCTCCTTTTCTCGATCCGCTCGGTCTCGCGAGTGGCGGCGACGCACAATCCGGCCTTCGACGCCGCGTTCTTCGCCGCCGAGCTCGATCACACCCGGCACTGGGCCCTCGAGAAGGGAGGCCGCGAACCGCTCGACGCGTCGCGAGCCGCCAGCTGGACGGACCTCGCGGGCCGTCTCGCTCGCGCGGCAGCCGATCCCCACGCCACGGGAGACCCCGTTCCGACGCATCGCGACTACCACGCGAACAATCTCATGCGCGCCCCCGGCGGCCGGCTCGCCGCAATCGACTTTCAGGACCTGCGCTTCGGGCCGCCGGACTACGATCCGGTCTCGCTGCGCTTCGAAAGGGCGGCCGAAGCCGTGGCGTGCGACGCCGCCCCGTACTCCGAGGCCGTCCTTCTCCAGAGGGCCTGGAAGGTCCTCGGAACTTTCGAGAAAATGATGCTCCTGGGAAGGCCTTTCTATCGCCCGCACCGCGAGGCGGCGCGGCGCGTCATCCGCCGCCACACGGCGCCCGAAGGCCCCTTCGCTCCCCTCCTCGCCTTCCTCTGACCAGGGAAGCGCGGGGAGTATGATCTCGCCGTCAGGAGGCTCCCGTGCCGAATCTTGGTCTCCCCGAACTTCTCGTCATCCTTGTGATCGTCGTCCTCATCTTCGGGGCCGGCAAAATCCCGCAGCTCGGCAAGGGCCTCGGCGAAGGCATCAAGAACTTCAAGGACGCGATGCGCAACGGCCAGTCCGGCGATTCGAAGGACGACTCGAAGAGCGACGGGACCAACAAGCCCAAGTAGAGGACCCACGCCTCCGCGGGTTCCGTCTCCTGACCGAACAGGCCTCTATTCAGCTGTTGTCCCGCCCCTTGAGCGGCGGCTTCACCTTCAGGAGCGAGATTTTTGCGCGCAGCGTATTGCGGTGGATCCCGAGGGACTTCGCCGCGCGTCCCATGTTGCCGAAGGCGCGCGACACGGCCGCGGCCACGTATTTCTTCTCGAATTCCTTCTTCGCGGCCTCGAGCGGAATGCCCTTTGAAACCAGTTCGTCGATGATCCGCTGCAGCTGCCCGTCGATCGTCACAGACAAGTCTCCTCCCACTACGCCCGCACGCCGTACGAAGCCTGCCGTATAGGGGGAGAGAAAACTATCACGGGAATTTCATCCCGCAAGAGTTTTTTGAAGCGCGCCTCTACTTGAGCTCGACGGAGTCGCCGACGCCCATCGTATCGGTCATCCGGGTGATGATCGCGACCGAGGTGCGGCTTCTCGTCGTGAGGATCGACGCCTCGCCGAGAATCGTCCGGACCCCTTCTGCGCGGCCCGACGGGTGGTAAACAGTGAGGAAGTCGCCCGGGTTCAGGCCGTCGGCCTCGCCGAGATCCAGGAAGACGACCGAGTTGGTCCCGACCGGAGTCACACGGTCCCGCGTCTCTACGATATGACCCGTCACCTTCCCGTTCGGTACGTCACACATCGTCACGAGCTGGGTGCGGCGCACGAGCGGCACCGGAACCGGCTCGAAGGACGTGACGAAATCACCGACCTGGGTGTCCATGCATGAGTAGGAGATCTCCGCGATCGCCGCCCTTTCCTGCGCACAGATCACGCGCACGCGGCTGGGCGTCTGGTAGAGGCGGCCGACGACCTCGCTGACCGAGGCCCACTTGTTCACGGGTTGCTGCGGCCGAACGACGGTGAATTCCATGCCCGCCTGGACGCCGTCCTGCGTTCCGATGTCGAGATACACGATGTCGCCCAGCATGAAGAACGTCTGGTTCTTCTCCTTCTCGGCGCTCACGATCGTTCCGGGAAAGACCTCGCTCATCTCCCCGAGGTAACCCGAGCAGTACACGTCCGCCTCGACGCCGATCGGGATCGACCCCGAAACCGTCAGAGGCGCTCTTACGATCCTCTCGATCTGGGACTGGGGCGGAGTGGTGGCGGCCGGCTCTCGCGTGAGAGCGGCACGCGGCTCGTCGGCCGCCCGAAGAAGAGGGGTGGCAGCGAGGAGGATGCCCGCCGCGAGCGCAGCCAGAGGATGACGCATGACGACCTCCTGCTCCAAAACGGTGCCCAAGGAACGAGAATGCCGAGCGAAAACGCGCCGAAGAAGCAACCTAAGTTACCGCATCGAAAGCGGTTGCGTCAACTCCGGGGTATTTCTGGCAGGCGCGTCAGCCGCCCGCGGCGCGAGCGGTAGGGAGCGCGGCGGCCGCAGGCGCGGGCACTTTCTTCACGAGGGGGCTCGCCGGATAGTCGTGCGTGAGACGTTCCCAGAGAGACCGCGCCTCGCCCCCGTTACCCATTTTCGTCTCGAGAAGACCCGCTTCGTAAAGGACCTTGTCGAGGCCGCCGTACTCGGGATACGCCGCGAGAATCGTCTCCATCCTGCCCTTCGCCGCCCGCCACGCCTTTCGCCTGAGGTAGAAGTGGCCGACGAGGTACTCGTGCTCGGCGAGCAGGTTCCGCATGACGCCGAGGCGCGCGCGCGCCTCCGTCCCGTACGGGGAGTCGGGAAAATTGATGATGAGCTCCCGGTAGGACGTCGCCGCGAGGCGCGTATTCGTCTGCTCGCGATCCGGGCGCTCGGCCTGCCGATCCGAGCATTGCGCGACGCGGAAGAGGGCGTAGTCGGACTTCGGGTGCGATGGGTAGCGATTCCGGAAGTCCTTGTACCGCACGCCCGCCTCGAGATAGCCGAGCTGTGACTTCTCGTCGAAGAACGAGTCGGCGAGGCGGAGCGCGGCCTGCCGCCCGATCGGGTCGTTCGCGTAGTTCTCCGCGACGAAGCGCAGGTACTGGCGACCCGTCTCGTACTTCTTCTTCTTGACGAGCGCCTCGCCCCGCGCGTAGGCATCTTCCTTCGGCATGGTCAGAAGCTCGCGAGTGAGCTTCGTGGCGTCCTTCGACGTACTGCAGCCGGACAGCACGGCGAGGACCGCGCCGAGCGCGGCGGCAGCAATCGGGCGGGGAGCGGTGACGCGCGACATGGAATGCGGAGGATGCACCTGCTTTCGCTGGCTTTCAAGCACGCAACGTGCCGGCCGATCCGGCCGCTTCCCGGAGGCGCCGGATCGACCCTGGCACGTCACCGTCTGAGAAGACGGACGCGCCCGCGACGAAATGGCGTGCTCCGGCGCGGACGAGGGGGGCGATGTTGTCGGGACCCACGCCCCCGTCCACGGCGATCGTCGCCCGCGAACCCGCTCTCCGGATCATTTCCGAAAGCCTTGCGACGCGGTCCAGGGAACCCTCGATGAAGGCCTGACCGCCCCAGCCGGGATTGACCGTCATCACGAGCACGAAGTCGACGAAGAGAAGCGCCTCGTCGAGCGACGCCAGCGCGGTACCGGGATTGATCGCGACACCGGGATTCACGCCGCGCCCGCGCACGTGCTGAGCGAAGCGATGCAGGTGGGGTTCCGCCTCGACATGGACGGCCACGCGCGCCGCGCCCGCGTCGAGGTACTGGTCGAGCGTCGAGAGCGGCTCCTCGATCATGAGATGGACGTCGAAGGGCACGCGCGTCACTTCCCGGAGCGCCTTCAAGACGATCGGACCCACGGTGAGGTTCGGGACGAAGCGCCCGTCCATGACGTCGAAGTGAATCCAGTCCGCGCCCCCCTCTTCGCACGCGCGCGCGGCGTCTCCAAGCCGGGAGAAATCCGCCGAGAGAAGCGAGGGCGCGAGGGCGACGCTCATGCGCCCCCTTCCGGCGCCGCGATCACGAAAGAGAGCGCGTCGCGCCGCGTGACGGGCGAGCCCGCGAGCGGGAACTGTCTGAGGATCGTGCCGTTGGAGGCGCCCTCGTACGCCTGCCTCTTGACGCCCCCAATGCGAAAGCCGCGCTCCTCGAAGGCCGTCCGCACACGCTCGAAGTCGCGGCCGATGAGGTCGGGCATCACCCACGCGACGTCCGGCATGCCGCGGTTCACGAGCAGGTCGACCGGTGAATCGGGTGGCGCGATCGAGCCGGGCGCGATTCCCTGCGCGACCACTCCGGGCGGACCCGGCAGTCGGGCAGAGGCGATCGCGGCATCCTTGAGGCCGGCCTTCGCCACGGCGACGGCCGCGGCGCGGGGCGAGAGGCCCGTCAGATCGGGCATCCGCACCGCGCGAGGTCCGAGCGAGAGGGCGACGCGAATCGTCTGACCGCCCTTGACCGCGGCGTTCGCGGCGGGGGATTGCGCGCGGACGCGATGCGCGGGCACGGCGTCGTCGAAGCCCTCCTGCGCGGAATCCACCTTCACCTCGAGGCCACGCTCGGCCGCGACGGTCGCCGCTTCCTCGAGGGTGAGGTTCGTGAGATTCGGTACCTTGAGCGACTTCCCCGCCACGAAGCGCGTGAAGGACACCCAGGTCGCCGTGGCAAGCACACCGGCCAGCAACATCGCGTAGATCACTCTTCCGAGCACTCCTCCCACGGCAAATCCACTTTAGCAGGCCTGCGGCCGCCGTCCTTGACTCGCCCCGCGCGGACCGGGAGACTGCCTTCCCCATGGCGGATACCCGCTCTCCGGCCCCCGGCCCCCCGGCACCCGACTCCGGGCCACGCCTGCCGTTCGCGCGGGCGGATCTTCACTTGCACACGAACGCGTCCATGTTCAAGTACTTCAAGGCCGGGAACACGCGCGACTCGTACAACGATCCCGACGAGACTTATCGGCTCGCGAAGGGCCGCGGCATGGATTTCGTGACGTTCACCGACCACGACACGGTGGACGGCTGCCTGAAGTTCCAGGACCGGCATCCGGACTATGCGGATTTTTTCGTCTCGGCCGAAGTCGAGACGTTCTTCCCGCGTACCGGTCACCGCATCCACGTGAACGTGTTCGATCTTTCCCTCGCCCAATGGAAGGTACTCGACCGGAAACGGCGGAGCATTTTCGACCTCGTCGAGTACTTGAGAGGCGAAGGGCTGCTCTATTCCGCGAACCACCTCTTCCAGTCGTACCGCATGAGGCAGGCCCCGGAGGACTTCTTCACGACGATGCTCGAGCTCTTCGACGTCTTCGAGGTGAAGAACGGCTCGATGGCCTACCAGCACAACGCACTCGTCGAAGACCTCCTCACGGCGGCCAAGGAGAAGCGTGGCTCGCTCGCGCTCATCGGCGGGTCCGACGCGCACACGTATCCGCCCGTGGCGTCCGTTTTCACGATGGCGCCGGGGACGTCGTGGCGGGAGTTCCTCTCCTCGGTGCGCGCGGGCGAGTGCCTCTCGTGGGGCGTGGAGATGGGTTTCACGAAGGTCCTCGGCGACGTCTACGAGCTGCTCGGCAAGTACTACCGCACGGTCGTCGACTTCCGGAACCCCGAGTTCACCACCGCCGAGAAGGCGCGGCATTTCCTCATCGCGCTCGCCTCCGTGCCATTCAACGTCGCGGGCGCCCCCATCGCCGTCTACTCCCTGAACTACGCGAAGCAGCTCGCGCTCTCGAGGAGGCTCAAGGCGCACTTCGGGAAGAAGGGGCTCTCCTCCCGCCCGCACCGCCTGCGC
>ODAK010003857.1_pt1 | contig 15486 bp, 13 predicted proteins | sample 1539591 | NCBI WGS metagenome assembly ODAK01 (sample SAMEA3539303, study PRJEB22396) | soil metagenome | biome: tundra; feature: field; material: soil | place: USA | collected 2010-05 | depth 0.15 m | reverse complement strand
GGTGGCCCTGATGGTCCGATTGGCTCATTGAAAAGCGGGTTGGCGGCGGCATAGACTAGCGGATGGCGATAGCTTAGCGGACGGCGGCATGCTCTCTATCCGCATGTAAACGAACGTATTTTATTCAGATTCCATATGCGTCAGAATATTTACCCTCCTCTCAACGCCGGTGCTGCCGCGAACCTGCGACGAAGCGCGATCGTGATCTGTGCGGCTGTTCTGTGTGTACCGATGGGGGCGCAGTCTCCGGCGGCATCTCCCTCGCGGGTCAAATTGCAACCGCAAACAGCTTCGGCGGTAGCGGCGGCGCATGGTGTGGACAAGAACACGATGGCAACGGCGCAGCGCGCCTTGCTGGATCAATATTGCGTAACTTGCCACAACGACAAAACGAAAATCGCCAATTTCTCGCTGCAGACCGCGGATGTGAATAAGGTTGCGGAGCATCCGGAGATCTGGGAGCAGGTCATCCGGAAACTGAGGGCAGGTATGATGCCGCCGCCGGGGATGCCCAGGCCGCCCCTTGCGAAATATGAGGGCCTCCGGGGCTGGCTCGAAGCGCAAATCGATGAGAGAGCCGGCGCCCATCCAAACCCGGGTTCGGTGGTGCTGCACCGTTTGAATCGAACCGAATACGCCAACGCCGTACGCGATTTGCTCGATCTGGAAGTTGACGTCGCGACGCTGTTGCCGGCCGACGATTCGGCGCGGGGATTCGATAACGTCGCCGGATCGTTGACGATTTCGCCGACATTGATCGAAGCCTATACGTCAGCGGCTACGCGAATAGCCCGCACGGCAGTGGGTTTTTGGAAATCGCCTACCCAGGCAGTCTATATAGCTCCGGCAGATACTTCCCAAACCGAGCGCCTCGAGGGATTACCCTTCGGCACGCGGGGCGGGATGGCGATCCGGCATAGTTTTCCATCCGACGGCGAATATAAATTCTCCGTTCAGAATTTCGGACTGGGCCGGTATATCCCGGGCGAGAAGCTGGAATTTCTGATCGATAACGAGATTGTCGAGATTCGCGACTACACAGGAGTGGGATTAACAGCGGCGAACTCAGCCGATGGCGATGGCTCCATTGATGTGACGCTGCCGGTGAAGGCCGGTTCGCACATGGTTGGCGTGACTTTCCTGTCGACAAATTACCGGCCAAGTCTGGACCTGATCCGGCAGTATGAACGGAAATCGCTGGAGGACAATCCGATTCCCCAGTTGCAGTATCATCCCGCGGTCGGGAAGTTGCAAATTCAGGGGCCGTTCTCGCCCACGCGTCCGGAGGATTCGCGCAGCATCCGCAAGGTCTACACCTGCCGTCCTTCCAGCGCGGAGCAGGAAGCGCCGTGCGCAAAACAGATTCTCACGACGCTGATGCGAAGGGCGTTTCGCCGCCCGGTTACACCAACGGACATGGAATGGGTGCAGGGATTCTATCTGGAAGGCCGTCACGAAGGGACGTTTCAGGATGGCATCGAATTGGCCGTCCGGCGCATTCTGACCAGCCCTCAGTTCCTGATCCGCGCGGAACGCGAACCTGCGAACGTTGCTCCGGGGCAGCCGTACAGGATTACAGATCTGGAACTCGCTTCAAGATTGTCCTTTTTCCTGTGGAGCAGCATCCCGGACGACCAGCTCATCGAGATCGCAAGTCAGAATAAGCTGCACGTTCCGGCAACTCTGGAACACCAGGTACGGCGTATGCTGGCGGATTCCAAGGCTGATGCGCTGGTGGAGAACTTCGGCGATCAGCTGCTGTATTTGCGCAACTTGCCTGCGACTTCGCCTGACGGCGTTTTCTATCCGAACTGGGACGACGAACTACGCAAGAGTTTTCGGCGCGAGACGGAACTGCTCTTCCAGAGCATTGTCAGGGAGAATCGCAGCGTTACCGAATTGTTGAATGCCGATTACACGTTTCTCAACGAACGGCTGGCGAAGCATTACGGCATTCCGAACATTTACGGGGCGCAGTTCCGCCGCGTTACTCTCGGACCCGATCTTGCTTACCGGCGCGGGCTACTGGGACAGGGCAGCGTGCTGGCGCTCACCTGGCAGCAGAATTTCAGAACGTCTCCGGTGAAGCGCGGAGTGTGGGTGCTGGAAAACATTCTTGGAACACCTCCGCCGGAACCACCGCCGAACGTGCCGCCGCTGGAGGACTCAAAGGGCGACAGCAAAGTAATGACGCTGCGAGAGCAAATGACCATGCACCGGAAGAACGAACCCTGCGCCAGTTGCCACAAACTGATGGACCCGATTGGGTTCGCGCTCGAGAACTTCGATGCGGATGCGGGGTACCGGACTATGCAGGGCGGAGAGGGCGGCGTTCCTCTGGACACCGCCTCGGTTCTTTGGGACGGGACGAAGGTGAATGGTCCGATCGAACTGCGCCAGGCGTTGATGCACTATTCGCCGCAGTTTGTCCGGTCGATCACCGAGAAGCTGATGACTTTCGCAATAGGGCGGGGTATGGAATACCAAGACATGCCCGTGATCCGTTCGATCGTGCGGGACGCCGACAAGGATAACGACAAGTTCGTTTCCCTTTTGATGGGTATCATCCGGAGCGCCCCCTTTCAGATGAGAACCAGAGAAGTTGAAGAAAGAGCAGGAAATTAGGAGTTCACAAATATGTTCATTTCCAGGAAGTTCATTCCAAGGCGGACTTTTTTACGCGGTGCAGGTGTGACGATAGGGTTGCCGCTGCTGGATTCCATGATTCCGGCACAGACACGGTCTGAGAAGACTGCAGCGGTTCCGGTGCGGCGCTTCCTGGGAATCTGGCACCCACACGGTGCTGCTCCGGGGTATTGGAGTCCCCTGCAGGAAGGCGCGAATTTCGAGTTTTCCTTCATTACCAAACCTCTCGAGCCATTCCGTAACCGTGTGACTTTGATCAGTGGGATGGATATGCCGGAGTCCATGGCGACGACCGAAGAGCCAGGGGGCGACCACGCACGAGGCGCGGCGCTTCTGGCCGGTGCGCGCCCGCGACGAAATGCCGTGAGCCCCTACCTTGGAATCACGCTGGATCAGCTTGTGGCGCGGAAGTACGGGCAGGACACCATACTTTCATCGATCCAGCTCGGAGTTGAAGAAGACGGCAACTACGGCAACTGCAACTGGGGTTACAGTTGTGCCTATACGAATTGCATCTCCTGGACCTCACCCACGCAGCCGCTGCCCACCGAAGTAAATCCACGCGTCGCATTCGAGCGATTGTTCGGAGATGGTACCAGCCAGGAGGAGAGGCGGCTCGGCAGGAAGCAGAGCGCCAGCGTTCTCGATTCGGTGAGCACAGAGATTTCGTCTTTTAAGAAGCCGCTTGGTCCGAGTGATCGCGCGCGGCTCGATACTTATTTCGAGAATGTCCGCGAGATTGAGCGCCGGATACGGATTGCGACGGAAGCAACAGTGAAGGAACCTTCCGAAGAGATTCCGTTTGGACTGCCTGAGAGCAAGCACGCGCATTATCGGTTGATGTACGATCTGCTCGCGCTGGCGTTCGAAGGGGATTTGACTCGTTCCGCCACGTTCATGCTGGGAAAAGATCTTTCAGGCATGAGCTTCCCCGAGTCGGGTTACACAGGCGCCTGGCACGGCACTTCGCACCATGGGGATAAACCAGAGAATGTAGCGAATTATTCCAAGATGAATCGCTATCACGTGCAGAATCTCGCTTACTTTGCAGAGAAGCTGAGCAAGATCCCCGACGGCGACGGAACGGTGCTCGATCACATTCTCATTTACAAAGGCAGCAACATGGGGAACTCTCACAGGCACGCACACGTGAAGGTGCCGGTGATTCTGCTCGGAGGGCTTGACGGAAAGTTCCAGGGCAATCGCCATATCGCGTTCCCGGACAATACGGAGCGCACTTCGAACATGCTGCTGGCGCTGCTGCATAAGTACGGAATGGAAGACTTTCCGAAGTACGACGCGGCCGGCCGTGAAGTGGGCACGCAGAAGAATTTCGGGTCTAGCACGACTCCGCTTTCCCTGTAAGCCGTGATGAAGTGGAAACTCGTTGTCCTTGGCGTGATGTGGCTGCCGGCTTTCGCGCAAGTGGGCGGAAGGGCGGCGCGTCCGAAGGTCCAGCGGCCTGACGGGCGAGTATGGGAAATTATCCGTGATAACTGCACAGAGTGTCATGGGATAGACGACTATGCTTTCCATGCGCTGGACAAGGCCGGATGGCAAAAGCTGATCGCGGACAAGCACAAGGGGCCGGAGGCGAACCTTTCCGAGGCGGATAAAGGGTTGCTCACTGACTGGCTTGTGTCGAAGTTCGGACCGGACTCGAAGCCGTTTCCCAGAACGTACATTCCGCCCGAAATCAAAACGTTCTTCTCGGATCCTGAAGCGCAGCGTTTGATGAATCGCGCCTGCACGAAGTGTCACGGCATGGATCGGATTCAAAGCGCCAGAAAGGCCGAGGAAGGATGGAGAGTCACGCTCGTGGATATGCGGGAGCGGGGAGCTCAGCTCTCCGACGAGGAACTCGAACGCCTGGTCGAGTGGCTCACCAGGGTATGGGGAACCAATCAGGATAAATGACGCGCTACTGTGTCTTGATTTGCGCAAGCTTGCTGCCTGCGTTGACCGGCGGGGCGGAAACCCCGAAGGCGGCAAATCCGGAGGCCGTCGCAAGCTATACCGCGACAACGGCAAACGCTTCCGGGGCTCCGGACACGATCCGAATCGATATTCTGCGCTGGTCCACCGACGCCGAGCGCGACAAACTCATTGATGTGTGGAATCTCAAGACGGGAAATCCGACCCGAGGCGGCAGCGGGCGCGGGGGAAGAGGCGAGGCTGCAGGGGGCGGCGCGGCGCGGGGCGGCGCGGGACGCGGAGGCAGAGACGGCAGTGACGCCGCGGTTGCCGCGCCCCTTCCTGAAAAGGTTCTGGCGACAGCTTTGAAAGAAGCAAGCACAGTCGGATATTTGTGGTCCCGGGAGGCTGCCGGTTACGCGCTTCGCTATGCGGGCAGGGCAGTAAACGCGGATGGCTCCGAACGGATTGTGCTGCTAACACAACGGCGTCTGGGCGCCGTGAACAATCTCTGGAAACCGGCCAGGCAAGATCCGCCCAACTATGAGTTTTCGGTTATCGAGCTCCGCGTGAAGGCGAACGGGAGCGGCGAGGGGAAGACTTCGTTGAACGGCAAGGTCGCGCCGGACAGCGCGATGAAGATAGTAACGATCGAAAATTACGATGCCTTGCCCGTCGTGTTCAGCCATGTTCAACGGCGAGCGGGCAAGCAGCAGTAAAGGATTAAGCAGGTTATGAGATTGCTTTTACAATGTGTCGCAGCAGGTTTGGTTGTTGTCGCAGTGGCGGCTGCCGCCTCGAAAAGCGATGTTGCCGACGCGGCGATGCGGGGCGACAAGGCCACGGTACAGAGACTTTTGCAGCAAAAGGCCGACGTGAACGGGCAACAGATCGATGGCGCAACCGCGCTGCACTGGGCCGTGCAGTCGAACGATCTGCAACTGGCTGATCTGCTTCTGCGCGCGGGAGCAAAGCCCGCGTCGGCGAATGAACAGGGCGCTACGCCGTTGCTGCTCGCGGCACAAAATGGAAATGCCGCCATGATCGAGCGGCTGCTGGTTGCCGGCGCGGATGTTAACGCGTCTCTGACCAGGACTGCGGACACAGCGCTTATGATCGCCGCGCGGACGGGCAAATCCGAGGCAGTGAAAGTACTGCTGGACCATGGCGCGCAGCCAAACGCCAAAGAGGGGTGGGGCGGTTCGACCGCGCTGATGTGGGCGATTTCGGAAAGGCATCCGGACGTGGCGAAGATTCTCATAGAGCACGGAGCGGACGTAAACGCGAAATCGTATTTTGTTCCGTCAGCCTCGGGCCGCGGTTTCGAAGGCACAACGCCCGTGCCGCCGACGCCGAATCAGGCGATCGAAGAATTCGCGAGCGGTCTGCTGACGCCCCTGATGTTCGCGGCGCGGGAGGATGATCTTGCGTCCGCGCAGTTGCTTGTCAAAGCCGGCGCCGATCTCAACGCGCAGGCAGCCGACGGCAAAGACGCGCTTTCGCTGGCGTTTTTCGATGGCAGCTACGCGGTGGCGGATTTTCTGATCGACAGCCACGCGAACGTGAATCAAAAAGACGCGCAGCGGTTCACGCCTCTGTTCTGGGCGGTGGACCGGCGAAATATGGAAACCGCTCCCAATTTCCCCTGGATGATCACCAGAGATCCTTTGCCGCTTATCAAGAAGCTGCTGGATGCCGGAGCGGACCCGAATGTGGTTATCAATTCCACTCCGAGGGCTCGTATGCGCGAGGGCTCGCCCCGCATCGTGTACGCGACAGCAATCATGCGCGCAGCATTCTCGGGGGATATCGAGCTCGTGAAGTTACTACTGGCCCATCACGCCGATCCACACATCATTTCGTCGGACAGAGAAACAACGTTGATGGCGGCATGCGGCACCGGATTCATCAATGGTTATCACCGGCCCAGACCACCCGCCGAGCGGCTTGAAGTGGTGAAGCTGCTGGTTGACCTCGGCGAAGACGTAAACGCGGCCGACAGCTACGGGATTACACCGCTGATGGTAGCCGCGAACCTCGGCGATTTGAACGTCGTAAAGTACCTTGTCGCAAAAGGCGCGAACCTGAATGCGCACGATCTGGGCAAGAAGAACGACGGGAGTTTCGGTTCCAGCGTGGAGCCCTTGATGGCGCTCGATTACGCGATCGGAGTGGGAACGTTCGTGCCGAACAACGCCGTCATTATGCACAATGACGTCGTGAAATATTTGACTGATGTCATGAAAGAGCGCGGCATCAAGCACACGACATCGGAATGCACGCTACGCGGCTTTACGTGTTCGCAGGCCAATGTGGATCCGAAGACCGCGACACCGGCCGAAATCGCGAAGATCAGAAAGATTCAGATCGGCTACCAGGTAGACGGCCTCACCGGCGGCCTTGGCCAAAAAGAAAACACGGAAAAATAGGCAGGGTCTCGATGGCGCAAAAAGGCTGCCGGCTTGCCTTCCAGTGCTTAGCTGAAACGCAGGGAGTCAGGGGCACTATTGCAAGCTGATCGGAGTGTCCTGCTTGCGCATATGCGTAGAGTCGCGTTCGTTTTCGAGGCAGTAGTAATCGATGAGTTCGCTGTCGAGAATCAGCGGCTGAGTGATATTCACAGTCCACGGCGCTGTATAGGCCTTGGGATCGTTGATCGTGATCTCGACTTCAAGCGTGCCGTAGTTGGGCCGACGAATTCTTTCGGTCATTTTGCCTTGCTCGGTCAGCGGATTGCCGGCGGCATCGAGCCAAAGATCGTCGCGGAAACCAATAGTCTCGACCACCATGGTGTCTCCTTCCCAATGACCGGTCGAGTACCCGTTCCACGTCGGATTCGGATCGGCAGGCATTTTGCGGCCGTCGGTGAAGATCTGCCGGTACTGCATATTGCGCTCGGTCAGGATGATGATCCGGCCCGGCACCATGAAAATGCGCTTATAGTAGTCGTCTGTCCAGATGCGCGGCGCGTCGCGCGGCATGCAATGAACGTTGGGGTCGGAGCCCTGCTCGATACTTCGCTTCTTGACCAACTCAGCGGCCCAGGGCTGGTAGGGCAGGGGACCCTTCAGCGAGGAAACGATATTGATGAACTCGCGAGAGATTTGAGTATCGCCGCACTGCGCGCCGCACGGCGGGCCGATGTTGATCCAGCCCCACATGCCCGAAAAGTCGGGTTTCCCATCGGCGGTGCGCGGGGCGGTAGCCGCGAGATTGGGACTTCCGTCAGCTTTCTTCGGCACGTCCTTTGTCGGGTAACCCAGCCATTGCGCCCGCAATGCGGGAGTAACGGCCAGAGACAGCAGGAGTGTTGATGCGGCCGACGAGTGCACGGGCGATGCGCGCGACCCGGTCGCGGCCAGGCTTATCGTTATCGGGGATCAGAATGACTTCGTGTCCAGTGAGCGCCTCGGTGAATTCAGGCAGCCATGGCGCTTCCGCCCCTCCCGCGTTCGTGGTCGCGACGAATTCCTGGTCCCTCAAGGTCTCGGCATCCTTTTCACCCTCCACAACGAAAACGATGGGAGCCTCGACAACTTCTCGCAGGTGAAAGAGGACCTGTCGTTTGCTCTTTTTGTTGATCCAGCCGCCTTCGCCGTCAGGGCGCCGCTGAAAAAAGCCCTTCGGCTGGGTCCGGACGACCTGGTAGAGCAGATGACCGGCTTCATCGGTATAGTCGTAGGTCGCTGCGATTTGCCGCCGTGGCTTCTGCGGGCGTTCCGGTTTCTGCGGGCGTTCCTCCCAGAGGCCCTTTGCCTTCAAAGCGTCGATTACGGCTCGCTGTCCGCAACCCGCGTGGCAGTGAATCAGCACCTTGCCATCCACCTCCCTGATGCTGAGGCTCGGATTGTGGTCGTCGTGTGAGGGGCACTTCGCCATCCAGCCCGCGCCGGAACGACGCGCCTTAAGGGCACGAGCGATGGAACCGGCGTTCATTGCCGCGTACTTCCACCGGCGAAGTAATCCGGTCTGATGCCCGCAGAAAGGAGCGCTTCACGGATCTGGTGCTTTCGTCTGCTGATCATTTGTCGGGAACACCCGACCACGCCAGCGGCATCAACTGCGGAGTACCACGCCAGAGCGGACGCTGTTTCACGAACGACCTCGGGAAGCGGAGCCATGGCACGGTCGACGTCGATACGGAACTGGTGGATCAGCGCCGCCGCCGGCCCGGTGTAGGGCAGCGGAAGTGCGCACCGTTGCCGACCGCGTGCGAGACGGTATCGCAGGATCGACGTCAGCTCTTTGTCCATCAGCCGGGAAGCGAAGGTCTGAACCGACGCTCTCTCGCCGTCGAACTTAGGCCAGCGGGCAATAAAGGTCAGGACAAGATGGCTCTGGACATCTTCGCATTCGTCGATGGCCAATCGGCGGCGGCGCACGAACGCGCCCGCCTTGCGCTCCGCGAGATTCTGGATAACCGGGAGTGCCTGATCGAGAGTGACATCAGCCACGGCGGCCTCCTTCCGCACCCGCTATCCATGCGCCAGCCAGCTCGACCTCCATCGAGAATGGAAGGCCGTGTCGGATTTCCAGACAGCGAATTTCACCGGCGTCGATACTGCGGATGTACTCCAAAAACTCGACCACCTGACGCTTGAGTTGAAAATCAGCGGGGGGAGTTGGGGACGCGGAGCGATCCTCCGATCCGAACTTCACACCCAGAATGGTCTTGGGCCAGGGATCGAGTACCAGTTCGCCGTTTTCGATCCGCGCCGATTCGAAGCTGCCAAAACCTACCTGCTGCATTGCGGTTACGAAACGGTACTCGGACGGCAGTAGGTCGCGTGTTGACGCAGGTGCGCTCGCACCACCCTGTTCAGTCGCACCTTGAACCTTGTTCACGATTGCCAGATTAGGCGGTTATGCGAATGGCGTGTTGTCAGCGGACGTCCGCTGGAGGCTGGAAGGGCTGAGTTGACGCGGCTACAGCGGGACAACGCTGGCGGAAAATTATTTCGCTGGACGTTGGCTGGACGCGCGAAGTTCCTCGACCACGGTCTTAACCGCCCGGAGTTGGTACAGGTACCCCGCCTCCCTGGGACGGCGATCCTCGTTTGCCTTCCAGCCGTCGAAGCTCTGCTTCCGATACCTGTCCAGTCTCTTGCGCAGAGCCTCCTTGTCTACGTTGAAGACTTCAGCAAACCGGGCGTGGGGGTACCAAGCTTGCTCGTCCAGCATGGCGTTAGAATGAATGTTCAATGAAGGCGCCGCCTCGCGCAAGCCCGTATCTCCAGAGCCATCACTTAGAGTCGAGACCACCTGCCAGTTCTCGCCGCGCCGATAGGCCGTGATGATCTGGATCGCCCTATCGGTGAGCGGACGGTCGCAACTCGTGCATCGGTATTCATCGTCTTCATCCAGCGCTTCCTGGTATTCCGACCGAAGGGCTGCCATTTGACAGTGCCTGCACTCGATCATCTCAACGCGGAGGAGCACTCCCTCCCGCGCGAACATATCGAGTGCGGAGCGCATCTGATTCGGATCGATGTTCAGGAAGCTTGACAGGTCGTCAGATCGGATGACCTCCGCCGTTCCCATTGCACTCAACGGTGGCGGCAAGCGGTAATAGCCAGGTCCCGAGAGCGAGGCCCAGGCTTGGGCCAATCATGAGAATTCCCGAGTACATCGGGTTCCTCACGTAACGGTACGGACCGCGACCAACGAACCGGGCGTTCCGGCGGGTCACGACCGTGTCGGTGAGATTGGCACCGAGGGAGATGAACATCCATATCAGCCATGCGATCCCGAAAGCGAATCCGCCGACACCAATCCAGCGCGCCCAGTCAGGCACTGGAAACGCGGCCCACGCAAACCACAGCGGGCTCCATAGCCACGCGGCGGTCGATCCGAACGTTGCCAAGCCAGCCAGCCTCATGCCGGTAAGAGTGGGCCAGCCCTCTTTGGTGCGATCCAGCGTATCGCCCGATTGTACGGCGCGAATGCGGTGGTATATGCCGACAGCGAGGAAGGTGAGACTAAGGCCGATGAGCGCGGAACGAACAGCAGTTGGCATGGTTCAAACTATAAGGCTTGCCTTGTCGCGATGTCGCTACCCAACCCGTACGCGGCTGGCCGCCGTACTGCCCCACGCGGCCAGGCCGGATCGCGCCGAGCACGCCGTTCATAGTTCTCTCATCCAGATTCACACTGGTTTAGTTAAGAAGAGTCTTGAAGAGTCTCGGTCACCAGATAGCCTCAGTTATACGTGTTTAAAGGCTCCCGTCGCAGCTGCCAACTCGGACGGCTCATCACACGTATTGCCTTATGCAATGAGGAGGATAAAAATGAAAACTGCCTGCTGCGCGCTGTTGCTTGCCCTCACCCGTTACCCCGGGCGGCAAACAGATGCCTGAAGGCAAAGACAGGATGTCTCTGTATTTACTGAGGACGGGAAATCGCTGGCTGATCAGGATGGGCCACAACACCACGATCAACATTGACGTTCAGCATCTGGATCCAAATAGAACGTAACACTCAGCCAGGGATAAGGTGCATTGCCAATCACCCGCTGCTCGACGTGACACAGAATCGCAGCCAGTTCCAACTGCTCTGTGAGGGCACGATGCTGGTTGGGAAACTACTGAACAGGCCTCGCGAACCGGGCATTCCACTCCGGCCAATATTCTTTCTCCAGAAACCTGTTGGCCGTTTCCATCGTCGAAACCCCAGCCAGACGCAGATCCTTCACTCGTTGGGTCGCTGGCCTGGCTGTGTCCGCTTTTCCTGTTGACACCGGTTCAGCCAAGGCATAGAATTTCGGCCAGACTCCAATTCACATTGGCTCGGGGGAACTATGCAGGTGCGTCGTGCGCTTAAAGCTGTTTTTCTGTCTTTGTCGTTAGCCCTCCTGGCATCGGCGCAGAACATTTCCACCTCTCAGATTCAGGGCACGGTGAAGGATGCATCGGGCCTCGCGGTTCCAGGCGCCGAGCTAAAGGTCACGCAAACGGAAACAGGAGCGCAGCGCACCGCGGCCTCCGGCAGCACTGGCGACTACGTCCTTCCGAATCTGCCGATCGGCCCCTACCGCCTCGAAGTCAGTAAAGAAGGCTTCAGCACCTACGTGCAAACCGGCATTGTGCTCCAGGTAGGTACGAATCCCACTATCGACGCCGCTCTGAAAGTCGGTGCCGTATCCGAGCAAGTCTCCGTTGAAGCGAATGCGGCGCTGGTGGAAACACAAGCCACTGGCGTAGGCCAGGTCATCGAAAACCAGCGTATTCTCGAGCTTCCCCTGAACGGCCGCAATGCGGTGGAATTAGTTCAGCTGACTGCGGGCGCAGTCGTGCAAGGCACCTCAAGCAGCCGGTCCTTCCAGGGGCAAAGCGGCGGTGAGGGGATCGCCGTTGCCGGCGGCACGTCGTTCGGCACCACTTATCTTCTCGACGGGGCCTTCCACAACAATCCCTACGACAACAACAATCTGCCCCTGCCTTTCCCTGACGCGCTGCAGGAGTTCAAAGTGGAAGCCAGTTCGCTGACTGCCCAGAACGGTGTGCACTCCGGCGCCGCTGTCAACGCCGTCACGAAGTCGGGCACCAACAATTACCATGGCGATGCTTTTGAGTTCCTTCGCAATGGCGATCTCAATGGCCGCAACGCGTTTGCCGCGCAACGCGATTCGCTCAAGCGCAACCAGTACGGCGGCACCATCGGCGGCCCCGTGATGAAGAACAAACTCTTCTGGTTCGGCGGCTACCAGGGCACCATTACAAGACAGGACACGACTCCTTCCGCGCCCGCCTTTATTCCGACCAAACAAATGCTCGGGGGCGATTTCAGCACTATCGAGTCGACCCAGTGCACGAAATCACCGATCAACTTGAAAGCTCCCTTCGTCAATAACGTTTTGCCGGCTTCGCTGCTGGACCCCGTGGCTTTGAAAATTGCTGCCAAATTACCGCCGACCGGCGATCAGGCTTGCGGCCAGATTCTGTATGGCACCACTCTCGATCAGGATGAGTGGCAGGTCGTGGGCAGAATGGACTACCAGATCAGCAGTAAGCAATCCCTCTTCGGCCGGTACATCGCCACAACTTACTTTCAGCCCACTCCGTTCAGTCTGCAGCCCAGCAACATCCTGGCCACAGGCACCGGCGGCCGCGATAGTCTCGCGCAAACCTTTACCCTGGGACACACGTTCATCATCAACTCCACCATGGTCAATTCCGTTCGCGCCGCAGTGAATCGGACCGGCATCCATCGCACGAACACCCCCGATTTCGGCCCTGCCGATGTCGGGATCCAGGGCGTCTTCAGCTATCAACCGGACTACATGCTCATGTCAGTGACCAATGGCTTTGCCATCGGCAATGGCGTCGAGAATCAGGCCACCTTCCGCACCACTACTTATCAACTCGGTGACGATTTCAGCATCGTGCACGGCACTCACCAGTTCGCCTTCGGCGGCGAGATTGCTCACTGGAGATCGAACTCGAATGCCAATGTCCGCTCGCCCGGCGTCTATTCCTTCGACGGCACCGCGACCGGCCTCGGTCTCGGAGATTTTATAACTGGCAAACTTGCGCAACTCGATCAGTCCGCCCCCAACACTCTGTACATGAAAGAGTCCTACGTTGGCGCGTACGCGCAGGACACCTGGAAAGTAACCTCGCGTCTGACCGTGAACTACGGGATCCGCTGGGAACCCTGGTTCCCACAAGTCATCACCAATGGCGCTATCTACAACTTCAGCCTCGACAGGTTTAATGCAGGCATCAAGAGCACGGTTTTCAAGAACGCGCCCAACGGCTTTTACTATCCCGGTGATCCCGGCTTTCCTGGCAAATCCGGCCTGAACAAGCGGCTCGGCGATTTCGGCCCGCGCATCGGACTCGCTTACGATCCCATGGGCGACGGCAAGACCTCCATCCGCGCTTCTTTCGGACGCGGTTACGACTTCCTCAACGCGCAGTTCAATCTCAATACTGCCGTCGCTCCGCCATGGGGCGCTGAAATCCGCACCACCTTCGGCCCCGGCGGCCTCGACAATCCGTACCTCGGTTTCCCCGGCGGAAATCCTTTCCCGATCACGTTCAATGCCAACGCGCCGTTCACGCCGTTCGGCCCCTTCCTGAGCACGGACTATAACGAGAAGACCACTGTCGCGGACACCTGGAACCTCACCATTCAAAGGCAGATTGGGACCCTCCTGCTCTCGGGTAGCTACGTGGGCAACCAAACGTCGCATTTGTGGCTTACCACTCCCGTGAACCCCACCGTTTTCATTCCCGGCAATTGCGTGGCGGGTCAGTTTGGCCTCACTGCGGCTGGCGCGTGTTCCACCGCCGCAAACGTAAACCAGCGCCGTGTCCTGTATCTGGCGAATCCGTCTCAGGCTCAGTACATCGCTGCTCTCGACCGGTATGTCGACGGCGGCAATCAGAGCTACAACGGTATGATCCTTTCCGCCCAGAAACGCTTCCGCAACACCTTCAGCGCGAACGCGAACTATACCTGGTCCCACTGTCTTACCAATGACCGTATTACCAGCGGTGGCAACACGACCAACGTGAACACGGGCTACCTCGATCCAAACAACGCGAACTTCGATCGCGGAAACTGCCCTGTAGACCGGCGGCACGTTTTGAACTTGACCGTCGTCGGCCAGGTGCCGCGGCTTTCGAATAACGCCCTTCGCATCGTCGCATCAGGCTGGCAGGTGGCGGGCATCATCCGGCACCAGTCCGGAGCCCCGCTCACTGTCACTACGACGGATCGGCAATTGAGCGGCGTCGGTGCACAGCGCACCAACCAGTTGCTTCCCGACGTGTACAGCAACGCCGGCGATCATCTGCAATTCCTGAACCCTCTGGCGTTTGGAAACCCCGCGCTCGGTACGCTCGGCAACATGGCCCCAGGAACTTTCCAGGGTCATGGCTACTCCCAACTCGATACGTCGCTTTCGCGGCGCTTCAACCTCATCGAGCGCGTGACGATGGACATCCGCGCGGATGCTTTCAACCTGGCGAATCACGTCCGGCAATCCGCCGTCTCGACGAGCTTATCGGCCACTAACTTCGGCCGCACCACCAGCGCGATGGACCCCAGAATCGTTCAGCTCTCGGCCAAATTTATTTTTTAATGCCGCGGGCGCCTCTGTGCTCCCATGCTGCTTGAAAATCCGCTCATCGCCTCCAGCCTGGCATTCCCGGTCTTGGAGTCCGTTCATGTCATCGCGTAATATCCAAAAACTGGAGTGCCCGACTTCGTCACGCGGCCCGATCATAATAATTGAGCATTCCGCCGAGGCGGCTACGGCATCGAACCGGTGCGGCGCGATCAGCGAGATTGAGCTCAGGGAAAATGAGCGCGTTACCGATGCCCTGATGGTTTCGCTCGCGGTGATAATGAGCAACGAACTCTCGAACGGCGATCCGAAGCGCGTCCTCTCCGAAGAGGATCATGCGCTCCAGACAGGATTCCTTAATGCTGCGGACGAAGCGCTCGGCATAGCAATTCAGGTTTGGTGATCGGGGTGGCAGTTTGACGGATTTCGTGCCAGTCCCCGCCAGCGTGGACAGAAGTCCGCCGTGAATAGCGGATCCCGGTCGTGAATCAAATAGCGCTTGCCCTTGAGCAACCCGTCAACGGCATCTGTCAGATTGCGGGCGATCTGATTCATCCAAAACCCGTTTGCAGTGGCCGAGATACCGGCAATCTGAACGCGCCGGGTGGAAAGTTCGATAAAGAACAGAACCATGAAGCGCCGGAGTCCCTTGCGAGTCCAGACCTCCACCGTGAAAAAATCGGCTGCCACGATCTGCTCCCAATGTTGGGTGAGAAACTCTTTCCACGTTGTTTTCCGAATTCGGTCCGGTGCAGGTTCGATGGCGTTGCGCCTCAGGATGTTGGCAATCGTGCCGTGTGCCAGTTCATGACCGAGATTCGACAGCGCGCCCTGGATTCGTACATAACCCCAGC
>ODAK010003856.1_pt1 | contig 15488 bp, 9 predicted proteins | sample 1539591 | NCBI WGS metagenome assembly ODAK01 (sample SAMEA3539303, study PRJEB22396) | soil metagenome | biome: tundra; feature: field; material: soil | place: USA | collected 2010-05 | depth 0.15 m | reverse complement strand
AACTTCCGCATTATCGACCCAAAGAAATTCCGGATTATCGCGTGAGCGGGGTATACCCTGCGTTTCCGAAATAGTTAATGATTATTACGTCAGCGCCCTAAGTCCGACAGGCTGCCAGTGTCGAAAAACTCACTCACGAAAGCATCGTAAGACCCTCCAGACCGCGACCATAAGGCTGCGGGCGAAAGGGTGCCTGATGCCGGACGCAACAATTGCAACCACCATCAAGGCTTGCTCGAACGAAAGCTCAATATGGAGTGACCACGCGATCATGGCGGGCTCCCGGTATTGGGCTACCCGCCGGCCGAGCGCCGGTGCGCGGATCTCCTGGAGGGAACCTCAACGCGAGCGCCGCGTGGGTTGATACGAAACCAAATGGGAGGATTCTGATGCACTTGCAAGGAGAAAAATCGGCCGCCGGTGTAGGACGATGATGGACACTTCCCGATGCCCGCCGGGTTGCGCGCCGGAGCCGGACAGCGGCGTCGCTCTGTTCTTCGACACGAACAAGCCTCGCTTCAGTTTGATCGAACTGATCAATGTCCAGCATCACGTGGGCCATATTCTCGGCGTGCCCATCGATGCGGATGTTACGAGGCAGCCTGGATCCGATGCTTCGCCAGCGTATCGAAGCGAAAGCGTTGAGCATCTTCTGACGAGGTCGCCACATCCTGAAACCCGATGTGGCCCGGCTTCGTCGTCGCGATCTGGGACTCGCCCTCGCCGTGTCAACGCCGTTGTCTCCTCCCGCGCTCGCGACCATAATGCCCCGCCCACCCCAAATCCCCCCGGAGCCCGCCATGAGCCTGCGCGAACAGTTCACGGAACAGCTCAAGGTCTCGATGAAAGCGGGCGACTCGGCGCGCACGTCCGCCCTGCGCATGATCATTGCGAAGCTGAAGGATACCGACATCGCCGCCCGTCCGAAAGGCATCGACAAGGTCCCGGATGACGAGGTGCTGTCCATGCTGCGCGGCATGGTAAAGTCCCGCCGCGAGTCGGTGATGCTTTACCAGCAGGGCAACCGTCCCGAACTTGCCGCCAAGGAAACCGCCGAGATCGCGGTCATCGAAGCCTTCCTGCCCCAGCAAATGGACGACTCGGCCGTCGAGGCGGCGGTCAACGGCGCGATCGCGGAGGCCGGTGCCACCAGCATCAAGGACATGGGCAAGGTCATGGCCGCACTACGCGCCAAACACGCGGCGGCACTGGACATGGCCAAGGCCGGCGCGCTCGTGAAAGCCCGGTTGTCATGAACGCCCAGGCGGCCTGATGGCTCTCCCACCGCAGTTCCTCGACGAACTTCGCGCACGCACCCCGTTGCCGGCGGTGATCGGCCGGCGCGTGCGGCTGGCCCGCTCCGGCCGGCAGTGGAAGGGCTGCTGCCCGTTCCACGGCGAGAAAACCCCCAGTTTCTACGTGTATGACGACCACTACCATTGCTTCGGCTGTGGCGTGCACGGCGACGCGATCACCTTCGTCATGCAATCGCAGGGCGCCAGCTTCCCGGAGGCCGTCGAACAACTGGCCGCCGAGGCGGGGATGCAGGTGCCCACCCCCTCCCCCGAAGCGGCGGAGGCGGAAAGGCGGCGGCTGGACCTCGCTGGTGTGCTGGACGCCGCCGCCGCCAGTTACCAGCGCCGGCTGTTCCTGCCGGAGGGCAAGGCCGCGCGCGATTACCTCACCAACCGCGGCCTGTCGGACGAAACGATCCACCGTTACGGCCTCGGCTGGTCCGGCGAGGGCAGGGGCGTGATCGCGGCGGACCTTGCCCGGGAAGGTGTGACCGCCGAACAACTCGTCGATGCCGGCCTGATGCGTCGCGATGATGAAACCGGCCGCGTGTTCGACTTGTTCTTCAACCGCGTCATGTTCCCGATCCGCGATCGCCGCGGTCGAACGATCAGCTTCGGCGGCCGGATCATGGGGGACGGCCAGCCGAAATACCTGAACGGGCCGGAGACCGCGCTGTTCTCCAAACGGCGCACGCTTTACGGCCTCGATCTGGCGCGGGAGGCGGTACGGCGTGGCGGAACCCCAGGGGGCACATTGGTGATCGTCGAAGGCTACATGGACGTGATCGCTCTGGGCCAGGCCGGCTTCGAGGCGGCGGTGGCGCCGCTTGGCACCGCGCTGACCGAGGAACAACTGACCGAACTCTGGCGGCTGTCCCCCGCGCCGGTGCTGTGCTTCGACGGCGACGCGGCGGGCGCTCGGGCGGCTGCCCGCGCCGCCGAACTGGCGTTGCCCATGCTGGCACCGGAACGGACACTGCGGCTGATCTCCTTGCCGGCCGGCGAGGACCCCGACAGCCTGGTGCGTTCGCATGGCGCGCGGGCGTTTCAATCGATGCTTGATGGCGCCCGCCCGTTGGCCGAGTGCCTGTACGACCTGCTGCATGAGGGCATGACCGATACCTCACCGGAACAACGCGCCGCGTTTCGAACCCGGCTGGAGGACGCGGCGAAGCGCATCCCGGACAAGGCTCTCGCCGGGGAATATCGCAGCGTGCTGTTCGACCGGTTCTTCGCCAGCCGGCGGCGGGATCGCGGCGGACCCGGGTCAGCCAACCGGTCCGGGTATCATCGTTCCAGCCTCAATCAGGCGGCACCCCATCGGGCCGGCCCGCGCCCGGCCGCCGACGCCCGCGCGATCGCCGCGGAACGGGCGCGGATTTTGACCGCGATCCTGCTGCGGCACCCGGCGTTGTTCCACGATGTCGAGCATGCCTACGCTGGATTGGAGCTCGAACCGCCTCTCGCACAGCTCCGCGATGCGATCGCGGAGTGGGCAATCCATGCTGAAGTCCTTGACTCTGAGGCTCTGATGGACCACCTGGACGGTTTCGGGTTGAACACTGAAGTGGGCAAAGTTCTGGCCGGGACACCAGTCCCGTTGCCAGCTTGCGCGTCTTCAGCGGCCATGCCGGCGGAGGCGGAGGAAGGATGGTGGCACATCTTCGGGTTCCTGAATGTCGATCGTCTGCGCGAAGAAGTCGATCTGGCGCGACAGGACGCCGCGAGGGGTCTGACCGGGGAAACCGAACGCAGGCTCGTTGCCTTGATGTCCGCCCTCAACAAAGTCCGCACCGGTGACCCGGACGGATCCGACGTCGCCGCCGCGTGAGAGGAAGATTTGTCGCGGCACGGGCCGCGCTGACAAAAGTCGCGGCACGGGCCGCGCTGACGAGAGGTGCGCCATCCGACGCGCCAACAATACCAGCGGCGTAAGCCGCGCCGATTTAAGCGGCCCAGGCCGCGCAACTGAACAGCACGGCTTTGGCCGTGACCCAACCGATCTGGGAGACTTCTGACCGATGGCCACGAAAACAATTGTCGCTGGTGATACCGCCACGGCGGAACAGGATGCCGAGACCAACCTGCTCGACGTGCAGACCGCCGCCGTGAAGCGGCTGGTCGCCAAGGGCAAGGAGCGCGGTTACATCACCTTCGACGAACTGAACACCATTCTGCCGCCGGATCAGAACAGCTCCGAACAGATCGAGGATCTGATGGCCTCGCTGTCCGAGATGGGCATCCAGGTCGTCGAGAGCGAGGAGCAGGAAGACGGTGAGGCAGTGGTCGCCCCGGTCGAAAAGACCGAGGAAGCCGAGGAGGAGCAGACCGGCAATATCGACGAGGCCACGGTCGGCCGCACCGACGACCCGGTCCGCATGTATCTGCGCGAGATGGGCAGCGTCGAGTTGCTGTCGCGTGAGGGCGAGATCGCCATCGCCAAGCGGATCGAAGCCGGCCGCGACATGATGATCAACGGGCTGTGCGAGAGCCCGCTGACGTTTGCCGCGATCATTTCGTGGCACGACCAGCTCAAGGCCGGCCGGATGTTGTTGCGCGACATCATCGACCTGGAAGCGACCGACGGCGCCGGCGCCACGCCGGACGGGGTCGAAACGGTGGAAGCCGCGCCGGTCGCCGACGGCTTCACCGCGCCGGACGATGACGCGGACGATGAGGACGGCGGCCCCAGCATGTCGCTGTCCGCGCTGGAAGAGAAACTGAAGCCGGAAGTGCTGGCGCGGTTCGAGGAAATCGAGGTCCTCTACAAGAAGCTGCACAAGATGCAGAGCCGCCGGCTGGAAACCATGACCAGCGGCGAGGATGTCACCACGCGCTCGGAAAAAACCTACGGCAAGTCGCGTGAGGAGCTGGTGCAGAAGGTCGGCCAGGTGCGGTTGCACAACAACCGGATCGAGGAACTGGTCACGCAACTGAAACAGCTGAACCAGCGGCTGACGACGCTGGAAGGCCAGTTGCTGCGCATGGCCGAGGGCACCAAGGTCGCCCGCGAAGAATTCCTGAGGCACTACCGCGGGTATGAACTCGATCCGAACTGGGTCGCCAGGGTGGCGGTGCTGCCGGGTAGGGGCTGGAAGCCGTTCGTCGCCAAACACACGACCGATATCAACAACGTGCGCGGCCAGATTTCCGCCGTCGCGACCGATGCCAGTCTGCCGATCGCCGAATTCCGCCGCGTCTACATGACCGTGAGCCGCGGCGAACGCGACAGCGCGCGGGCGAAGAAGGAGATGATCGAGGCCAATCTGCGGCTGGTGATCTCCATCGCCAAGAAATACACCAACCGCGGACTACAGTTCCTGGATCTGATCCAGGAAGGCAACATTGGCCTGATGAAGGCGGTGGATAAGTTCGAGTACCGCCGCGGCTACAAGTTCTCGACCTATGCGACGTGGTGGATCAGGCAGGCGATCACTCGGTCGATCGCCGACCAGGCCCGTACGATCCGCATCCCGGTGCATATGATCGAGACGATCAACAAGCTGGTGCGCACGTCGCGGCAGATGCTGCACGAGATCGGCCGCGAGCCGGCGCCCGAGGAACTCGCCGAAAAACTGGGCATGCCGCTGGAGAAGGTCCGCAAAGTCCTGAAGATCGCCAAGGAGCCGATTTCCCTCGAAACGCCCATCGGCGACGAGGAAGACTCTCACCTGGGCGATTTCATCGAGGACAAGGCGGCGGTCATTCCGCTGGATGCCGCGATCCAGGCCAATCTGCGTGAGGCGACGACGCGCGTCCTGGCCTCGCTGACGCCGCGCGAGGAACGTGTGTTGCGCATGCGTTTCGGGATCGGGATGAACACCGACCATACGCTGGAGGAGGTCGGGCAACAGTTCAACGTGACCCGCGAGCGCATCCGTCAGATCGAGGCGAAGGCGCTGCGCAAGTTGAAGCACCCGAGCCGGAGCCGGAAGCTGCGGAGCTTCCTCGACGACTGAGGGCGACGTCCAAAACGCATGCGTTTTGGACGGGCCGTATTGGTACCGTCATCGGCGAGTTCAACCCGAGGACCTGCTGGCCAGGACCGCGCCGGTATGGCGGCATCCCTGATCGAATCGGGAACGACCGACTGGCCCGAGTTGTGCGGGCGATTCGGAAGATCGTGGAAGACTTGTGCCTTGGCAAACAGGACAATCTGGCCGCGCAAGCTGAAGCTGGCGCCGCTGGTGGAGGCTGCGCTTGATCGCCATGGCGTCGATGGACTTCGGGCAATTCTCTCAAACTACCCAATGGATTGGAGAGACCCCGCGCGAGCCATTCTGATTGGAAACGGCCTACAGGCTCCGCGTGGCGACATGGAAAACTGGATGAGATGGAAGGCCGAAAGTGCTGCTTTCTGGACAAAAATTAATGTGATGCTGGCCCTTATCGCAGCCGTGGCCTCGATCATCGCGGCTATTGAGGGGTGGCCTGGCCTTATCAGGTAAACCCACCATGGCCTGAATAAGCGAAGTATCGTGCTACGGGTTTCCACCGAACGAGGGGAAACCATGCCATAGTGAGCGACGGAAACCGGCGGGCGGGTTCATGAAGCCGGTTCTTATCCGCGCGATCATGGTCGTTGCCCTGATGACCGGGGCGGCCGAGGCGCGTGACGTATTCAGTGGATTGGGGGCGGGTAACGCTTCTTGTGGAGCGTGGACCAAGGCACGGCGGGACGGTGCGGCAGAGAACCGGGAGCAATGGGTTCCGGGGTTCCTTACCGGCGTCGGCTACGGGAGCATGTCGGTGTCTGGACCTGATCCACTCGCATTCACTGATGGTGAGGGCGTCTGGGCCTGAATTGACAACTATTGTCGCGAACACCCCATTGATGACATCACGAAGCCCGCCATCATGTTTACCCGTGAGCATTCGCGCTGACCGGCCGGTGCCCCCAAAGTTCCGGAGCGCGCATTGCGGCCGATGCCGCGAATTACGGATCGTCGCTTCGCCGGAACGGTGGGAGCTGATTTCCACGGGTGGCGTGGTTTCTCCGCATGCGCGACCGGCGCTGATGGAATGGCCGCCTGGGCCGAATGCCGAGATGCAAGCAATGCGCGGTTGTGGCAGACTGCTCGCGAAACCGCATAGACGGAGTTCGCCGAGTTCATGACCACGCCGTTGGTCCCACCCGAATTGCTCGATCCTGTCGTGGCTTACTTCCGGCCGCGGCGGGTCATCTTGTTTGGATCGCGCGCGCGGGGGGACTCTGGGCCGGACAGCGACATTGATCTGCTGGTCGTTGTCGATGACGATACCCCCGCGGAAATGGTCACGCTGCGGGCGGGGTTCGAGGCCCGGCGCTCGTACCATGAGCCGGCTGATGTGATTCCGGTGCGAGAAGCAACGTTCCGTCAAAATGAGCAGATCGCGGGCACGCTGTCCCGAGCGGCCATGCTGGATGGTGTCGTGGTCTATGAGCGGCCCTGATCCAGCCGTTCTCTGGTTACGCGTACAGGGCTGGATACGGCACGCGGCGGAAGATGAGCGGATCGCCCGCGGCTGCCTTGGGTTCGATCCACCTTCGTTAGGTGGGGCGGCATTCCATTGCCAGCAGGCCGCGGAAAAGCTGTTGAAAGGCTTTCTGGTCCGAGCCGGTACCGACTTCCGAAAAACGCACGACCTTGATGCTTTAGGACAATCCGTGGCGGCCGTGTTTCCCTCGACGGCACCGTTACTGTCGCCACTTCGACAGTGGACGACCTGGAACGTTGCCTACCGTTACCCTGGCGAAACGGAATTGGAGCCGGAGCCATCAACCGAGGAATTAACGCGGGCCCTGGAGCTTGTTGCCCAACTGACGGCGGTGTTGAGGGGTCTCGGACCTCCGTAAGTGGGTTCGCCGCCTTCTGAATGACCGACGGAAGCCCGTGGACCACCTGATAAGCCACGCTACTGGACATCTCCTCCCGGACCGCACACGCTTCTCCCAACGCCAACGCGGAGGAAACAACCAATGGCCTCGGACAACAAAGCCGTCATCGTCACCGGTGCCGCCAGCGGCATGGGCCTCGCGATGACGATCGCCCTGCTCACGGCCGGCCACGACGTCACCGCGGTGGACCGCAACGGTGCCGCGCTCGCGGAACTGGCGAAGCGCGCGGCGAACCTCCGAGGCAGCGTGAACCCGGTCACCGCCGATCTGGCGCGGCCCGACTCATTCGCGCATGTCACCGGTTCCGCTCTGATCAAATTCGGCCGGATCGACGCGCTGGTGAACAACGCGGGCATCGGCCAGGCCTCGATCCGGTCCGACCAACGCAAGAACCCGATCCGCTTCTGGGACACCACGCCGGAGCAATGGACGCGGTTCATCACGGTCAACGCCGCCGCGCCGATCAACATGGCGCGCGCCGTGCTGCCGCACATGCTGACCGCGAAACAAGGCCGGATCATCACCGTCACCACCAGCCTCGGCACGATGGTGCGCGAGGGCTACCTGCTCTACGGCTCCTCCAAAGCGGCGGCCGAGTCGGCGATGGCGGTACTTGCGGCCGACCTCGCGGGCACCGGCGTCACCTCCAACATTTTGGTGCCCGGCGGCACGACCAACACGCCGCTGGTCGGTGAGGCCGGCGATCCCGCGAAAATGCTGCAACCCGAGATCATGGCGGCGCCGCTGCTCTGGCTGCTGTCGGACGAGGCGAGCACGGTGAACGGCAAGCGCTTCATCGCGGCCGATTGGGACACGTCCGCATCGCCGGCTCAGGCGGCGGAAAAGGCCGGGGCGCCGATCGCGTGGCTGAGTATCGCGCGGATGCCTATTCAGCCTGGGTGAGTCGCGGTTCCGGCGGATGGCGCCGCAGCAGCACGACCATCAGCCCCATCGCCGGCAGCGCGGCGAAGGTGCAGATCGCGTAGAACGCCACCCAGCCGACCGCGCCCGCCAGCACGCCGGAAACGCCGCCGATGGTGTGGATCGCCAGCGCCGGGATCGACGACAGCAACGCGTAATGCGTCGCGGTGAACGCGCGCGAACAAAGGCCCGACAGGTAAGTCAGGAATGCCGCGTCGGCCATGCCTTGCGCGAATGCCTCGATCGCGACGGTCAGGTAAAGGATGGGGACCTGTCCCGGCGCATGGGCGAGCACCTCGTACAGCGCCATCGCCGCGGTTTGCGCCGAGCCGGTCCACAGCAAGGCTCGGCCCACGCCGATCCGCGCCACCAGCCAGCCGCCGAAGGTGATCCCGGCCAGTGTCGCCACCAGGGAGAACGGCCCCGATCCGGCGATCGCGTCACGCGTGAAGCCGAGCCCGCGATAGAATGGGGCGGTCATGATCCCGCCCATGGCCTCGCCCAGTTTGAAGAGGGCGACGAAGGCCAGGATCATCTGGGCTCCTGGACGGGTGAGGAAACTCCGCAGCGGATCGATCACGGCTTGCTTCGCGCGGCTCGCCAGGGGTCCGCCGGTTCTCGGGGTGCCGCCTTCGAGTGCCGGTTCCGGCGCCAACAGCGTCACCGCCGGGCCGAGCCCCAGCAAGATCGCGATCCCCAGCAAGGCGAGATGCCAGCCGACGACACCGGACGCCCAAATGACGCCGGTGGTCGCCGCCAGCAGCGCGAACCGGTAGCCCCAGACGTAGGCCGCCAAGGCCTCGCCCTGCGCCCGCTGGGAGAACGTCTCGATACGCCAGGCGTCGACCGCGATGTCCTGGCTGGCGGAGAGGAATGCGACCAGCGCCGCGGCGGCGATCGAAAGCGCCGGCGACGCCACTGGATTGGTCAATGCCAGCAACACCGCGGCGAGCACGAGCACCGGCTGGATCGTCGCCAGCCAGCCGCGCCGCCTGCCCAGACGCCGCATCCCGCCGGGCGGCGGCACGTGGTCGAACACCGGCGACCACAGGAACTTCAACGAGTAGGCGAGCCCGATATTGGCGGTCAGACCAATCACCGACAGCGTCGCGCCGCTCTCGGACAGCCAATACCGCAGCGTGAACGTTGACAGCGGCAGCGGCAGACCGGCGACGAAGCCATACGCCGCCATCATCCACAGGCGGTGGTCGCGGCCGGCGACGGCGACCGCCTCGGGCCGATCGGGCCGGTTCCCCGCGGTCGTGATCGTCATGCCAGGCGTTGCAATCGATGTGGCTCAGATCGATCAGCCCAGAAGCACCAACACGATATGGCCAGCGATGGCCCGGTCGATCCGGGCCATGACGGATTGCCGCGAGACCGCGATGAACGTGGGTCGAACGGCAACAGCATCACGCCGGAATATCGCGATCACCGCGTCCCAGCGCCCGCTGCATATACACCGCGTCGAGCCAACGGCCGAATTTGATCCCCGACGCATGCAGCGTGCCGACCTTCTGGAAACCCAGACTCGCGTGCACGCCGATCGAGCCGACATTCTCGGAATCGCCGATCACCGCGATCATCTGCCGCATCCCGGCGGCGGTACAAATCTCGACCAGCTTTTGGACCAGCGCCTTGCCGACGCCCTGACCGCGCACGTTTTCCCGCACGTAGACGCTGTCCTCCACGCAGTACCGATACGCCGACCGCTCCCGGAACTGCGTGTAATAGCCATAGCCGAGGACGCCGGTGTCGTCCGCCGCCACCAACCAGCACCAACCATGATCGACGATCCGGCGATAGCGGGTCAGCATGTCCTCGACCGAAGGCGGCTCTTCCTCGAACGTGCCGGTGCCGGTCAGCACGTGATGGGCGTAGATGGACTGGATTTCGGGCACATCGGCCTCGGTCGCGTCGCGGATGATCATGTCCCCATCCTTTGAAGGCCATGGGCCTGTGAAGGTAATTTGCAAACGCGCCGCCGCGGAACTCAATCCACCGGGGGCACGAGCCCCCCGGGGCTCAATCCCTTGGCGCGGCCCGCCGCCATCGTGCCGCCTTCCGCGGGTTGATGAAAGCCACGTGCGGCGGCCGCGAGCATGAATTCAAGGATTTGTTGATTTTTTTGGCCATACGGTGGCATAGAGGACTGGATGAACGACGGGGCGGAAACTTCCTTGAAGCAAGGCCAGTTGTCGTCACACGTGTATGTTCATGATGGCGCGCGCTTGGCGGTGCGCTCTCGGGTGATGAATCCGCGGGGATCATGAAACCCGGTGTCTCTACCATCGGGGGGATCGGGCGCGATCCCCCCGCCGGTTTTGGATCAACGTGCCGCCTCCCGCCTCGGGTTGGGTTTTTCAAAGGGTTCGCTCGTGGATATTTCTGACGGACATACGCCTGGCCAATCGTGGTTCGGGCGTCAGGCTGCCGCTTCCGCTCCTGATCCCGCGGAACCCGCGATGTCGCAGGAGAGTGACGGTTCCGATGGTCCGCCGGATGGGTCATCGATTGGCACGCCTCGCGGCGCCCCGATCCATCCGCGCCTGCTGGCGATGATGATGGCGGCCCGCTATTTCGGGCTGGAACTCGATCCGTTTGAATTCCGCAACGGACCCGGGGAAACGGTGCCCGGCGCCGCCGCGCTTTCCGAATGGGCCAAAAGCGCCGGCATGTGGTCACGCGCGTTGCGTCTGCGCTGGCGTCACCTGATGAATCTCAGCAGCACCGGCCCCGTCGTCCTGCTGTTCAACGACGGCACCGCTGGGCTGCTGACCGGCGCCAACCCGGAAGCCAAGATCGTCGGCCTGAAAGACCCGCGCGCGCCGGAGGCCGATCCGGCCATCATGGTCGACGAGATGCGCCTCGCCGAGGTCTGGAACGGTGAGACCATTCTGCTGCGGACCGAGCGCGGTGGGGCGGAGGCCGATCCGCCCTTCACCGTCGGCTGGCTGTTCAAGATGATGATGGGGGAGAAGAAGTCGCTGAGCGACCTCTTCATCGCCTCGCTGGCGCTCAGCTTCCTGACCATCGTGCCGCCGCTGATCGTGATGTCGATCATCGATAAGGTCATCACCCATCACAGTTTCTCGACGCTGTTTCTGATGAGCACCATCCTCGGGATCATGGTGGCGTACGAGACGCTGCTTGGCTTTGCCCGCCGCCTGGTCATCGCGGTGGTCGGCGTCCGCACCGACGCCAGGCTGAACCTGCACGTGTTCTCCCGGCTGATCCGGCTGCCGCTGGATTACTTCGAACGCCACCCGGCGGGCGAGACGATGTATAAGGTCAGTCAGATCCATCAGGTCCGGCAATTCATCACCGGCAAGCTGATGACCACTCTGCTGGACATGATCACGCTCGCGGTGCTGCTGCCGTTCCTGTTCTGGCTGAATGCCACGCTGGCCTGGATCGTGCTGGTTTGCTCGACCATGGTACTGCTGATCATCCTGGCCTATCTGCGTCCCATGCGGGTGGTTTTTGGCAAGGTCATCCAGGCGGAAACCGATAAGCAGTCGGCCCTGGGTGAAACGGTTTTTGGTATCAAGACCGTGAAGTCCCTGGCGTTGGAACCGCAACGCAAGGCGCTCTGGGACGAACGCGTCGCCGAGGCCGGGAAGTGGCGGCTGGCGTTCAGCAAGCTGTCCAACTGGCCGCAGACGCTGGTGACGCCAATCGAACGGTTCATGTGGATGGGGATCATTCTGGTTGGCGCCTATCTGGCACTGACCGATGAGACCGGATTCCAGGTCGGCAGCCTGTTCGCGTTCATGATGCTGTCGCAACGGGTCAGTCAGCCGCTGGTCGGGCTCGCGCGGCTGATCGAGGAATGGGAAGAGGTCGGCGGCGCCATGGCGCAGGCCGCTGACGTGCTGAACCGGCCATTGGAAGTGGATGCGGCGTCAGGCGGGCTGCGGCCGAAATTCGCCGGCGCGATCAGCTTCGAAGATGTCACCTTTACCTATGCCGGCACCAAGACCCCGGCGCTGGAGAAGGTGACGTTCTCGGTCCCCGCCGGCACCATGCTCGGCCTTGTCGGACGGTCGGGATCCGGCAAATCCACCATCACGCGACTGCTGCAAGGCATCAACCGCGAATACTCCGGGTTCGTGAAGATCGACAGCGCCGATTTGCGCGAGATCAACCTGCGCCATCTGCGGTCGAGTTTTGGCGTCGTGCTGCAGGATAACTTCCTGTTCCGCGGTTCGATCCGCGACAACATCCTGGCGGGCCGGCCGGGTCTGACGCTGGAGGATGCGATCCGCGCAGCGCGTCTCGCGGGTGCCGAGGAATTCATCGAGCGGATGCCCAACGGCTACGAGACTTATATCGAGGAAGGCTCGCCGAACCTGTCGGGCGGCCAAAAGCAGCGTCTGGCCATTGCCCGGGCGCTGATCACCGATCCGCGTATTCTGATCCTGGACGAGGCGACCAGCGCGCTCGACCCGGAAAGTGAGGCGCTGGTCAACGCCAATCTGCTTCGCATCGCGCGCGGCCGGACCATGGTAATCGTCACCCACCGTCTTTCATCGCTGATCGACTGCGACCAGATCATGGTACTGGACAAGGGCAAAGTGATGGACATGGCACCGCACGAAAAGTTGCTGGAGCGGTGCACGGTTTATCGCCAGCTCTGGGCTCAGCAAAATCGTCATATGGATAGACAAGGTCCCCGCCATGCCGCGCTCGCCCCAAACCTCCTCCACGGCAATTAGCACGGCGGTCGCCGGTCGCGGCGACGCAGCCCTGCCGGTGATCCTGGAGTATCAGTCGCCGTCCACCGCGATCGTCAACGCACCGGTGCCGCGGATAGCCCGCGGCGTCAGCTGGACGGTTGGCACCATGGTGCTGGCCTGTTTCGCGGCGATGACCATCATCAAAGTCGATAAGGTGGTGACCGCGCAGGGCAAAGTGATCCCGCGCGCGCCGACCATGGTCATCCAGCCTCTGGAAACCGCGATCGTTCGCTCGATCGATGTGCACGAAGGTGAGCAGGTGCATGCGGGTCAGATCCTTGCCCGGCTGGACCCGACCTTCGCGGCCGCCGACCTTGAGGCACTGAAGAGCCAGGTCGCGGCATATTCGGCTCAGGTGGCGCGACTCCAGTCGGAAATGGAAAACCGGACGTTCACCTACACCGGTTCCGACCCGCATCTGGCGTTGGAAGCGGCGATCTTCGCGCAGCGCATGGCCGAATATAACTACAAGCTGGAGGGCTACCGGCAGAAGGCCGACAGTCTGTCCGCGCAGGTCGCGAAATCGCGGTCCGACATCGTCGGTTATCGGGACCGGCTGAATGTCGCGATCAATCTGGAAAAGATGCGCACCGAACTCGATCGCCTGGGCGTCGGCAGCAAACTCAATACATTGTCGGCGCAGGACACCAGGGCCGAGATGCAGCGCAACCTGGACAGCGTCGAACAGGTCGGCAACAGCGCGCAGCGTGACCTCGCGGCATTGATTGCTGAACGTAACGGCTACATTCAAAGCTGGCATGCCGACGTCGCGGAAAAACTGGCGGAGGCGGCCGCGAAGCTGTCGGATGCGCGAGAGTCGTTCAACAAGGCACAGTTGCGGCGGCAGTTGGTGGAGATGCGCGCCGAACAGGATGCGACGGTGTTGACGATTGGCCGCGGCATCTCGCCTGGGTCGGTGCTGACCGCCGGCCAGCAATTGATCACCCTGGTGCCCGCGAACGCGCCGCTGGAAGTCGAAGCGAACATACCCGGCAGTGAGGACGGCTACGTTCATGTCGGCGACACGGTCGCGGTCAAGTTCGACACGTTCCCGTACACCCAGTTCGGCATGGCGCATGGTGTGGTGCGGATCGTCAGCCCCGACAGCTTCAACGCGCAGGACGAAGCGCGCAACCCATCCGGAGCGGTGCCGTTGCCCTCACCCGGCGCGACAGCGGTTGGCGGCAGCACCTGGTACCGTGCCCGGGTCTCCCTGGACGACATCAAACTGCACAACACGCCGCCGGGGTTCCACCTCATCCCCGGCATGCCGGTGACGGCCGATGTCCTTGTCGGCAAGCGGACGGTGATGGCTTACTTCCTCGGCCGCGCTTTGCCGATGGTGAGTGAGGGCATGCGGGAGCCGTGATCGTCGCGGCGCTCGACGCCGCAGCCTCACTTCTGGGCCATGGCCGAAGGTGGCAGCGACGTCGGCGTTCCGGTTGGGGCATTCCGGCTGAGGCATGATGGGGGGACTTCCGCGGTTGGATCTGGGTCGTGAGGGCTGAATGGGTTTGTTGGACGTAATCCTGTCGCGATTTTCCGTGTCCGCCTCATTGCGGCGGGCGGTGCGGCTTACTGACCGAGGCGATCGGCGGGCCGCCTTTCCATTCCTCGTCCGGGCCGCCCGGGCGGGGATCGCCGAGGCGGAATTCCGGATCGGTCGTTGTTATCTCGAGGGCGCCGGTGTGCCGCCCAGTCGGGGCAATGGCGTGCGATGGCTGGAGAAGGCCGCCACGCGCGGCTATGTCGAGGCGCAGGCGCTGCTCGCCACTCTGTGTCTTAACGGAATGGGCCCCGAGCAAGCCGGCAACGGGCCGGGCGCCGCGGTCCTTTTCGGTGCTCAGGGCACCGCCGGACCCAACTACGAAACCGCGCTGTACTGGGCTTTGCGCGCCGCCGAAGGTGGCTCAGCCGAAGGCCAGGCCGTACTGGGCTTTATCCTCGGTTCCGGTCCGGAAGCCATGCGAGACCCGGCGGCGTCCGACGTATGGTACAAGCGCTCGGCCGAGGCCGGGTGTCCGCAAGGGCAGCTCGGTTATTCGCTCGTCCTGGCGCGCGACGCGCAGGCCCCCGAAGTTCAGGCGGAATTGGTCGAGCATCTGCGGGGCGCGGCCGAAAAGGGGCTTGCGACGGCACTGTTCCTGTACGGCATGATGCATGATCGTGGCGTCGGCGTGGCTCAGGACCACGCGGCGGCGGCGCGGTTCTACGCACAGGCGGCGGCGAAGGGGCATGTCTCCGCGCAGGCGCGCTGGGGTTTCGCGCAACTCCGCGGGCTTGGCGTGGAAGCAAACCCCACCGATGGCGAGTCATGGCTCCGTCGTGCCGCCCTGGCGGGCGATCCCGAAGCGGCGGCGGTGGTCGGCGATATCTACGCGAAAGGCGGCACGTTGCCGCCGAATTACGCCGAGGCGGCGATGTGGTTCCGCCGCGCGGTCGATGGCAAGCACAAGGGCGCCGCCCGCGCTCTGGCCATGCTGCATCTCACCGGTGCCGGGGTGCCGCGCGATCAGGACGAGGCGGCGCGGTTGTTCCGGATCGCCGCCGAGGCCGGAGACACGATGTCGCACGCCGATCTGGGCAATCTCCTGCTCAAAGGCCACGGCGATCTGCAGGATTCCATCCTGACCCGGGAATGGTTCGAGCAAGCGG
>ODAK010003855.1_pt1 | contig 15492 bp, 16 predicted proteins | sample 1539591 | NCBI WGS metagenome assembly ODAK01 (sample SAMEA3539303, study PRJEB22396) | soil metagenome | biome: tundra; feature: field; material: soil | place: USA | collected 2010-05 | depth 0.15 m | reverse complement strand
CCCGCTCAGCGCGAGCCACTTCGCCCGCGCATCCGCGGTACCGACTCCGCCCGCGCCCGCTCCGCCGCCACCCGCGCCAGCACCCGCCCCGGCGCCAATTGCGCCACCGCCCGCTCCGCCGCCCGCGCCGCAACCGGCGCCGCCCGCCAAGCCGGTGGTCAAGGCGCCGCTGCCACCCCCGGTGCTGTTGTTCACGCCACTGTTCCAGCCTCCGGCTCAGGGGTCCGTCCCGGCGATCCCCCCGCCGCCCGCCGCCGCCTTCGGACAAACGATCCCACCCGGCGGGGCGACCGTGCGCGTGTTCGAAGAAAAGCGCGAAGAGGAGGAGGCCACCGAGCAATCTCAGGCCTTCGCGCGCTACTCGCCGGCCGGGTACGGACTTCCCCTCGGCGCCCTGATCCTCCTGGCGGCGGCCGGCGCTTCGATCGTCCGCGGCAGGCGCCGCCCACGTCGCGCGGCGCTCGCACTCATTTCACAGCAGACCTCAGACCCACGCCCCAGGAGGCGAATATGAGAAACCGAATCTCCCATCACACCGGCACGGTCGCGCTGGTGATCTCGCTGCTCGCGCTGATCGGCTCGGGCACAGGGCTGGCCGAAGCGGCTCGCCGCGCGGTAGCCAGCGCGATCGACGGGCACCGAATCAGCAGCAAGCCGTATCCGAACGGATTGTTGACGCTCGGTAAGAACAAGAAATTCGCGGCCGCGGCGATCCCGACCGTGAAGAACGCGCAGAAGATCAATGGCAAGAGCCTCGCTGACCTCGAACCGAGCTGTCCGCCGAGCACCGTCGATCTGGGGACGTGGTGCTTGGATACTTCTCCCTATCCGCTGACGAACGCGCAGGCGGGACAGAACAACTACTTTTTTGCCAGCCAGGCGTGCGTGAAGCAGGGTGGCTACCTACCCACCGCGGCGCAGCTGATCGGTGCCGCCGATCGCGTGAAGCTCGAGTCGACGATTCACGACAATCCCGACACGGCCACGATCGAGCAGGACCCGAGCGTCGGGTTGAAGGACCAGCGCGAGATGTCGGCGACGCTTGTGACGACCGCGGCGGGCTCGGACGCCGCCGGCTCGGAGGGCGTGAGCGTCGGCGCGACGGGCGATCCGCGCACGGGTGAACCGGACCCCGTACCGCTGCCCGCCGTGCCGGCGCCGTCAACGCTGCAGTACGTGACGGTCTACTCCAACGGCCAGAAGGGCGGCTTCGCCGGCTCTGAGTCGGTCTCTCAACCGGAGAACTTCCGCTGTGCCTTCAACGAGATACCCGGCGCGAACTCGGCTGAAAACGGGTGAGTGCGTGCGGATCGGCGCCGCGTTTACAGAATGGTTACGAGTTTAGGAGCGTCGCGGTGGACGATGAGGTCGCGATGGATCCGGTCGATGCGACCCAGCCGACGGTCGCGATGGAGCCCGTCAACGGGACAGAGCCGTGTGCCCACTGTGGCGCGCCGGTGGTGCGGGACCAGCGCTACTGCCTGGAGTGCGGTACGCCGCGGACGTATCTGAGCGGCATGCTGCTCGAGCGGCTGCGGGCGTCCGCCGGGCAGGCACAGCCGGGCACACCGGGCCAGGTGGCTCAGGCGCCGCCGCCGAACGGGGTGGCGCCATATGGCACGGCGGCCTCGTCCTCCGCGTGGTCGCGCAACAACGTGCTGACGCTGATCGCGGGCATCGGAGTGCTGCTGCTGGCGATGGGCGTCGGCGTGCTGATCGGGCGCTCGGGCGGCTCGAGTTCCGCGGGTGCGGCCGCGCCACAGGTGATCAGCGTGGCAGCTCCCACAACGGGGGCGGCCGGCGCGAGCACGGCGACTACTCCTGAAGCGACTCCCACGATCACCTCGAAAACGTCTCCGACGAAGGTCAAAGCCAAGCAGACGAAATCCTCGGAAGTCGGCTCCGTGCCCGGCAAACCGGCGCCGCCATCTGTCCTGAAGAACCTGCACACCGGTGGCAGCGGCGGAAGCTATGAGCAGAAGTCGAAGAATCTGCCGAACGTGGTTGAAACCGGCTAGATGGCCGATCTGAGCACGCGCGCCGAGCTCGAGCGCCGTCGCGAGGAGCTGGCCGCGCAGGTGGCGGAGCTGCACTGGGATCTCGGCGGCCTCGCCTACGAGATGGCGATCCGCGATCACTTCCGCAACGACGTGCTGCTGCGTCGCGCTGCCCAATTGCAGGAGTTCGATACAGAGCTGGCGGAGGTGGAACGCAGGCTCGGTGAGGCGCGCGTGGAGGGTGAGGGTCCCGGCGGCGCTCAGGCGCGCAAGGCATGGGCGCGGGTGCTGCCTCCGGTGCAGATATCGATGCTGCTGCTGATCGCCTTCCTCGGTTTTGGCGTTGCCGTGGGAGCGGCCGCGAAGGGCTCTAGCTCCCCCCTCGCGCGCGCGCGTGAGGTGCTGATCGCGCAGGCGCCGGCTGCGGCCGGTGAGACAGGCGGGGCGGGGGGGACGTCGGGTCCTGCGAAACCCGCCCCACCGGCCGTGGAAGCCGAAGCGACACCGAGCGCATCCCCGGAACCCGCCACGAAAAGCACAGGCAACAACACGGGCAAGAGCACATCCAAGAGCACGGGTAAGGGCTCCTCCCCGACGCCGGGCAAGCCCGTCCCGAAGAAACCCACTTCCACAAAGCTGGCGCAGGTGAAGCACGTGTTCGTGGTGATGCTCGACGACGAGCCCTACGCGACGGTGTTCGGCCCGGCCTCGCCGGCGCACTATCTGGCGGGCACACTCGAGCGCAAAGGTGAGTTGCTCGTCCGTTACTACGCCGTTGCGCACGAGCAATTGGCGAACGGGATCGCGCTGCTCAGCGGCCAGGGGCCGACGTCGCAGACCGCGCAGAACTGTCCCACCTACGAAGACCTGACGCCGGGGACGGTTGGGGCGCAAGGGCAGGTGAGCGGGAGCGGGTGCGTGTATCCGAGCGCGACGCAGACGCTCGCCGGGCAGCTGACCGCGAAGCACCTGACGTGGAAGGCGTACATGGAAGGGATGGATGAAGGAGCCGGCGCTGGCGGAGCCGGAGTCCCGCCCGCCGCGGACGGCTCATGTGGGCACCCGGCGCTCGGCGCCGCCGATCCGACCTCGGCGCTGCCGCCGCCGGCAGGGCAGCCATACGCGACCTGGCGTAATCCGTTCGTCTACTTCCACTCGGTGATCGACTCCTCAGAGTGTGCGAGCGACGACGTCGGCCTGAGCAGCCTGAAGGCCGATCTGGCGAGCGCGAAGAGGACGCCGAGCTTCTCCTACATCGTGCCCGGCCGCTGTGACGACGGGAACGCGATCCCGTGCGCTCCCGGCCAGGCCGCGGGGATGGCCGCAGCCGACGGGTTCCTGCAGAAGGTCATCCCGGAGATCTTGGGATCGAAGGCGTACAAGGAAAACGGCCTGCTTGTGATCACCGTCGACGAGGCGCCCTCGAGCGGCGAATACGCCGACTCGAGCTCCTGCTGCGGCCAGCCGACATTCCCTAACCTGCCGGCGCCGACGGGCGCGATCGGCAAACCGGGTGGGGGTCAGGTCGGCGCGCTGCTGCTCTCGCCATTCATCAAGGGCGGGAACCTCGAACAGGGCACCTACAACCACTTCTCGCTGCTGCGCACGGTCGAGGACCTCTTCGGGCTCGCGCACCTCGGCTACGCGGGCGCGTCCGGGGTCAGCTCCTTCAGCCCGTCGCTGTTCACGGCGTCGTCGAAGTAGCGCTTGCGCTTCGCAGCTCAGACGACGTGTACCGCGAGCTCGCGGCCGAGCGCGGAGGCGATACGACGTAGATCGTCCGGATCGCTTGTCACGACCAGGTCTTCGCGGGCGAGCGCCGCGACGACCACCGCCGCGTCGACCAGGTCGCTGCTCCCGCTCGCCGCCAGGGCCGCGCCGGCCGCGCGTGCCTGCTGCTCAGTGAATGGTTCGACGAGAGACCCGCGTATGAGGCGCGACAGCCGCGCCTGGGGACCGCCTCGCCAAGCCTGGCCCAAGACGACCGCCGGAAGCGTCGGATACATACCGTGTTCGAGCAGGCGCCTGTGCAGCCGCCACACGGCCATCGAGTCGCGTTCGGCGGCGATCAACGCGCCCGCGTCGTATGTGACACCGCTTAGGCCGCTGGGGTCGCTCACGCTGCGCGAGATTGCTCGCGTCCGCGCTCGGCAGGCTTACGGCCAATCCCCGCGGCATCGAGTACCGCGTCTGCCGCGGCCAGCTCCTCTGCGGAGATCGGCCCACTTTCGGCTTCCCATTCCGCGACCGCGGCCAGACCGTCCTCCAGACGAACCTCGGTTTCCAAAGCTTTCACGGCCGCCTCGTTCAACCACGCCGACAGGCTCATCCCCCGGCGCTTGGCCGCCTTACGTGCGGCCAGCAGGACAGGCTCTTCGAGGGAGATCGACAGCTTCTGTGTTGGCATGGCAAAATGGTAGCACCAGAGTCGTACCGTGCGCTGAAACCCGCCCCACTCAGGCGGCGCGAGCGCTGAGATCGGCAATGCCCGCTTTCGCCGCGTCCGCGCCCGCATCGCCAGCCTCCGGCGAGAGCACCCGCCGGTACCCCTCGCCCAGTCGCTCGAGAGCCCGCTCCCAGGTGCGCTGGCGTACCGAGGCAAGCGCGGCGCGGGAGAGACGCTCGAGCAGCAGTGGCGAGGAGGCGAGCTCGACCAGGGCGCCGGCAAGGATGGAGGCGTCGGCCTCGCGTAGCAGACCGGTGACACCGTCCTCGATCAGTGAGAGCGGACCGCCCTCGGCGACGGCGAGCACCGGGAGTCCTGAGGCCTGAGCCTCGAGGATCACCTGACCGAAGGTGTCGGTGGCGGAAGGGAAGAAGAACAGGTCGGCGCATGCGTAGACCCGCGCCAGCTCGGCGCCAGAGAGCCAGCCGAGGAACGTGGCGTGCTCGTCGAGGCGCTCCTGGAGGCGCTCTTCCTCGGGTCCGCCGCCCGCGAGCACGAGTTGCAAGCGGGGATTGCGCTCGCGTGCGAGCAGGAACGTATCGGCGAGCAGATCTGCGCCCTTCTCACGGGTGATTCTTCCGGAGTAGAGCACGTTAATGGTCTCCTGCCCCAGCAGACTTTCGTCGTGCAGCGCGGGGTCAAAGCGCGAGGTGTCGACACCGCGATCCCAGCGGAGAATCTTCTGCGCTGGCATCCCGATCGCAGCCAACGCATCATCGGAGGCGAGGCTGGGGGAGAGGACGATGTCGCAGGCGTTATAGAACGCGCTGAGGACCATCCCCATCGCATCGGCCACGCTGCGCTCACCTGAGCGCAGCCCGGCGTAGGCGGTCAGCTCTGTGTGGTAGCTGCCCACCAACGGCAGCCCCAGTGCGCGGGCCAGCAGTACCCCGGCGATGCCGGCCGGTCCCGGCGAGCAGACGTGGATCGCGTCGAAGGCGCCATCGGAGAGCGTCTGCACGGCGGCGGGCAGGCTGGGGACGCCGATCGAGAGGCCCGGGTAGTAGGGCACGTCGATCTCCGCGACCGCCGAGAGGCGCAGGTCGACCTCGGGGTCGGTGCCGACGACCTCGATCTCGAAGCCGGGGACGCCTCGCTGGCGGATCTCTTCGATCGTGCGGGTGACGCCGTGCATCGAGCCGATGCCGTCGGCGAGGATCGCCACGCGGGGCGTCTCGCCGTCATCGCCGGAGCGCCCGTCGAGCTTGGCTCGCTCGTTGGCGAGGAAGGCCGTCGCCGGTGCGTAGGGGATCGCGGCGATGCAGCTCTCGAACAGCCCCTCGGCGGCGGTCAGGATCTCGGCCTCGCCGGTCGCGGCTCGCACCGCGACATCGACGGCTGCCTCCAGCTTGCGCTCGTGCAGGCGACAGGCGCGCCGGTAGAGATCTGAATGGCTGAAGTCGTCGGCCTGCATGTGGGCGATCAGGCCGCGCTCGTCGAGGTGGTCGAGCTCGACCGCGGATAGCCATGCGCGCAGCAGGCAGCGCGCGTCGGCGGGGGAGAGGTCGGTGCCGGTGGCGCCATGACGAACATCGCCCTCGCGGAGCAGCCGCTGGACCATGTTCAGCACCGTGCGCGGGTCCGGGCGCGAGGTCTCCTCCTGCATGCTCGACGTGGATCCGAGCGATCGCGCGGCCAAGGCGATCGCCGCATGCGCCCACTTGGCCGCGCTGCCCTGCTTGCCGCGAGCGCGGACGCGTCCTGAGCGTATGTGCTCGAGGAACTCGTCGGGGGTGCGCGCGGGAGGCGCTTCGGTGAAGGTGCGCCCGATATCAACTCCCGCGTGATCGTCTGAGCCGCCGATGCCGATTCCGTCGCGTGTGGCGACGTAGGTCGCGGCGGGCTGGTTGAGCTCGCGAGCCCGCGCGCCGTTGCGGATCTCCCAGACGCTGAACAGCTCGGCCAAGCGCCGCCGGTGACGGGCGGTAAGGGGGGCGCCGACGTTGTAGTAGGGGTGAGCCAGCGCGCATGCGATCTCCCGCTCGTAGAGGTGGGCGGCGCACAGCTCGACGTCGCCGGAGTGGGCCTGCAGCCACTCGTGATCTTCGGGGGTGATCCCGTAGCAGAGGACATGCACGGCCTGGGGCTCGCCGCGGAAGTGGGCGGTGAGCTCCTCGGAGACGAACACGTCTGGACGGTCTGCGATCTGAAGGACACCTGAAATCGTGTCGTGATCGGTGATCGTGACGAAGTCCATGTCCCGCCGCTTGGCCAGCTCATAGACCTCCTGGGGCGGGGTGGCGCACTCGGGGAGTCCGAGGGCTCGCTGGACGCCGAGCTTTGATTCTTGCGACGCTGTCGAGTGACAGTGCATGTCGACGCGCGTCACCGTCGCGTCCTGCAAGTTGATCCGTGTGGCGAGGTTCGTGTCCTGCGTATCGGCCTTCGGGTCAGCCGAATCCCGCATATCGACCCGGATGGTCGAGCTAGTCATTTCGATGACTCCTTTGATTATTTATCGTGCTCACAGATTTCTCCGCAAACACCGACTTTTTGTGACGAGTTGGGAATCATCGTGTGAAGTGGCTGTGAAGTTTTTTTGAGAAGACCTTGAGCAGAGCACATCGCCAAATGACGGCCAGGAGGTCACTGTCGCCGCCATCAACGCGCCGCAAGCCGCGCCACCCCGCGCCAAGCCACGCCAGCCGCGCCACCCCACGCGATGAGAATCTGCTCATCCTCTGCACGCCCGTCGGCGTGTCCGTAAGCTGTCGCGGTCATGTCGGCGCTTCTTGCGATCCCCGTGGCCTCCGCGATCAGCTACTTCCAGGCGATCGTGCTCGGCTTCCTGCAGGGGGTGACCGAGCTGTTCCCGGTCTCCAGCCTCGGGCACACCGTGCTGTTCCCGACGCTGTTCGGCTGGAACAGCCTCGTGAAAGCCCAGTCTCAGTCGGAGTCCTTCTGGTTGGCGTTTGTCGTGATGCTGCACGTGGGCAGCGCGCTTGGCCTGCTGTTCTATTACCGGCGCGACTGGGTGGAGATCATCGGTGCCTTCTTCCATACGCTCTCCACGCGCCGGATCGAGACGAGCACCGAGCGCCTGGCCTGGCTGATCATCGTGGCGAGCGTGCCGGCCGGGGTCATCGGTCTTGCGCTCGAGCATCAGCTGCGTACGTTGACCGCCAAGCCTGAGATCGCGGCGATCTTCTTGATGGTCAACGGCGGCGTGCTGTTCGCGGCCGAGCGCTTCCGTCGCCGCGCGCAGGTGCGCGAACTGGCTGTCCGGGAAGGCGCGAAGCCCGACGGGGCGCGCAAGTTGGACACGCTGGAGTATCGCGAGGCGCTCGTCGTCGGTGTGGCCCAGTCGACCGCGTTGGTCGCGGGCATCAGCCGCGATGGCGTGACGATGGGCGCCGGTTTGGCGCGTGGCCTGGACCACAGTGACTCGGCGCGCTTCGCGTTCCTGCTCGCCACGCCGATCATCCTTGCCGCCGGCGTCGTGAAGCTCCCCGATCTGCTCGGGCATCTGGGCAACGGAGTGCGCGGCCAGGCGCTCGTCGCTTGCGTGGTCGCCGCGGTGACGGCGGTCTTCACCGTGCGCTTCCTGGTCACTTATTTCAAGACGAAGACGTTGACTCCGTTCGCCGTGTATTGCTTGGTGTTCGGTCTAGGGATGCTGATCTACACGCAGTCCTAGATGCCGGCGCCGAAGATTCCTCAGAAGATGTTCGAGACCCGCAGTCATGCTTGGCGGGAGGTCGGCCTGCTGCATCAGATCAGCCCGAAGGTGGTCAAACGCGCGCGGGTGGAGGCGCTGTTGCTGCTGCCGCTGTTCGTCGGCGTGGTGATCCTGTACGACAATCGCGCGAGCCTGATCGGCACGCCGGGGCGCCACGGTCATCCGGCGGCGCTCGAACCGGCGCTGGATACCCCGGTGCGGATCGCGACCGTGATTGCGCTGGTGATTCTCGGTCTGGCGATCGCGCGCGACGTCGGCCGTGGGCTGGGGCCGCCGCTGTTCCGTCGTTTGGACCCGGCGACCGCCGGAACGGTGGGGTTCCTGATCCGGCTGAGCACGGTCGCGGTGGCGCTGTTGGTCTCGCTGGGCGTCGCGGGCATCGAAGCGCGCACGCTGCTCGTGGGAGGCGCGTTCACCGCTGTGATCCTGGGTCTCGCGGCGCAGCAGACGCTCGGCAACGTGATCGCGGGCACGGTCCTGCTCAGCGCCCGTCCGTTTCGCGTGGGCGAGCGCGTGCGCCTGCAGGGTGGCCCGCTGGCGGGTCAGATCGAGGGGACGGTGAGCTCGCTGGGGCTGCTGTACACGACGTTCGCCACGGGGGAGGACTCGATCATGGTGCCGAACAGCGTGGTGCTGAACGTGGCGGTGCTGCCGCTGCGCGAGCCCGAGGCGGTCAACCTGCGCGCGCGCCTACGCGCTGGGATGACCCCCAGCGATCTGCAGGAGATCCTCGAGCAGTCTTTGCAGACGCCGCTGCGCGACGTGCCGCGCATCACCTTGGAGGAGCTGGACGGAGATGAGGTCGTGGTGAGGATCTCCGCCACCCCGAAGGTCTCAGCGGAGGGACGTCATCTGGCGAGCGAGCTCCTGAGCATCGTCTCGCGCGAGACGCGCTCGCGCGCGGAGTCCCCTCAGACGCCCTAGCGCTCCGCGGCTTTCTCGCCCTCGGGACGGCCTTTGACGCGGTAGCGCAGGAACAGGTGCGAATCGTGCTGGAGCGCGCCCAGCAGCGAAAGCTCGACCGGAGGCGAAAGCTCGGTCCCCGCGAGGATCCGCAATGCCTCGCCTCCAGCGGTTGGGTCGCCGCCCGCCAGCTTGGGCGCGAGCGAGAGGAACAGCTCGTCGAGCAGGCCTGCCGCGAGCAACTGCGCACCCAGGTGCGGCCCGCCCTCGCACAGCAGCGTGCGCACGCCGAAGCGCTCGCGCAGCTCAGCCAGAGCCACGGGCAGGTCGAGCAGTCCGTCACGCTCGGCCCGCACGTAGTGGACCTCGGCGGCGCTCGCGGGAAGGCTGGCCGCCGAGGAGGTCAGGATCGCCACCTTGGCCGCGGGATCGGCGAGCAGCGGGATGTCGCCCTCTAGGGCCAGGCGCCCAGAAACGATGCAGGCGAGTGGCTCCTCGCTGCGGCCCTGCTCGACCCTCTGCCGGCGGCGAGACTCCTCGGGGATGATCCTGCCGTAGCGCTCCACACGCACGGTGCCCGCTCCGGCCATGACCGCGTCGACGGCCATGCGCAGCCCGTGGAAGAGCTCCCGGTCGGCACGGCTCGAGAGTCCCCCTGAGCGCCCACCGAGCGTCGCGTGGCCATCGACCGTGCTCACCATGTTGAGCAGCACGTGGGGGCGGCCCGCCGGGCCAGTGCTGGCCAATGCGTCCAGCCCGAAGCCCGCCACGATCTCATCGGCGGTAGCCGGCGCGCTGCTCGGGAACAGGCGTTTCAGGGTGAGGGGCTCAGAAGCGATGGCGTCCGAGATATAGCAAGTCGGCAACACAGGCGGCTGGGGACCTGCTACGGTCGTCTCGTCTGGCCGGCGCATAAGACCGGCGAAAGCAGTGCAAGCGCTCGCAGGTCGAAGCTCAACAGCATCCTCCGCGTCGCAGCACGAATATAACGTGGAGGAGTACCCACATGCCTACTGGCACAGTAAAGTGGTTCAGCGACGACAAGGGGTTTGGTTTCATCACCCCTGATGACGGCGACAAGGACCTGTTTGTCCATCACACCGGCATCAACGGTGAGGGCTATCGCTCGTTGCAGGAGGGCTCGAAGGTCTCATATGACCCCGAGCAGGGCGACAAGGGCCCCAAGGCCGTAAACGTCCAGTCGATCTAGTCGCGCCATAGATCCACTTTTGAGGGCTCGCTTCGGCGAGCCCTCTGCGTTCCCGACGGATATCGTGGCGACGCTGAGCATGCCCGGCGACGCGAGCACCCTTCCTCTCCACGACGCGCACCCGAGTGGCGCGCGGGTGCGACGTGGCCGCTGGCGCCTGAGCATGCCGGCACTGGTGGGCAGCCGGGAGGCGGCGATCGGGGGGTGCGCGCTGCTGAGCATCGTGGTGTGCGGCGTGCTGGTCGTGGTGCTGGCGGCAGATCGCCCCAGCCTGTTCTCGGCCACGACACACACAGGCTTCTATCCGCACTGGATGGCCGGCCCGCTGGGTGGCCTAGTCCCAGGGTTGACGCGCAGTCCGACCAAGCTGAAGTACCTGTTCACGGGGGCGCTGGTCGTGATGTACGTGAGCTACGTGATCGGCTTGAAGTATGTGCCGCGGCTGCGCTCCCGCTGGGCGATTGCCGCCATCGTGATGGTTCACGCGATCTTCTTCCTCGCTCCCCCGCTGGCCCTGACCGACGTGTTCAACTACGTCAACTACGGGCGCATGGAGGTCGTGCACCACCTAAACCCGTATACGACGATCCCGATCCTCGAGCCGCACAACGACCCGAGCTATTACCTCTCCAACTGGCATCAGCTGCTGAGCCCATATGGCCCGCTGTTCACGCTGATGACCTTTGCGCTGGTCCCGCTCGGCGTGGCCACCTCCTTCTGGGCGATCAAGGCAGTCCTCGCCGCGGTGAGCCTGGGGACGATCTTCCTGGTGTGGAGATGCGCGCGGCTGCTGGGCCGCGATCCGGTCGCGGCGATCGTGCTCGTGGGGCTGAATCCGATCGTGCTGGTGTGGGGGCTGGGGGGCGACCACAACGACTTCTTGATGGTCTTCCTCATTGTGCTCGGCTTCTACCTGCTGCTCCGCTCCGGGGCGTGGGTGGCGGGGGATGAGCAGGCGGCGGTGGATCCACATGTAGGTCAGTCCGAGGATCGGGCAGGGTGGCGCGGGAGCGTGCTCGGGTGGCTATGGCCACTCGCGCCGCTGGAGGTCGGCGCGGGCATGGCCTTCGTGACCGCGGCGGCGATCAAGGCCTCGGGCGCGATCTTGATCCCCGTGGTGCTGGCGGCGCTGCTGAGGGCGCCGCGCCGCGTCGTGCAGATCGTCCTCGGCATGGCTGCGGCGGGCGTGGCGGTCGCCGTGGCGAGCCTGATCGCCTTCGGCTTGCACGTCCCTGACCTCAGCACCCAGAGCCGGCTCGTGACCGACGTGAGCGTCCCGAACCTGCTCGGTCTGGCGCTTGGCAACGGCGGTGAGACGGAAACGCTCCGCGCGGTGCTGAGCGGAGTATTGATCCTGACGGTGCTGTTCTGCTGCGTGCTCGCCTGGCGCCGTAAGGACGCGATCACCGCCAGCGGCTGGGTGACGGTCGCGCTGCTGGTGACGCTCGGCTGGGTGTTGCCCTGGTACGTGCTGTGGCTGCTGCCCCTGACGGCATTGTCCAGCTCGCGCCGGCTGCGCACGACGGCGCTCGTGCTGGGCGTCTACTTCATCATCGCCTGGGCGCCGGCCTCGGGCCTGTTGTGGAACAAGATCGGCTTCCACCCCGAAAAGACCTCGCTCGGTCGCCTGCACCAGCGCTACGTCAAGGAGCTACTGAACTGAGTCTGGATCGGACCCGAGCAACTGCGCCCATTGCTATGCCAGCGCCCCGTCGGGCAGGAGCCAGTGGTGCTCGAGCGAGCAGACATTGGCGAGGCGTTCATAGTCGCGGTCGTAGTGCACTAGAGGCACGCCCGCCACCTCTGCAGCGCTGCCGATCAGGAGGTCGACAGGTGGCACCCGGCGATGATCTCCGCTGGCCGCAAGCAGCAATTGCAGCTCACGAGCGCGTTGCCCCAGGGTTGTGGGCATCGGTACGGATTTGAAGGCGTCGAGTCGCCCAGCCACCTGCTTCGCTCGCGCCTCGTTGGGGCTCAAACGGATGAGCTCGAGAATCACGATGTCGCAGACGAGCACATAGCCGGCTGCGACTTGAGCGTTGAACCAGGACGCGAGCTGCGGGAAGCGCCGGTCCCGTGCCCAGGTCCACACGCCCGTGTCGAGTAGGGCGGGCCCATCGAGGCTTGGAGGCTCGGCTTCAGCTGCTGGGCTCAGAGAATCGCTCCCGGCGGTTGGCCTGCACCTCTTGGGGCGTGCCGTCTACATCGCGAGTGACGTCGAAGTCCGCAAGCAGGCGCCGCCGCCCGATCTCGCGCAAGGCGGCGTTGACCGTTGCGCTCAGGCCTTTAGTCCCCAGCTCCGCTCGCGCCATATCGACAGCATCTTGGTCGATGTCAACAGTGGTGCGTGTCATATGCATCATCATATCGCATCACAGGATACGTAATACAGCTTCTACTCATCCGCCGCGGGCGGGCGACGGCGGACCTTGCGCTGGCCCGCACGGCGCTTGGCATCTAGGCGCCGGGTGCGCGAGGCCGCTGTCGGGCGTGTGGGTGCTCGCTTGCGTGGTACGGCGAGGGCGCGTGCCAGACGCTCTGCCAGCCGGCGCAGGGCGAGCTCGCGGTTGCGTGCTTGGGAGCGCTCGTCCTGGGCCACCGCCACCACTCGTGGACCCGTGCGCGCCAGCACGCGCGCGCGTTGTGACTCGCTCAGAGAGGGTGATGCGAGCACATCGAAGCTCGCTTCCACGCGCGAGGCGGTGACGTTGGCGTGCTGTCCTCCCGGCCCCGAGGAGCGGCTGACGCGAATCACGATCTCCGCCAACGGGATCGTCAGCTCACGGTTTACGCGCAGCGCTCTTCGGGGGGCTTCTTCAGCCGCGCTCACGGCAGCCGTCGCAGCGCTTACTTCGGCTGCTCGCCGGAGAGATCGTGGAGAGCTTTGACCCGCTGCTCCTCACCATCGGGTACACGCCCATCGCGGCCGATGTAGCCGCCCTTGCCGCCGGCGATCAGATAGATCGCGTCGACCTCGCCCGGGTTGCGCACCTTGCGCACGGTGGGGGCGTCGACGCGAGCGATCGAGCCTTCCTCCATGCGGTGGGTCCTGCCGTCGCCGAACTCCATCTCAATCGTGCCACGGTGGACGAAGTACAGCTCCTCCTGCTCGTCGTGATAGTGAAAGCCGCTCTCGATGCCAGGCGGCATCACGATCGCGTTTACGCCAAACGCCGTGACGTCGAGGCCCTTTCGGACCTTGCGAAAGCCGGGCCCGTCGCCCAGTGCGTCGAGATGGCCGACGGCGTAGCCCTCACCGGTAGTGACCTCGGGATACTCGGAAGCCTCCATCTGCATCTCCTCCTCAATCGTTTCTCAGTGGTCGGCCACGGAGCCGCCCTCAGGTGAGAGCGCTCTGCCCTCAGCGGCCCATCGTTGCAGGCCGCCGCTCATCGAGTAGGCCTGGAAGCCGGATGCGCGGAAGGCCTGGGCCGCCATCGTCGAGCGCCCGCCCACGCGGCAGTAGAAGACGACCGGCCGCTCGCGCTGCACGGTGGCCGCGGCGGCGGAGAGCTCGACCAGCTCGATGTGGCGCGTACCCGCGATGTGACCGGCCTCCCACTCATAGAGCTCGCGCACATCGATCACCTGCAAGGAGGGATCCTCCGCGAGCCACTCCGCCACCCGCGCGGGATCGACGTCGAGCTTGGCCGGGTCATTTCCTGGGGGCGTCATCGCGAACTGAGCGTAGCTAGGATCAGAGGCAATGCAAGCCGTCAGCGACACCTACATGATCCCCCAGGAGAACCTCGACTTCTGCGCGACGATCGGCCAGATCGCGCGGGAGAAGATCGCGCCGCGCTCGGCGGAGATCGACGAGCAGGCGGAGTACCCGTGGGACATTCGCAAGCTGCTCGCCGAGCAAGACATCCTCGGGCTGCCGTTCGGAAGCGAGCACGGGGGCGTTGGCACCGGCACGCTGATGCTGAACATGGCGGTCGAGGAGATCGCCAAGGTCGACGCCTCGTGCGCGCTGATCCTGATGGTCCAGGAGCTCGGCACGCTGCCGATCCAGCTGTTCGGCAGCGATGAGCTGAAGGAGCGCTTCCTGCCGAAGTGCGCCTCCGGCGAGTGGTCGCCCGCGTTCGCATTGAGCGAGCCCGAGGCCGGCTCAGACCCAGCCGGGATGAAGACGACCGCCGTGCTGGACGGCGACGAGTGGGTGATCAACGGCACGAAGAACTGGATCTCGAACCTCGGCGTGGCCGACTTCTACATCACCTTCGCCGTGACCGACCGGGAGAGCAAACGGATCACCGCGTTCGTCGTCGAGGCCGATCGCCCCGGGTTCAGCGTCGGCAAGCTCGAGCACAAGCTCGGCATCCGCGCCTCGCCCACCGGCCAGCCGATCTTCGATGACGTCAGAGTGCCCAAGGAGAACGTGATCGGCGAGGTCGGCCGCGGTCTGCGGGTGGCCTTGGGGACGCTCGAGCGCACGCGCCTCGGCGCCGCCGCACAGGCGGTGGGGATCGCCCAGGGCGCGACCGATTACGCCGTCGCCTACGCCCGCGAGCGCCGCCAGTTCGGGCAGGCGATCAACGAGTTCCAGGCGATCCAGTTCAAGCTCGCCGACATGGAAATCCGCACCGCGGCCGCGCGCGAGCTGCTGTACAAGGCGTGCGCGATGGCCGATCAGGGCCACCCGGAGCGGGCGAAGTACTCCTCGATGGCGAAGGTCTTCGCCTCGGACACCGCGATGGCCGTGACCGTGGAGGCTGTGCAGGTGCTGGGCGGCTACGGTTACGTGAAGGAGTATCCCGTGGAGCGCATGATGCGAGACGCGAAGATCACACAGATCTACGAGGGCACGAACGAGATTCAGCGGCTCGTGATCGCCCGCACGCTCAAGTAGATAGAGCGATGCGTCAACCGAGGCCGCCAGTCCCACGTGCCTCTCCTCAGCTGAGACGAGTCGGCGTGGCCTCGCTGATCGCGATGTCGCTGGGCCTGATCGTGCTCGTCGTCGGCCAGGGCTTCAGCTCGATCGGCGCGGTGCACGCGCTCGAGGACGTCGCGCTCGGCGTGATCGTCGTCGCGGCGCTGATGGGTGCGGTGGCGCTGGTGGCGGTGCGCCTGGCGGACTGGCGCGAACCCGAGTCCGAGACGGAGTTCGAAGAGCTCGTGCGCAACTCCGAGAGGCTCGCCAGCGAAGGGCTCGCGGTGGATCCCGACGAAAACGAGTTCCTCGAGCTCGACCCGCTCAACGACGAGGACTTCGAGGAGCTCGTGCGCGACGCCCTCGACGACCTGCCCGACC
>ODAK010003852.1_pt1 | contig 15497 bp, 19 predicted proteins | sample 1539591 | NCBI WGS metagenome assembly ODAK01 (sample SAMEA3539303, study PRJEB22396) | soil metagenome | biome: tundra; feature: field; material: soil | place: USA | collected 2010-05 | depth 0.15 m | reverse complement strand
AGGACCTGGTCAATTACGTGAGCAACACCCCTGCTCAATAACGTGATCGCTCACATGCAGATTCGGGTGATTTTCGCGCCATCATGGAGGACGTGGCCTTCTGCGATCTGTGCGACATGGACCGGAGCTACCGTGAGCACGGGCTAGGTGAGCGCCGTCGAGCAGCGAGCGCGAGCGTATCAACCTTGCCGCTCCCAGCAGCATCGCTCACTTTCCGCAGTGTCCGCACAAGGGTGATGATCCTGACTACAGTCGCTGGGCCCAGGTCGATACGCCGAATGCATGGCAACGCCTTGGAAACGGTGAGCAGTTGCCCGCCACGGGCGGCTCCTGTCCGGACCTCATTGCCAAGGCCAGGTGCCAGGACTGCATCGATCATGGTCCGTGGTAGTGCTGGCGTCCTAGCTGCCGGTGAGGTACGACTCGCTTCGCGGCAGAACCGTACGTTCGCCTCACCCTCCACAGCGCATACTTATGCAGGTTCGGTGGATCAGACGCACGGCCGAAACCTGGATAGGCATGTACGCGCCGCGCCGCGGCGACCCGCCTGGGAGAGACGCTGTCTCCCGTGATGGCTGACTCCAGTCATCACTGACTACCCCACGCTGCACGCTTCTCCGGAGATGATTCGGACACGCAAGGCTGACATAATCAACATTCTATGGTCTCGAAATCAAGGAACCCGATTAGGTCAGCTATGTCACCTTCCAGGGCAAGAAAGCCGCTCTGTACGGATGTCTCCGCACTCCGCCAGATTCCTACCCTCGCCTCTCATCGATTCGCACGCGCATCGCGGCCGCTGCGGCCTCCTCTCCGATCTCTTCAAAAATCGCCAGGGCCCGACGCCAGACAGAGAATGCGCGATCTTGCATACCTTGTGCCGAGTAGATCTTGCCTAGCTCATCAGACGCCAGGGCCTCGCCGTAGTGACCAAACCTGTCCTCAATTTCCCGAAATCGTTCTATCGCATCTTGGCAATGCGCGGCCGCCTCATCCAACCGACCCTGACCCGCTCGGGCCTTTCCCAAGGCGATACACACATGCCCTTCGCCGCGCCGATATCCAGTTTCTCTGAATCGGTCGAGGGCATGCCGGTGACACTTGAATGCCTCATCAAAGCGGCCCAACTCCGAATAGGCTGTGCCCACAGTGCTGATTGCATGCGCAACGCTGTGAAGGTCCCCCACATCCCGAAATTGCTCGACGGCCTCCGAGGAATAACGCAAAGACAAATCATATTGGCCGCTCCGGCAGTAGACCATACCTAGGTCGTACAATGCATGAGCCTCGCCATGCCGATCATGGTCAATCCGAAATTTATTCAAAGCGCTCAAGTGACATGTAATTGCCTCGTCATGCCGACCCAGCTCGGTATAAACCATTCCGAGTCCGTTCAATACATGTGCTTCCCCATGCCGATTACCGTCAACCGAATTAAGTGCGTGCTGGTAAGAGCTCACTGCGTCATCGAAACGACGCTGAAAGAAGTATGCATTCCCAAGCGCATTCAGTACGAGACCTTCGCGCAGCCTATCGCCGGTCTCCCGGAATCCCGCTAGCGCTTCTCCGTATTGAGTGATAGCCGTATCAAGGAGGCCGCGACTGGCATATGCCACCCCGAGGTTACTCAAAATAATAGCCTCACCACTTCTGTCAAGCATTTTACGTGCCGCCGTAAGGGCAGTCTCATGCGTCTGTATCCACTGATCCCAGTGTTTACGCCTATCAAAAAACCAATAGAGGGAGTCGGATAGTCTCCAAGTCTGCGCATAAAACTCATAACGATTGGCGGCGTTAATAGCTGCAACGAGGTTGGTGCTTTCGGCGTCGTACCAGTCCAGCGCCGCGCGGGCGCTTGGGAAAGCTGGCCGCAACTGGTCTTCGGCATCCTGAATGCTGAATCCGCGGTAGAGATGAGGTCTAAGGGCACGATCGGCGCTAAGAGCAGAATCGAGGTAATAGGTAGTGAGACGGCCTATGGCGGCCCTCCTGCTGGAGATCTCTTCATCTGTCTCGACTAGTTCGGCAGCATAAGCGCGCATCAGATCGTGCATGTGCCATCGACGTGGCGATTCCTGCAGATCTGCATGTCCCCGCGATTCCCCATTAGGAACGTAGGAGTTTTCTTCCACGAGATGTGCGGCCGCCAAACGTTCCAATATTGCTTCAGCACTAGCTGACATCATATTAATCAGTTTGGCGGCTGCCGTGGTTGAGATGTCTTGGCCTCCCGCGAGACCCAGCAGTCGGAACAGGTGCGCCTGATCCGGCGGAAGTGCCCGATAAGACCAGAAGAAGACCGTACGAACGGCAGTTGTTGGGTCGTCATCCACAGTACGCAGGAAATCCAATCTCGCCTGGGCCAACTCTGATGCTACCCGGGCCAAAGACAGACTCGACCGGCCAGTAATCCGTCCTGCAGTAATTCGCAGCGCCAGGGGCAGGCGGCCGCAAAGACGCGTAAGCTCCTTTATTGCCTCGGGATCAGTGGCTGCCCGCTTATGCCCGATTAGCTCTCTCAATAGAGAGGTGGCGTCGGCGATAGTCAAGACATCCAAGGTGACACTCCGTGCGCTCTCACGAACAATCAAACTATCCAGCCGACGACGGCTGGTAACGAGCAGTACGCAACCAGAAGAGCCTGGCAAGAGGGATCGAATTTGGTTACTGTCGCGAACATTGTCAGCGACAACGAGCATCCGACGCTCGGCAAGCAAGCTGCGGTACAAGGCGCCTCGCTCGTCAACATCGACAGGAATCTGCTGGTCCGCCACACCTAGGCCTCGCAACAGCTTGCCAAGAGCCTCACCCGGTTCTGACGGCGCACCATCAGGGTCGTGGGCGCGGAGGTTCAAATAGAGATTTCCACCTGGAAATCGGCTCCGAATACGATGTGCCCAAGTCACGGCCAGCGCTGTCTTTCCTACTCCACCCATGCCTGTGATTGCCACGATTGCGGGAGGCGGAAGCGCCTCGTTATTGTCCCCATCCGACAGCAAAGCGTCCAGCCGACGTAGGTCCTCGACCCTGCCAACGAATACCCTTGGTACAGGTGGGAGCTGATTCGGTGGCGGCAGTGGTGCAGGCGCGGGGAGATAAATTCCGCCACTGATATCGCGCGCCTGGATCAGTGGACCCTGTACAGTAGTGTTGGATACTTCGTTTCCTATCCCACCATGTTGTCGAGGTTCATTGGCGCTTATGTGCTTCGTCGAATCTGATTCCGACATCAACATCACCGAGCCCTTACAACGTAAACATTCAGGTTTAGGTCGCTGGTTTGACCGGTTGTGCATGGCGGGGATTGCGGGATGTAGCGGTGCGCGCCGCTGTGGTGGCCGCGCGGGCGAATGCGGCGACGTGGCGGGATGTGCTGGCGGGGTGCCAGGCGACGAAGATGGTGGTCGTTGGGGCGTCGGGCACGGGGCGGCCGACCAGGCCGCTGTGCAGGCGGCCGCGGACGGATTCGGGTACCACGGCAACCATGCGGCCCAGGGTGATGAGCTGCATGAGCTGGCCGATGTCGCGCACGACAGGCCCGGCGCCGTTGCCGTCCGGCGTGGCGGGCCAGCGCGGCATGGTCTCGCCGGTCAGGTCGGCCAAGGACACGCTGGCCCGCTGTGCTAGCGGATGCCGCTCGGGGAGCAGGACCACTTGCTGTTCGGTGAGTAGTTCCTCGGCGTCCTGGCCGCTGAGGTCGTCTTGCGGCCTGAGCAGCAGCGCGACGTCGGCGCGGCCATCGCGGAGCATGGCTGGGCGCTCCCCGGCGCTGAACACGATCTCGACCGGAACGGCATGTGGCTGTGCCTCATATTCGGCGAGGATGTCCGGGAGCAGCCCGCCGTCCCCGCCTGGTTTCATGGCCAGGATCAGGCGCGGGTCTGCCAGCCCGGCGCGCTGCGCGCGGCGGGTGGCCGCCGCTACCGCCTCCAGCGCGGCGCGGCCGTCTCGCAGCAGCACCTCCCCAGCAGCCGTCAGGCAGGCGCCCCGGCTCGTCCGCTCGACCAGGGTGACGCCCAGGCGGCGCTCGAGCTGGCGGATCGCCCTGGACAGCGGCGGCTGCGCGATGCCCAGCCGCCGGGCGGCGCGGCCGAAGTGCAGTTCCTCAGCGAGTGCGACGAAGTAGCGGAGTTCCCGGGTCTCGACCTCGTCCATACCAGCAGGGTATCGATCGTGACTCAGCCGGTCCTGGCCACCTGGCCGCCGGGGTGATCAGATTCTGCTGTGGCCGATGACGCGGCGATCGCCCTGGTGACCAGGGGCGGATAAGCAAATCGGGCGGGCCATCGCCGAACGCCTGGCGGGGCCGGGCATCACCGGCTGGCCGCTGCCCGGTAGCGCATTCCTGCTTTAACGACAAGGAGCCAGCATGACAGGAGAAGACGCAGACCCCCGCATATCGGTGACCGTTCCCGTACCCCCCGCCGAGGCGTTCCGGATCTACACCGGGCGGCCGACCGAATGGGCCCGCTCGAGCACACCTTCATCAGGGATCCGCAGTCCATCACCATGGAGCCATGGGCGCAGGTCTCGTTCGGCGTCGTTGGAGGTGGGCGGGATGCGCAGGTCACAGGCGAAGCGGAGCACGTCGTCGTGACGGTCGCGCAGGTATTCCAGCAGCGGCCCCGTGCTTGAGCTGCTTGCGGCCAGGGCGGCGAGGGATCTCCGACAGCCCGGCTAGGACGCCGTGCCGGAAGGCGTGGACGAGCGGGGCGGCGATGTCGTCAGGGACGTCGGCCAGGCGCTGTTCACGGGCCTGGTTGGCCGCATGGATGAGCCCGCGCAGGGCGTCGCGGATCTGGCCCGGCCAGATCGCCTGCGGGTAGGTTTGGGCGTCGTCCTGGCAGTCGCGGATCAGGTGCTGGCTAGCAGAGCTGGTGGATGACGCCGGGGAAGGCATCGTAGTTCTGGTACTGGTCGTGGACGACCACGACGCCGGCCAGGTCAGGGAACACGAACGCGGCGAACGTGGCCATGGATCGGTCACCCAGGAAGTAATAGGTCAGCAGCTTCGTGTAGGCGACCAAGAGGTACCGCTTGCGGGTCTTCGGGCCGGTCAAGCTATTTGCACAGTCTGACCTAAGATGTGTTGGCGAGTGCATGCAGCCGTTGAGGGTCTGTCGAGAGCATATTCACCATAGGATCCACCGTTTCCCACCTCGACGAGTCCAAAAGAACCGCGCGGACTGCTAATCGCCCGACCATCCATAGCACTCTAAACACCTTTGGGACGTGACAAGTACCGGCGGCGACCTCTTGAAGCCTGAGAGCTACCACGGTCCACCGGACACGGTCAACCTGTCGTCATCTTCCGCTGGGAGTATCAGCCGTGCTGCGTCGTGAGCGCGGTGCGGTTGTGCACAAAACTCGAATAGGGGTTGCAATACCGACTCCCAAACAAACTGTCCCCGTATCCGCGCGACATTCTGACGGCATTGTGCACTGTAGTCAGTATCGTAGAGCAACTCATCAATCGCCTCAGCCAATGCATCGACGTCCTCGGCGGGAACGACATTACCTAGTCCTTCGCGTTGTATAAGATCTGCGAAGTAATCTCCCGCGGTGGAAATCATGGGAACGGTAGCCCAGAGGTATTCCAACATCCTAGTGCGGAACGAGAACCTGGTCTCTAGGTGATCGAAGTGAGTGCAGACGCCCAAGTCGGAGTCCAGCAAGTAGTTCTGCCGTTCGTCGTATGGGACCCAGCCTTCGTTGAAGAAGACGTACCTGTCCGCAAGCTTCAGTCTGGCGGCTAGACGCCGCGCCTCGAGTGCTGTGCGCATCTGAGGAACTGCAGGATTCGGGTGTGTCATGCCGAGGAAACAAAGCCGAACATCACTACGCGTCTGCCTCAGTTTATCGATAGCTCGGACCAAGGTGAGAGGGTCGAACCAGTTGAACACTCCTCCCGCCCAAAGGACCACTTTGTCGGCGGCTTCGATGCCTGGTATTACCCCCCTAATCCCGGGCGCCGTTCGTCGCGGGGTGGAAGAGGGCAGTCCAAACGGGCACACCGCGATTAGCGATTCACCGGAGGGATCTGCATCATAGTTACTCACGTTGAGTCTACCCAATGCTGCGAGTGCGCCAAGCCAAAAGTCTCTCTGTCGTTGGCTTGCACACAAGAAGAAGTCACCGCGTACCATTTGAGTGTTTAGCTCTCGGACGCTGGCTTCGACATTTCTAACTCGGCTCGACCGGTCGAAAGTGCCCTTCATCGTAAGATACTCGAGATGCATGGGATCATAGAGATCAACCACGATCACCTTTTCTGTGTCCTGCAGCCAGGGCACTTTCTCCATAATGAATCCCTGAAGGATCACGATGTCTGCCCAAGAGACTTCGCTAGATAGGTCGTCGAAAGAGGAGTGGTGAAGAAGAAGGTTCAGACGATTCAATTTACCAACACGTGGACCAACTAGCCGTACCTCATGAAAGCGAGCCAACTGCTCGGCAATATGCAGGGCACGTATCGCAGGACCAGCCATTCTTGGACCAAAGACTTCGTTGTTTAGGACGAGGATCCTGTTGCGGTCCTGCAAGCTTCCTCCCATCAATGTTCCACATCTGCCGCACTGAGTCATCAGCCATCATGGGCACCTCCTGACGACGGCTGAAGATGCGACTCCAGGATGCCAGTCAAGAGACGGAGAGTAAATGCGATCCTAGTGATGAGCTGCGTGCCTCGTGTTGTCAAGAGTGAGGAATGGGGCGTTTGTTCCTAAAGTAAGTCATGTCTGCTGGGCCTCGGTGTGCACTAGGTCGGCGCCTTCCATGGTCGACGCGCCAGCGACAACCGGGATGGGACTGCACCAGGCCAGCTCTGCTGAGACCACGTCGGCGCTTACACTTGAAGTATCGGCCTGGTTCAACCACCGCCGTTGCCAGCACCGTTCTTGTCTGCCACGCGCAGCCGTCCCTGGCGACACGCTCGGTGCTCCGAGTCTGCTGCGAACGCTGGGCCGGTCGAGAGGCGTGGCCGCCACGCTGGCCTGCGGGATGCGGATCAGAGTGAGACAGCCGCTCAGGTACTGGCCTCGTATGAGCAGCAGGTCAGCCGATCGGGTGAGAGGATTCTACAACAATGGCTTTAAGGAGAGCGTGATGGATCCGGTGACAATAGGGGCGGTGCTGCTGGCGATTGTTAGCGGCGCGAGTGAGGGACTGGGTTCCCGGCTGTGGGACGGTGTAGTCTCCCTCGTGCGCCGCCCCTTCCGCAAAGCAGCAGGCGACAGTGCAGAGGCAACCGTGGTGATCCCTTCGGGCGGGGCGGAGCTGGCAGCTTTGGAGCGGGATCCGACTGATAAGCAGCAGGCTGTAGCGCTGGGGGAGATTCTGCTGGCCAGAGCTGGCGCCGATGCTGAGTTCGGGCGAGGGCTGGAGGCCTGGTGGGGGCAAGCCGAACCGGTCCGCGCGAGCATCGGAGAGGTCAGGAATACGATCAGCGGCGGCACACAGCAGGGGCCGGTGCTGCAGGGCAGGGACTTCAGCAACATAACGTTCGGTGCGCCCCCGGCTGCCCAGCCGCCCGTTCCGCCGACCTGAGGTCGCGGGGCCCGGAATGGCCGATCTCCTGACAGGATACCGGCGTAGGCGTGCTGCGATACGGCGGGTCCGCGAGCGCCGCGCGTCAATGCACGCGACTTCCGGCGGACCTGGCCGTCGACACCCCTTTGATACTGCCGTATCGGATCCTGGCGGCGTTGCTTGTCACTACCCGAGCCCCTCACAGGACCGCCGCCAAAGCCGGTATGAGCCTCTCCTGCATCGGTCCGAGCGCTGGTTGCGCTCGAGCGCCGAGTCGGCAGGGCACTTGTAGATGATCACAACGTCAACCTGCTAATCCCGATTGTTCTACGGCCCCGTTTGACAGGGCGATTGAGCATACTATTCAGCGCATAAGTATGCACGAAAGCAAACGCACTCTTCTCGGCATGAGCGGTAACTGACGCCCGGCATCGTCCCAGGGGTCGAGTGGCCTCGCGCACGACTCTGAGTGGGCCGTAGTCAGGGAAGCCATGATCGCCGCAGTTCTGCGGTGACACTCCCCCGCTGGCGACGCGCTAGCGGATGATTTTGCAGTGGGCAGGCAATCCGGGAAGTCCGCCCCTAGTCCGAACTCGTGACCTCTTGCACATCACCAAAGCGCCATGCCGTGACGAAATCGGCTGACCACAGGTTCCCGCAGGTCAGCAAGCTGGCCGTGGCTAGGTCTGCCCCTCGGATTGCCCCTCAGAAGCGGGTTACTCACCGGTTCACTGTTCGGATTATGTCTCTGACCTGCGGTGGAGCTATGGGGATTCGAACCCCAGACCTCTTGCATGCCATCCAGTGGCAACCCGTCCACACACGTGTATAGGCGCAGGTCACCGTCCCAGGACGTCCGCACGAGTCCACCGGAATCCAGGCCTGTTGCGGTACTTTCCTGCTGTACGGCCCGATGCCCCCTCCCCCACGAGCTGAGCACCCGGACGGCCACTACCAGCACCGCGTACCGCAGCGCCGAGCCGTGCCCGGGCCAGCGCCCTGAGAGCCCCTGCTGACATGCTCCCGATTTTACTCATCTGCCGATGAGCAGACGTTGCAGGCTCGCATAGTTATCCGCTGCTTCTTATATCCCAGCGATCTGTGACGATCAGCAGATCGGCACAGCCTTCCATAGCCGGGCACGCCGAACGCCGATGATTTCCGGTTGCTTACAGGTTATGGCGCCGCGCGTGCACGCGGATGTGCCAAATATGTGCCGGCTCGCGTCACCGAGCAGGTGCCCCCTTGCGGGTGGAGGAGGTTCGGCAGGGCTTTGGCGGCACGCCGCCGTGCTGATGCACTGATAACCGTTATGAGATTTGTCATACGCAGAGCGTATCGCTGCTTGCGGAAATTTCATTGGACACCAGACGCACGTTGGCCGCAAGGTGGAATCTCGGCCGGGCGGCGTCGGATGCCTATCGGCTGCCCTTCATTACCGCCAAGGAGTGCACTAGGTATGTGATCTTCGTAGGCGCGGCCGGATCTGGCGGTCAGGATTGCTACGTATTCCGCCTTGCTGTGTGCGGTAAGGAGTCCGCAGGATTGAGCGCAGGAACTTAATGCCGAAGAAAAGGGATGCCTGAAGGTGAAACCATACGACGGTAAAAAAGTGGTAGTCACGGGCGGCACAAGCGGGATCGGGCTCGCTACTGCGAAGGTCTTGCTGGATCATGGGGCGCGTGTCCTGGTCACCGGGCGTACGGCGGCTACGCTTGACCAGGCGCGTGAACAGCTTGGCGGCGGCGCGATCGTCGTGGAAAGCGACACGGCTTCGCTCACCGACATTGATGCGCTCACCGACCGCGTCAAGTCCGAATTCGGAACGCTCGACCTTCTGTTTGTGAACGCGGGTGTGACGCGGTCCGCGCCGTTCGAGGCAACAGCCGAGGCGGTGTACGACGAGTTGCTCACGGTGAACGCCAAGGGTCCGTATTTCACGGTGCAGAAACTTGCCCCGCTGATGGCCAGGGGAGGTGCCGTGGTCCTCACCACCTCGGTAGCGAACGTCAGGGGCCTTCCTATGGTGAGCGCGTATTCGGCAAGCAAGGCGGCACTGCGCTCGATGACGCGCACGCTCGGCCGCGAGCTCCTGCCACGCGGTATCCGGGTCAACGCTGTGAGCCCCGGTCCCATCGATACAGGCATCCTGGAGAGAGCTCTGCCTAAGGAGGCAGCCGAGCAGACCAGGGCTCAGATGACGGAAAACAATCCGATGAAGCGCTTCGGCCATCCGGAGGAGGTTGCCAAAGTGGTCGTGTTCCTCGGGTTCGAGGCGACGTTCACAACTGGTGCCGAACTGCCGGTAGACGGAGGTGCTTCCCAGCTGTGAGACGGCAGGAGATGCCGCAGACGCGCCGTATGGTCTTCACCCGTTACGGGCGGCTCGGGAGCGATCTACGTCGCGGGCATGCTGGTCATCAGGTGACGGCGCTAGGTCCGGGTCATGCCTTAGCTGGCGCGTGAGGAGCATCCGCGGGGCCGGTGAGGCTGCTCTGGGCGCAGGCGCGGAAGGCCGCCACGAGGCGGTTGCGGTCATCGGCCCGGGTGGCCAGCACGACGTGGCTCGGTTCGACGCCGTGCAGCGGGACCGTGGTGAGGTCTGGACGCAGGTTGTGGTCGCTGGCCGGGATGATGGCGACGCCCTGCCCGGCGGCGATGACCTCGTACTTGTCTTCGACGGCCTCGGCAATGGGGCCATCGGGCGCGGGACGTCCGCCGGGGCGGGGGTCGATGCGCCAGAAGGCGCTCCAGGCCGGGTCGGATTGGCGCACCCGCGCGACGGGTTCATCGGCGATGTCGTCGAGGGTGACCGATTCTTTGCCGGCCAGGCGGTGGCCCAGGGGCACCACGAGCACGCGTGGCTCGTCGTAGAGGCCGGTGATGTGCAGCTGGCTTGTGCTGAACGGCATCCGTGCGACCACCGCGTCCACGCGGTGGTCGAGCAGCGCCGCGCGGGGCTCGTTCCAGGCCAGGTGCAACGTCTGCACGTCGGCGGCGGGGTGCCGCCGGCGCAGCTGGCGGACGGCCGGTGTGATGATGATGCCGCTGATGTAGCCGATGGTGATCCGGGCGGGCTCGGCGGCTGCGCGGGTGGAGGTGGTGGCCTGGGCCGCCGAGCGGAGCAGCGCCTGGGCCTGAGGCAGGAAGACCTGGCCAGCGTCGGTGAGCCGGCTGCCTTGCGGGGTACGGTCCAGCAGGCGGGCGCCGAGCTGAGTTTCGAGCCGGCTGATCTGCCGGCTCAGTGACGGCTGGGTGGTGTGCAGGGCTTCGGCGGCGCGACCGAAGTGCTGGTGCTCGGCGACGACGATGAATGACCACACGAGCCGCAGATCGAGGTCCACCGGAGTCAGCGGCGCGTCGGGCATATCTTCAGCGTATGCCTTCGCCCGCCGGGAGGCGGCCGCAGAAAGCCGACTGTGATGTGCGGTGATACGCGAGTCGTATCGCTACTTGCCGATCTTTCATTGGACGCCAAACGCCATGCGGGCGCAAGGTGGACCCACTGGCTGGGCACCGCGTCCAGGTCGGCAGTTGTGATGAACCCGAACTGGTTGCTGATCTTGGCCAGGTCCAGGCCCGGCGATCACGGCTGGCGGTTGAACGCGTTCTGCAGGCAACGGGAGCACCAGGTGAGGAAACCTGAGCCATGCGAGTAGCGCTGGCGGAGAAGCTGGGCGGGATCGACAGCGTGGAGCTAGGTGACCGGCCAGATCCGGCACCGGGGGCGGGACAGGTGCTGATCCGGGTCCACGCCGCGGGCGTCGGCCCGTGGGACGTCGGGTTCCTCGGTGGTGGCTTCCCAGGGCTTGCCTTGCCGTTTGTCCCGGGCCAGGAAATCGCCGGTGTCGTCGAAGCGGTCTGCGACGTGGCCGGCGTCCTGCCGGGCGAGCGGGTGTACGCGAGTCTGTTCCCGGCGGGTGGCGGGTTCGCCGAACTGGCGCTGGCATCGGCGGACCGCCTGGCCCTCATGCCCAGCCAGGCGAGCTTCGCCGAGGCGGCCGGGCTGGTGATCGCCGGCGGGACCGCGCTTGAGGGCCTGGTCGAGCGGGGCCGGCTGCAGGCTGGTGAAACCGTGCTCATCACCGCTGCCGCGGGAGGCGTGGGCAGCGCTGCGGTACAGATCGCGGCGGCCATGGGTGCCCGCCCACTGGCCGTGGCCAGCCCAGGCAACCATGATTACCTGCGAAGCCTGGACGCCAGCGACGTGTTCGACTACCACGCCGCCGACTGGGCCCAGCAGGTGCGTGCCGCGGTTCCCGGTGGCGTCGACCTGCTGCTGGACTGTTCCGGCGGCCAGACCCGCGACCAGGCCATCGGCGCGGTCCGCGACGGCGGCCGGGTCATTTCCATCATTCTGCAAGGCCCGCCCGCCCAGCTGGAGCGCGGCATCACTGGCGAATCGTTCGCCGCCCACGTCAACCGGCAGCGGCTGGAGGCGCTGCGCCGCCTGGTCGATGCCGGAAGGCTGCGCCCGCAGGTCGAGGCAGTGCTGCCATTGGACGAGGCGCGCGAGGCGCTGGCGCGGGTCGCGGGCCGGCACACCCGAGGCAAAATCGTGATGCAGATCGGACAATAGGGCGACGCCCCTAAGCTCCGTCTCCCGGCGCACGTGTGACTCAGCGCCTGCTGCCCCGGCGCAGAAACCAATTCGGGCGCGCTTCCAGCCTGCGGTCTCATCACGCATAACACGCCAAATCGGCGGGTAGGTGTGATCGGTCAGAACCCACCCGTGCGCAGAGGTTTCCTCTCCACGCGGCATGTGAGCTACGGGCCAGGGGGCTCAGCTTGCATGCTTATGCATAACTGGCCAATCACGACAACGTCCGGATCTGCCGCCGATCGAGCGGCCCTGCCGGGGCTTGAGTACTGCCTCTACCGTTGCGGTATGCGTGGTGATGAGAACCGAGTGATCGATGCCTATGTGACCTGGCTCGAGCGCAGCAGCTGGACGGTTCGGCGCGAGGTGAACTTCGTCGACTTCTATGCCGAGCGGGGGGACGAACGGCTTTACGCTGAGGCCAAGGGGCGTACCACATCGCCTGGCCTGGACGTTGACACGCTCTACGGGCAACTCCTCCGGAGAATGAAGGATCCTAAGCCAGGCGTCCGGTACTCCGTGGTGGTACCGACATCCGCCCTGAACGCCGCACTGCGCGTGCCGGCCTGGGTGCGAGACCGCCTGTCAATCGATGTCTACGAAGTAGACGACGCCGGCGGGGTGCATCTACACAGCTGAGCGCCGAGATGCCCAAAAACATCCGATCATGCGCGATGAGGTACAACATCAACCGAGTGTCCGCAGCGGCTCAGTTAATAGGAGTGCGAGCGCTCCGTCAGGTCAGGATCCTGCTTGACGATCACGAAGCCTACGCGCCAGCGCCTGATGCCGATCGCGGAGCGTGACCGATGGTCAGTGACCGTCCGCGCGATATCCGCCGATATGCATGATTTCGATGCCGGATTCCATGACTCTCAAGGTCGCGTATAACGAACGTTCTGGAGCATGAGCGCTGGAGCCGCCAAGGTGACGGTTTTACAGATCGATACCGGTCCGCACGATCGCTTAGCCGCTCACTTCAGGGCGTTCGCAGCGAGCCGCAGATCGGTGAAGGCCCGGTCGAGGTGGGTGTGCAGGTCGTCGGTAGAATCGGTCCGCCACCGGCGGATGGCGATCGAATAGGTGTCCATGCCCACCTGGGCGCACAGGGCCGCGAGCGGCTCGGCGACGCCGCGGGCCTGCAGGGCGTCGGTGAGCGCGGCGACTAGTGCCGCGCTCTTGGCCAGCGCCCGTTCCTGCAGGGCCGGCGTGGCCACGATGACCGGCATCCGCCGCTCGGTGACCGGGAGGTTGCGCTCGATCAGCGGCACGGCCTGGTGGAACGCGGCCCGCAGGGTGGGCAGCGGCCTGGTGCCGGCCGGCACCGCCGCGACCGCGCCGGTCAGCAGGTCCCGTAGCTGCGCCTCGCCTCCGAAGAAGACCTCACGCTTGTCGGCGAGGTGGCGGAAGAAGGTCCGCTCGGTGAAGCCGGCGCGGGCGGCGATGTCCCCGGCCGTGGTCTTGTCGTAGCCACGCTCCAGATACAGCTCGAGCGCGGCCTCCTGCAGCAGCAGCCGCACTTCATCCCCGTTCCGTGGCACGGCCTTGACCCTACCACAAGCGGCAGTGACTGACACAACTTTACGTCAGTCACTGACTTGTTGTACTGTCAGTTACTGACGTAATTGATCGTCAGCAACTGACGAAAAATCGGCCCAGGAGGCACCTATGAATGAACACGACTCTGCCACCAGCGCCATGCGCACCGTGCGCTTCCACGAGTACGGCGCCCCCGGCGACGTCCTGCACCTGGAGACCGCACCCGTGCCGGACCCAGGGCCAGGCCGCATCCGCGTCGCGGTGCGCGCGTGCGGGCTGGCCCCGGCCGACTGGGCGCTGTGCCGCGGCCTGTTCCCCGGCAGCCTGCCCCGAGGTATCGGGTGCGACGTCTCAGGCACCGTCGATGCCGTCGGCGACGGCGTCACCGACGTCAAGATCGGTGACACCGTGTTCGGGACCGCGGACTGGGCACACTGCTCATCTGCGGGTGCGTCCGACCGAGCTGTCATGAACCGGTGGTTCCGGGTCCCGGATGGCCTTGACCTCGTGCAGGCTGCTGCGCTGCCGATGACGGTCGACACCGCTTTCTGGCACCTCAATGCCCTGGGCTTCGACCCGGAGAAGACGATCCTGATCCACGGCGCGGGAACCACCATCGGGTTCGCGGCGGTGCAGATCGCGCTTCTGCGCGGGATGCGGGTGATCGCCACTGCCGGGGAGACGTACGCGCAGCGGTTGCGCGCTCTGGGCGCCCAGGTCACTGCCTACGGAGACGGCATGGCCGAACGCGTGACGGAGATCAACGGCGGCCCGGCCGACCTTGTCCTGGATACCGCTCCGGTCGGCGGCTCTTTGCCGGATCTCGTCCAGATCGCAGGGGGTGACCCGAAGCGGGTGCTCACTATCTCCGATTTCGCCGCTGCTGCTGAGCTCGGTGTCCGCGACACGTTCCACGAGGACCGCAGCAACCCCGTGGAGGCGCTGCCGGAGTTCGGGCAGCTCGCCGCCGACGGGATGTTCACGGTCCCGATCGCGGCCACCTTTCCCCTGGATGAATGGAAGACCGCGCTCGAGATCAGCCAGACCGGGCACGCCCGCGGCAAGCTCCTGCTCCTGCCCGGAACTCCTGGTCCCGAAATCCGGTAACCACACCCGCCAGGGACTCGCCGCCGGACTCGGCGGCGCGCGCCGAACCAGGTGATCTGTAGACCCGAACGCGTCGCAACCGACGGATCTTCATGCGCGCTAAATCGGCGTTCCGCGTCTCTGCAAGTGCGCGGGGCATTGCCGTTGCTGTCACTCCAGGTAATAACGGTGAACCGACGCCCCGCCGCGCCCTGCCCGCGCCTCGCGCCACGGCCGCGTCGGCGTGCGCCTCGGCGCAAAACAGGCGCGCTCCCGCGCCGGACGCGCCGAGCGCAGCGCGTACGTGGCGCCGCGCCGACGCTATCGGCCCGGCCTCTTTGCGCGCAGGCCCGCCACCACGCGCAGCGCGGCCAGCGACACGATCCCGGCGCTCTTTCAGGTCCCGACAGCGCTTCCCGCGCAGCCAGGAGAGATCACCACAGCGAACGGCGCGACCGGCCCAAGCTGACCGTCTGCACAAGCGGCAAAAGTCACCCGCAAACCCGCGCCGCCGGGGAGCCGGCAGTGCCTCACACTGACAGCGGGACAAGTGTTCGCAGGCAGCGAAGAATAGGCATTCTGCCTGGTCAGAAGGTTCTACGCCGCCTCAGCGCCTAGCCGCGGCAAGGCCATGCCAGCAGGCCTCACCGATGGCGGAGCCTTATCCGAATGGGAGTACGGGACCTCACGCCGCTGCCGTTGCGGTACTTTGCTGCTGTACCAGGCCCCTGAACTCTGGGGCTCA
>ODAK010003851.1_pt1 | contig 15498 bp, 11 predicted proteins | sample 1539591 | NCBI WGS metagenome assembly ODAK01 (sample SAMEA3539303, study PRJEB22396) | soil metagenome | biome: tundra; feature: field; material: soil | place: USA | collected 2010-05 | depth 0.15 m | reverse complement strand
CGTGACCAAGCCCGGCAAGATCCTTGCCGCTTACAGCTTGTTCCATAACTACTCGATCGCCAACGCAATGCTCGCCCTCATTCAATGCGAAATGCGCGACATCCAGCCCGGCCCCATCAACACTTTTCCCGGCTGGAAAGCGCTAGGCCGCCATGTCATCAAGGGACAGAAGGCTATCAGCCTTGTAATGCCTATCACCTGCAAGAAGCGCGACGAAGAAAAGCAACAGGCAGCCGATGCGGCCGACAGCCACGACTCGCGCAAGAGCGAATGCTTTACACGTTTTGTGTTCCGTCCGAACTGGTTTGCATTGTCTCAGACCGAAGGCAACGACGTTGCCGCCGCCACCGCGCCGAACTGGAATGCCGAACGGGCGCTTTCCGCGCTTGGAATTACTCGCGTGGAGTTTGCGACGATGAACGGCAACGCCCAGGGATATGCAGCACCTGGAAAGCAAATTGCCATCAATCCCGTGGCTGCCCTGCCTCACAAAACAATGTTTCATGAACTGGCCCACGTGGTTTTAGGCCACACGGAGGAAGACCAGCTGTCCGACGACGAACAGACTCCGCGCAGCTTGCGCGAAGTCGAGGCGGAATCTGTTGCTCTGCTCTGCTGTGCATCGCTCGGATTGGAAGGCGAAGAATTTGCACGCGGCTACATTCAGAACTGGTTAGGTGGAGCCAGTATCCCGGAGAAATCGGCACAGAAGATTTTCGCCACCACCGCCGCGATCCTTAAAGCCGGACAGGAGAAGCCGCAGCAGCAGAGCGATGAGAATGCTGTCGCCGAAGAAGAATAGTCGGAGGCCGCCCGCTCATCGCTCTCCCTCGCCCCCGTCCTGCGTTTCACGCGCATCGTCGAAGCCCGTGCGCAGTTGCTCGACGATGCCTTCCAAATCTTCGATCGAAGGCACCTCCGCCTGCAGAGGTTCGGGAAGCTCGCGTGTTACGCGGTAGGTCGAAATGCCGATCGGCTTCTGGATGTCCTTGAAAGCATATTCGACCACGGGTGTCGAGCTGTACCCAACCTGTAGACAACCGATCCTGCGTTTTCAATGATCTACTCGTTGCACTCAACTTGTGGACATTGCACTGAACCTATAGAATCTTGCACTCAACCTGTGGACTTTATTTCGCTGATTATTTTGCACTCAGGCTGTGGACCGCAGCACTCAACTTGTAGACCGCTCAAACCCCTTGAGGCGCAGAATGACGGAAATCGCACCGCACGAACTCGCCACAGCCGAAGACTGGAACCGGGCTCGTCACCGGGCATCAATTCTGCGGCCACTTGCGACCCAAGGCTCTCTGTCTGAAGCTGATATCCGAGTTGGGAGCAAGCGGCTGGGAATCGGAAGGGCGTACTTTTACAGGTTACTCGCGGCGTATAAGCTGCGCCCTCAGACATCAACGCTACTCCCCGGTCGAGATGGCTTGGCGGCAGGCACGCAGTTGCTTTCCCCCGGAACGGAATCATTGGTTCACAGATGCATCGAAGAATTTTACATGTCTCGGGTGCGCCCTTCGTTCGCTGCCCTGGAACGCAGGATCTCTCAAGAATGTCAGCGTATCGAAGTACCAGTTCCAAATTATCGTACGATCAAACGAAGACTCGCAACCTACGATCCAAAAGAACTTTCGAAAGCCCGCTTTGGAATGAAGGTTGCCGAGGAGGCTTTCCGGCCAGTTCAAGTAAATCATCAACCTACACTTCCGTTTCAACTCCTTCAGGTCGATCACAGTCCGGTCGATCTAATTGTTCTCGATGAACGGGATCGATTGCCGATAGGCCGCCCCTGGATCACGCTTGCTATCGATATCCCCACACGGTGCGTAGCTGGTTTCTATCTTTCTCTGGAAGCGCCCAGCATCGTCTCAGTGGCGATGGTCCTCACACAATGCGTATTGCCGAAGGACACGTGGCTCGCTGACCGAGGACTCGACTCGCTGGAGTGGCCGATTTGCGGACTCCCCGATGGAATTCATCTCGACAACGCAAAGGAATTTCATTCTCATGCACTCGTGCGCGGAGCGCAGGAATATGGAATTGAACTGAGCTACCGCCCACTGGGGCAACCGCACTACGGCGGTCACATCGAGAGGCTAATAGGAACCACGATGGGGGCGGTTCATCTCTTACCCGGAACCACTTTCTCGAATGTCAAAGAAAAAGGTTCGTACAACTCGGCCAAACAGGCGACGATGACGATGACCGAACTGGAGCGATGGCTGGCTCTCGAAATCCTCGGTCGCTATCACAAGTCCGTCCACTCTGCCCTACAGATGCCGCCGCTCGCTGCGTGGGAAAAGGGTATGCGCGCACGGGGCGCGCTTCGCCAAATTGAGAATGCCCGGCAATTCTTTTGCGATTTTCTGCCGGGCGAGCGCAGGTTGATTCGTCGCGACGGGATTCGACTATTCAATATTCATTACTGGAGCGACGTCTTGAGTCCTTTGGCAGGAAGGTCCGAGAAAGCTGCCCTCGTGAAGTATGACCCAAGAGATTTGTCCAAGGTCTACTTGCGTGACGATGAGGGTCAGTATTGGAACATTCCTTATCGTGATCTCCGACTACCGCCGATCTCCCTTTGGGAGCATCAGGCTGCCACCAGGCATCTGAAAGCGGAAGGAAGACGAGGCGTTGACGAAAGAGTGCTGTTCGAAATCGTCGAAGAGCAGCGGCGTCTTGCGGAGGGAGCTAGCAAGTCAACGCGGGAGAGGCGCGCAGCGGAGAGGCGAAGGCAAAGCACGGGCTCCTTGGCAACAGGTTCTAGCATCGAACAAAATCCTTCCGCCCCGGACCCGGTTGATAGGAACTTGATACGGCCGTTCGAGGTAGAAGAATGGGAATAGCAGGAGAAGAGTTTACCCATTTGTTGCCGTCGCACCGTGCGATGGCAACCAAAGACAACCGAGAACGCATTGCGTGGATACGCCACGATCGATGGATCAATCACACTAAAGCTGAACAGGTCTTGGCACAGCTTTTCGATCTGCTCACCTATCCCCCGCGAAGTCGGATGCCGTCGTTGTTGATTTTTGGCGCTCCTGGAATGGGGAAGACCAAGATCATTGACAAATTCCTGCGAGAGCATCCATCGGCTTACGATGAAGAAACGGGGATGACACGCTCGCCCGTCCTGGTGACGGAAATGCCACCGAGCCCAAGCGAAAGGGCGTTTTACGAAGGCCTGCTTGTTTCCTTGGGATCCGTCATGCCTTACGGCGTGGCGGTCAATCATCTCCGCCACCGCTTTCGGGTCTTGGCACGTCAGATGGATGTCCGCATGCTCATCATCGACGAGATCAACACTATCCTCGCCGGCAGTTTCCGCGAACAACGCGTATTCCTAAACTCCATCCGATTGCTGGCAAATGATCTCAAGCTGCCGCTAGTCTGTGTCGGCACGCAAGAAGCAAAACTGGCACTGATGACCGACCAGCAACTGGCCGATCGATTCGGGGCGAGCGAACTTCCCCCTTGGCGTGACGATCTGGCCCTGGGCCAACTCTTGGCCAGCTTCGAATCCATTCTGCCTTTGCGTCGTCGTTCTAATCTGAGCGACAGAGACGTGCGGAAACGGATGCTCGCCTTGACAGACGGCATTACAGTTCGAATTTTTCGCTTGATCGAAACTGCTGCGGTTCGAGCGATCGAGAATGGCAAGGAATGCATTGACTTGGATTCCCTCTCGGACCACGTCGTCACCCAAATACTGGTTTCCATTTCTGAAAGGCGGTCACGCCGGGCAGTACCTGCCAATTGACGCCGCTGCCTCTGGCGCCCCGGCCAATCCAAGGCGAAATCTTATCTTCTTGGATGGCACGCGTCTCCGCCCTCAACGGGATCACAATTCCAGAACTGCTCGGATACGCCTGTGGCGCAGAAGCCCACTCGACAATCATGAATGTCGATCGTGATGTTCCGCGCTCATTGATTGCTGGGCTGGCACAGGCATGCCGTATACCTGAAGACCGCTTGGCCGAGATCGACCTCCGCGTTCAGCTACCCAATGCATCGCCGTCCTCGTTTCTACCGGTCGTGCGCCAAGAAGCAAACAGCTCTGAGCGTTCGAGAATTTCAATTCCATCCTGTCACGTATGCTTCTGGGAGTGCGAAAACAAGGGAACTTCCCCATATTGGAAAATGGAGTGGACACTTGCTCTTGTGTCGCGGTGCTCCAAACATCTCGTGTTGTTATCAGAGTGCTGTCATCATTGTTTTCTCGGCGGGCTGGCTCTCGTAGCGCACCCGAAACATCGTGGCCTCGTCGCCCGGTGCACAGTCTGCTTCCGGGCTGTGACCTCTAATTCAAGGTCCGACCCGGCAATCACGCGGTATCGTACGCCCCTTGTTGCCAGCTTGGGGCAAGCACTCGTCTCCGCTTACCATGGTCTTGCCCCTGATCCAATGTGGCTCGGCCCGCTTAACGCGACCACATTTCTCTCGGTCGTTGACGACCTGATTTGGATGTTCCTGGACGGGAATCTTCGTCACGGATTCCCACTGATCGACGACTGCGCCCCCGCCGCGAGGTGCGAAATGCCCGTGCGTCGGGCAAGGCGTCGACACCTCCCCCTCAATCTGTTCTTTGTCCGTGAACGCGAGCTTGTTGTGGCTGCAATCGCAGTCGCTCTTCTTGGCAGCAGGATCACGAAATGGTTCGACATCCGCACTCCGCTGCCGGTGCCGGTTAGCGAACTCGATTCTTATCCTTTTTCCTTCGTCCGGTGGCCCCCCCGGCGTGAAGGCCGCAGCGAGACTGCAGAGAGAATTAACAGATGGCCCGCGACCCTCCGGGAACGTGCTCTCCGCCATTTGCCACCATCGGTCTGAGTAGCCGACGTCGTCTGTTCCCAACTCGTCTACAATCTCCAATCGCACAGGTCGTCTACAAGTTCAGTGCAGGGTCTTGGGTGGTTAGTCTACAGGTTGAATACAACCAACGTCCGTTGTCTACAGGTTGGGTACAGCTCGACAACTATGAAGGACGCTCAGACTATCCTGCGCCATAAACACATCAAGACCACCGCTGAGGTCTACATGGACCATATCCCGGATAGCGTAAGCAGGGCGATTGAGGCTCGCACCGAAGCGATTTTCGCGCTGCGCAGTAAACGGCAGCCGCGAAAATCTACTGGGGTTTTGCTGAATATAGCTGGACAGTCAAAAGGAAAGGTGTCTGTAAACTGATAAAAGAATGGCTCCTCAGGTAGGACTCGAATCAACCTGAAAACGTCAATCCAAGGACTTATAGAGCACGGACGGCGCTCTAAGGATATGGAAGTACCCGCTAGTTCACGTTAAGTGATTGCAAACTGATTGCAGAATTCTGAGATCAAAACTGCACCACTGACAATCCGGGGATCATTTGGAAGTGGCGGAGATTGCCGGTGGCAACGCTGTAACCAAGTTCCAAGGCCGTCACCCCGATTAACAAGTCAGACAGTGGAAGACGAACGCCTTTTGCTTGGTTCTCGCCGTCGAAACTCGCTGTTGCGTTTCCTGCTGGTGGAAGCGGCACAAGTGACGGTGCGCAGCCTCCCGGGATGGCGGAGTAAGTATTGCCACCTGACGATGCGGCGAGGACGGAAGATCGCCAAAATCGCCATGGCGCGGAGACTGGCGGTACGTCTCTACTGGATGATGCGGAAGGGATGGGATTACGAGCAGTTGAAAAAGTTCGGCTCGCACGCGGGAAAGCCCGGACATCGCGATGGTGTGCGGTAGAACACCGAGCAATTGATTGGGCATCCCGCTCCCCTTCACTGGGGAGTTCGAAGTAGTAACCATGATCGAAGGTGTGATCGAAGAGATGCATGGGTCGGACTGAGTTCCGGACCTGAAACGGATTACGAGCGAGCTTTAGTTGGTCGAGCACAAACAAGAGCTTCCATGAGAGCGGAATGGCGCGCTCCTCGGAGGGCACGGACCAGCACGCTCAAAAAGTGATTGACAGCGCCGACACTGTTAGAGAGGTGATGTTTCGCCAAGTGGGAATGAGCGAAAACAGCAGTCTCTTCAATAGAGCACTGGCGAAGATTTCAGCAAGAACGAAGGTGCGCTGTCCGTGCGAGAGATTGGCGAGACGGTCAACTGATCGAGCAATACAAGTTCAACACGCCAATCGTCCGGCGGTGAACGCCAGGAGAAGAGAAGGAGCACCCGGTGCCGGTGCATCGTGCGCATCGCAAGCGGCAACGATAGCCTTCTGGCGAAGCTGGCCGGTGGTCGACTCGGTGATAAACTCTCGCTGTGTGTGTTATTTGTCGGTGGCTGTGCATCGTGTGGTTGGCGGGAAACGCAATCGCGGCCACGAGTGATTCTCCCAATGTCATTTTGATCACCCTCGATACGGTGCGGGCTGACCGCATGGGCTTTCTGGGATCGGAACGCGGGCTGACGCCGAATCTGGATGCTCTCGCTCGTCAGTCCGTAGTTTTCACCCGAGCCTATTCCCAAGTTCCACTGACTGCGCCTTCGCATGCCACCATTCTCACCGGCACCTATCCGCAGTATCACCAGGTGAGGGATTTTCAAATGCCGCTGGGCAGAGGTCTGCCTTACGCACCAGAGATTCTGCAGAACCGCGGATATCAAACGGCCGCATTCGTCGGCTCTATGGTGCTCGATCCGGGGGTCGGGCTCGCGCCTGGTTTCGACCGCGGATTTGATACCTACGACGCAGGCTTCCATCCGTCGCCTGGTGAAGATCGCTATCGCACGACGGAGCGGCGTGGGGGCGAAGTGGTGGATCATGCGCTCGCGTGGCTCGGCAAGCACGCCGACAGACCGTTGTTTATGTGGGTGCATCTTTACGACGCCCATGATCCTTATGACCCACCCGAACCTTTCAAGACCAGATATGCCGATGCTCCCTACGACGGGGAGATTGCGTACGTGGATTCCGCAGTGGGCAAATTGATTGACCAGTTGCGAGCTGACGGAGTTTATGAGGACTCGGTCATCGCAGTGATGGCCGATCATGGTGAGTCGCTCGGGGAACATGGTGAAGCTTTCCACGGTTTTTTTCTGTACGACGAGACGATCCATGTCCCGCTCATGGTCAAGCTGCCGGGCGAAGTTTCTGCCGGAAAGCGAAATGGAACCCGGGTCGAACTCGTGGACGTGTTGCCAACAATATTGCAGGCTGCGCACATAGCCATTCCTCGGGAAGTGCAGGGAGAATCGCTGCTGGACTTGATGAAACCGTCGTCCGACGTAACTAGCGAAGCCCCGTCGCCATCGCAAGACCATCCTGCCCATGCCGAAACCGAATATGCCCATCTCGCCTATGGATGGAGTTCGCTGCGCGCTCTGCGTTCGGGAAAGTACCTTTATATTGAGGCTCCGCGAAGCGAATTGTACGACCAGTCGGTGGATCTGCACGCTCAGCATGATCTGTCCGCAGCCGCGCCCGCAGTGCTCGACACCCTGGCAGGCCAATTGAATGCGTTTTTGGATAAGACATCTGGCGTTCGAAAATCGCCCCTAGAGGCGCTGGATCCGGAAGTCGAAGAGAAACTGGCCGCACTCGGCTACTCTGCCACGATAACGAGCGCAGGTGCTGAGTCACGTCGCGACACGAAACAAGGCGCGGATCCCAAGGACAAAATCGAGATCGGCAACATTATTCATCGTGCGAACATGGCTTTCGACGAGGGGCACCTCCCGGAAGCTGCTTCACTGTGGCGGCAATTGATAGCCAAAGAGCCAAACATGGCACTGCTCTATAACAGGCTGAGCCAGTGCCTGGTGTTGATGAAAGATTATCGCCATGCTGTGCCGGTGTTGCGCAAGCTGGTGGAATTATCTCCGGACTCGGCGGTTGCGCACTTCAAACTAGGTACGGCCTTGTTTGCTACTGAAGATTTTCGGGGGGCGGTAACCGAGTTCCAGAGCCTAGTCGCGAAATTGCCGCAATGGCAGCGCGGACACACCTTGTTGGCGAATGCTTATGCGCGCGCGGGTGGAATTCCCAGAGCTATCAGGGAATGTGATAAGGTGCTCGCGATCTCCCCGGATGACTACGATGCCAACTTATTGCGCGGGCGTGTCTTGACCCTTTCAGGGAAACCTGAGGCAGCTCTTCTGAACCTTAAGAAGGCAGCGACGCTGCGGCCCCATGAAGCGAATCCTCACTTCGCTTTGCGGAATGCCTATCTCAAGCTGGGAAAGAATGCCGCTGCAGCAGATGAACAGGCCGAGGCGACACGGTTGTCGGCGGGCCACCCATGAGCGAACCGAAGACACCGCGCCATGGTGCGTTGGGCTGCACAGCTGTCGTTATCCCGCATAAGTCTGCGATTGTTTCGATAACCGACTGAGCTCCGCTTCGGTCAATTCAGGGAAGATAGGAAGCGCGAACACTTCGCGCGCGGCCGGTTCAACCCCTGGAACCCATGTGGGAGAAAACTGGCTTCGGACACAACGACAGCAGATAGCAGACATCGCGGTGATTCGAGCAGGCTATCTCAAATGCCATCAACCTGCTGATGCGGCACACCATCCCTACTCAAAAAGATACGTTTTGACATATTGTGTCGGCTTCGAAGATTCCAAAAACTGTATATTTCGTCAGTCGATAATGTAAACCACTGACAACACACGTTTTATCGTGACATAATTTGGATTGTCAATTGCACAATCTCTAGGACGTTAGCTCCCTAGAAGATGTTGGTACCAAGTAATTATTTGTCAGCACAATAGCTTGCCGAACTCGGGGAGAAACTGACGGGGAGAAAAAAATGTTCAAACGATCCTTACTTGTTTTTCTGATTTTTGCCGCTACTTTCGCCGTCGGCCAGACCGCATCCATCTCTGGTACTGTAACCGACGCTTCCGGCGCGGTGGTAGTAGGCGCGGAGGTATCGGTCGTCAACATTGACACTGCGGCGGCGCGTACTGCCACGTCGGGGAGTTCGGGAACCTATGGGGTTACCAACCTGGTGGTTGGCAACTATCGGATCGAAATAAAGAAGGAGAACTTCACGACCTACCGTGTGAACGAGATCACGCTGACCGTGGACCAGGCTATGACCATCAATGCGTCCCTGCAGCCAGGTTCTGTATCTTCTACGGTTGAGGTGAGCGCGGCCCAATTACCCCCGGTCGATCTCGAGACCTCGCAGATCAGCAACCTCGTTGAATCAGCCCAGATGCAGGCCTTGCCTCTCATTACACGCAATCCTTATCAACTCGTGCTGCTCTCCCCGGGAACGTTCACTGCGAGTAACCGCCTGGGTGGCTTCTCGGTGAACGGTGGCCGCACGGAGAACAGCAACTTCATGCTCGACGGCGTCGACAACAACGATACGTCCGTGCCTGGAACCGCGGGCGGAGTCCTGAGCGCGAACCCGGACTCGACCGAAGAGTTTCGCGTCATTACCGATAACTTCAACGCGGAGTTCGGCCGCAACACCGGCGCAATCATTGACGTAGTTACCAAGAGCGGCACCAACCAACTCCACGGTTCGGCTTACTATTTCGGACGTTGGAATGGATTCGGCGGCGCGCGAGACTGGTTCAATCCCGGCGACGGTCCTAATGCCGGACCCATGAACCCGTATATCCGCCATCAGTTCGGCTTCTCCATCGGTGGGCCGATCATCAAAGACAGGACCTTCTTTTTCTTTAACAACGAGTGGAACCGTTTCATAACGGCCTTGACCGGTCAGGCAACCGTGCCAACGACCGACTTTCTTACGGGACAATTTAATTACACCTATACTGATACAAACGGTGTGTTGCACCAGAACGTGCCAATCGATTTGACGCAGACGGGAGCCAACAACGCGTTAGGCCTCCCCGCAGACCCCACGATGGCGAAAGTATTCGCTGTCTATGCGCCGTTCGCCGTCCCTGCATCCCAGTCTTCCGACGGCATCGCGGGAAATATTTTCTTCCCGAGTACCTCACGGGTAAAGAGCTACGCTCCTGTCCTCAAGATCGATCACAGGTTCACCGACAAGCACGCCATGAACGTCCGTTTCGGGTACAACCATGGCGACTTCCCGAATAGTTGCGGCAACTTTCTCCCGGGAGTGTCGGGCTGTGATGCAAAGGCCATCAATTACGGCATTAGCGCTCAGCTTACCTCGACGTTGAGCAACACACTCATTAACAATTTCCAATTCGGCTTGAATCACATCTATGCGCCATTCACCCAGCCGGCGGCTACGACTAAACTCCTTAACGGCCCTGGCGGGGTGGATTCGTTTGGCAACGGCTGGGATTACAGCCTGAATCCGTTTACGAGCTTCGCCAGTCAACTCGGTGGCTCCGACGGCCAGTCGCGTACGACCGGTACGGTCAGTTATAGCGACAACGTTACTTGGGTGCGTGGAAACCACACCTTGAAGTTCGGTTTCGATGCCCGGCTGGTGAAGGAAAATGGTTTCGACAACTTCTCCTCCCGTCGATCAATCACTCTCGATCCGGCCTTGGCGTTCGGCGGCTACGACCCCGGACTTATCGCCAATGAGCCGGCCAACGATCCTGGCACCTCGCTTATTGACGCTGCGAATGCTTATTGGGGCTTCGCGATTGAGGATACCCAGAACCAGTTCTTCAACAAGACTGCTACCCGGCAACCCACAGACGGTAAGACCTATCGCCAGAACGAATTCGACTGGTTCGGGCAGGATTCCTGGAAAATCAGGAAGAATTTCACCCTGAATCTGGGACTGCGATACCAACTTAATGGCGTGCCCTACGAAGTCAACGGCAACGCCTCCAACCTGTTCCAGGATCCCGGTTCTTATGCAAGCGGTCAGGATGTTGTATTCACGCTGGTGGGCGCAGGGACTCGACACTCGCTTTATCAACCGGATCACAAGGACTTTGAACCACGAATTGGATTGACATGGGATCCATGGGGTGACGGCAAGACATCGATTCGAGCCGCCTACGGCATATTTCATGACCGGGTGTTCGGCAATGCGTTCGGCAATGCCCGTGCCAACCCGCCTTTTCAGGCGCAGTACCTGAGTTTTCCTTTTGACACGCTCAACAACTTTCTTGGCTCGGGGTCCTTCCCAGCCCAACCGCCTACACAGATCCCATCAGCCACGCTTCCCGACGGGTCCGAAACCGGGGGGTTGGTAATATTCGATCAACACTTCCGCAATCCCGCCAGCAACAACTGGAACCTCGACATCCAGCGCCAGTTACCCGGCAGCAACGTGCTCGATATCGCATACATTGGTGCACAGGGTACTCACGTATGGGGACAGCGCGACGGCAATCCGCCCGACCCGGCCCTGGTTCAACAACTCTATGACACAGTCTGTGGCAACGGCACGCCGGGGAGCGGGACTGGGTCCTGCCCGTCAGTCAGCAGCACAGCCCTCTATGAGGCAAACCAATTTGGTCTGCCGTTTAACGCAGTCAACAATAACGCGATGGTGCAACCCAACTATCAGCTCACAGAATTCAACTCCATCTACCATGCCCTGCAGTCGAAGTTTACGCATCGCATGTCTCATGGCCTGTTCGTACAGGCTTCCTATACCTGGTCGCATGCTTTGGACAACGGAGTCGATGCATTGAATCCGAACCTCGGCTCCCGTACCTTTCCCCGCGACTCTCGCAACCTGCGTCAGAGCTATGGCAACTCCGACAATGATGTTCGCCACATCTTTGTGACGAACTACATTTGGGATCTGCCATTCGGCCGCGGTAAGCACTATCTGAGCAGCGGTTTGGCCGGCCGGGTTTTTGAAGGCTGGGAGCTAGGGGGAATCTTTAGCGCGCAGACGGGGATTCCGTTCAATGTGCGTAGCCCGAGAGACTCCCAGAGAACCGGTATCGCCGCTTGGGGCTATCAGGTCGGCGATCCGTTCGCCACCCCAGCGGCCGGGTGCGAGAATGGCGTGGGGCTGGGTTACGTGTTCATGCCCAACAATGGATTTGGTTGCGCCTTTACCAGTCCCGCATTCTCGCAGAATGGACCCAACGGAACGCTTGTTGGCGGAATATCGAACAACGCCCGCAACTTCTGGCATGGTCCTGGTTTCTGGGATTGGGATATGACCTTCTCCAAGACAACCTCTATCACCGAGAGGGTGAAACTCGAACTCCGCTTTGAAGGGTACAACGTTTTCAACCACCCGCACTTCACAAATCCGGGCGCAGATTCAGCCTCGCTGGGCAATGCAATTGCCAGCGGTTTATTCGGCGTGAGTCTGTCGACCGCCACACAGCCGGATGGAACCACCTCTGCCCGTCAGATACAGGTCGCGCTCAAGCTGAAGTTCTAAACAAACGCAACATTACTAATCGGGCCCGTGGAGAGTTTCTTCACGGGCTTTTTTCTGTCGCGACAAAGCATGGGATCAGGAAATCAGGAAACGCCAGCCTGCTAAACGCTCCATGTGCCTGCTGAGTGCGCCGAGGAACGCCACAGCCTGTGACCGGGGTCTTGAGTGTAATGGGGACTTCTCAACAACTGACAAATGCAGCTGAGTGAAATCCCGGACGGGAATCCATACTGAGACTGTCGCAGGCAACGATCGTCGGTGTCTAATTGACCTAGCAGCCTGCTAAGAAAGGCAAGCTCCCCGGGTGGAGCTCATATTTGCTTCCGCTGCCACGAAGAATGCGGTGTGCTTGTGAATGCTTACATCATGCGGGATATCGCGAATGAGTCAAGCGCAGACGATTTCTAGCTGGTGCGGCGGTAGCATCTGCAGTAGAGACGCCGAACTATCTGGCAGACTTTGAGTGGCCCTCTTGGGATTCAACCTGTTCCCAGTAAACCGGAGCCTCCATCGTGTTCGCGTGCATAACAGCCATCGATTCCCATACCTGCCCAGTTCGATGGGCCACGCGCTAGAGTTATGAATTTGACCGCCTAAAATCAAGTAGGGTCGCCCGTCAACCATAAGAGCGTAGCGGCCGTCCTTCTGAACTAGTCTTGGGCCGTCCGCCCCAAAGGAACTTGGAGCCACGGCCAGCGCGACCAGAGTCGCGGAAATGAATTTGAATTGCCGCCGGGAAATGAAAAATCGCATAACGGGGTCACCTTTACGGGGAATGTAGTCGTACACAGCGCCTTAAGCAAGAGGAAGATATTTGTTCCAGTGCTTCATCGACCGACATTTCGGCCTACTATGTGTCGCACACAAGGACCCTTTGCCCTCCCGATTCGCGGACCGATCCCGATCCAATTAGCCGCCGTTTCCGATCCCAATTAGGCCGCCGATTCTCCACCCGGAAGCGTGGCGAATGCGACGTGATCGGGACGGGTGGAGGCCGATGCGGGGCCGGTTGACGGCCGGATGCGGCGTGGAAATGGTGAAAGTCAAAAACCGGCCATGCTTTGCATGGGGAGGAGGGTGACACGTCATCCCCAAGTGGGGAACTGGATAGCTCCCTGCGGGAGCTTATTGTTTCCCACAGAAAATAAAGCAGTTGCGGGACGGCGGGAACTAATGGGTCCCCGCCGGGCCGTGTGGAGCGCTCTGGCGTTTACGAATGTAAACGTGTTGGAAACAAAGGGGCGAGATCTTGGATGGGTCTGCTGGGTAGCCTGACGTGGCGTACCCTCCGCTGCGGTGGCCGTCAAGGGTCTTCGCTGCGCTCCGATGAACGCGCAAAAAACGCGCGCACCCTTGACGGCCATCCTCGCTGCGGGTGAATCCCAACTATGAAAAGCATTCGCTTTTCATGTTCGTTCGCAAGCGATCCTGCAAGCCTTGGGAGCGGGTGGCAAACGGCGTCTGCGAGGCCAGGGGCGGCGCGTTGAACGCGCAAGAGACCCCTTGATTTCGCTGAAGTGGCCCACTTCGATCATTTACATTTGGCCCCACCCTAACTGATAGATCTACCTTGACTGCGAAGCGGACGAGGGGGGCGATGGACAGGAGACGCAAGGTGGAGCTATTCGAAGCGATTCGTGCAGGAGCACGTACTATGGGGCTGGCGGATCGCTGCTCCAACCGGGGCCGACCCTTCAGGGCAGCAATCAGAGACTCCGCAATATGCAGGCATAAGGCGAATCAATCCAACAACAGAAAGCCGACGAATCCCTGGCCAAATCGCGTGCCAATTCCGATGCTCATACACCGGCGAAGGAACAAGGTTCCGGTTGGTTTTCCTCGGCGTTCGAGGCGGTGGATTGTAGCTATTTTGGCCGCGCTCCTCAGCCCTTCCAGCAATCGTTGCTGCGACATGGTACGGGTGGCAACTGCGCCTGCTTCATAGCCACTATCGGCTTGTCTATCTCGATTGCTCCGAGACGTACAACCAACCAATTTGACGACTCTAGCAGAGTGGCTATTCAAGACAGCCCCATGTCGGAAATGCCCGCCGATAATTGATGGCGATGTGGCCCCGCAAACGGATAGAGAGCTTGTCTGCAATTTTGGTTTTGATTGTCCTTGTACTCGCACTGTAAGGACAACTTGGCGGGCGTCAAATTGGGGTTACTCCGCCCCTCACAATGGCTGGTATCGCCGCCGGTTTCCCAGCGAAATCGGAAGGTGGATCAGTACGGTATCTGCGGGCAATTGTGCTGGCAAAATGGCCTCTTTCGATTGGCCCAAGAGCGTCTGCCAAGCTGGGCCAATTGGGCTCGCCAACTCCACAGCAATGCCGAGGCCAACCGCACCCTCTTAGCAGGTGAAATCGACCCACGATATTATGCCGCATGCAGCGACTATCTCGCCACTCCTTGCCGCAGTCTCAGGCAGCGCATTCGACTCCGCAACCAGGGGCGAAGACACCACCTGTCAGCTTTCCGAAAGAGGCCGCCAGAAGGCAGACCAACAATCCCGGATAACCAAGACAAATGGGTAAGGATTAGACATCGGAGAAGCCGAGACAAGTCGTCGTGATCGACTAAGTTATTCGGTAGGTCAATCCCAAGAATTGCGATCCCTATTGGCAGTCCTTATCTGCTGCATTTCCGCGCCCCAAACCTCGGCTTTGACGGCGCCAAAGCACGCCCGTGAAGCGCGCCTTACCGTGCTCGATAAGACAGTATAAGTTGCCTCGGTATACCATTTCTTTTCCGGCCAGATATTGTCAGCCCCTCGTCTCTACTTGGTCTTACTAATAACGACAGTTATTGCCTCCGATGAGCGGTGTCAACAGACTGCCGATGCCCTGTATTGGCCTTGCTTCTACCCTCGATAAACACGCCCATGAGCGTGCTCTCGCGTTGCCGATTCGGATCGCTCTTTTAAGTCGGTTCGATCATGCAAGGCAAGATAACTACTAAAATATAGGTTTTCCACATACATGAGCCTTGAATAATATGCCGACAAATAATACAACCAGTGAGCATCTCTTGCGAGGCTTAGTTAGTCTAAGTCAGAAAACAGGAGCCTAGATACTGCTGCACCCGTTGTAGAGATGAATCGCATGTTGACCGTTTCCAAAGCACTGTCGGCGGGCCAGGCGCGGACATACCACGCGCGTGAGTTTGTGTCGGAGGCGCAGAACTACTGGAGTCGTGACGCGCAGGTGCATAGCGAGTGGCAGGGAAGGCTT
>ODAK010003850.1_pt1 | contig 15501 bp, 18 predicted proteins | sample 1539591 | NCBI WGS metagenome assembly ODAK01 (sample SAMEA3539303, study PRJEB22396) | soil metagenome | biome: tundra; feature: field; material: soil | place: USA | collected 2010-05 | depth 0.15 m | reverse complement strand
CCTTCGCGCGCAAAAAGCGCAGCTTTCGTCTGCGGCACGCCGCTGCCTCGCGCATAAGGAAAATAGCGATACAACAAGTAACCAATGCTCAACGAGCCCACGACCGGGAACAGCAGACGTCGCCACGCAGCGCCCCCAATCGGGTAGAGCCGCATCCCCATTCGTTCGGTCAGCAAGATGAATGTGACGACCGCCAGGCCTGTCAGCGCGCCTATGACCAGTGCCAGAACCAGAACTACCCGATCCTCATTTTCTTGCAGCTTACCCCAGCGATGTAACAGCGGGGTTTTCCACCAACTCCCGCTTGCCCTCTGGATGTTTTCACTCATAATCTCGGGAATTTCTTCCTGAAAGCATATCTCACATGGTTGGCTCTTAAGTTATTGGCAGAGAAGAAGGCGATGAACTGATTGTCGTAATCACTCCCCGTCTAAGCGTGCCTATGGTGGTCAGTATAATAAAGATGCTCGTTCGCACCAGGACTGAGCGTCAGTATGATTTCCTGTTCCGACTCAGTGTGCCGATTGTATTCCTCATCCCTCTTCATATTCAGGTCGCGGGGCCGAGGGCGGCCCGACAATCAGGCCGCCCTCCTCGGACCACGGTTCAGCGTTCGAGCACAAAGTGGTCAACCCTGTTCTTTCGCCAGCACTCTTCATTGTCCTGTGTGCAAAACGGTTTCTCCTTACCGAAGCTGACAGTTTTGATTCGCTCGGCGGAGATCCCACGTTGCACAAGAGCTTGCTTCACGGAATCCGCTCTGCTCGCTCCGAGAGCAAGGTTGTATTCCTCCGATCCTCGGTCGTCACAATGCCCTTCGACAAGCACCTTCACACCGGGATGTTGCGAGAGGAAAGCGCTGTCATTTTGGGCAGTGGGCACCTCGTCAGGGCGCAGGGTGGGCTCGTTGTAGTCGAAGAATACATCCTTCACGCTCTTGCTGAATAGGTCCTCATCCGTCGGCGACGGTGCCGCGCTAGCGATCCTCGCGTTGACTGTGACGCGAGCAGAGGCGTCCTTCGTTCCTCCCGATCCCTTTGCCAACAGTGTGTAGGTAGTGGATTCGGCAGGCGTAACCGACCGAGTACCCGACGGCGACAGCGTGCCTAACCCAGGAATTGTGATGTCATTGGCGTTCGCAGTTTGCCAAGTCAGCGTTGTCGACTGGCCCTGCTGAATCACACTCGGGTTCGCTGCCAGAGTCGCCGTCGGTGCAGGTGGTGGGGGTGGGGCGGGTGGTGTCGCTTTGGCTACCTTCTTGTTACAGGCCGCCAATGACAACACGCCCGCCAGGGTCGCGAGTAAAGCAAACACCTTTAGTCTTCTATGCATCACTTTAGTTCTCCTCCCTCTGAAGAGATTGTGAATCTGTGATCGAGCAAATATCTGCTAGACAAAGATTCGCCGGGCCGACGAAAGAAATGCCGAATCAGAGAGCGGCACTACTTCCAGCGACTGCGACAGTGATTGGGTTCTAGAACGAGAAAGATGGGAGGTATCAACAGCGGAAGACGGTGCCGCTTTCGAGCAAGCTAACTGACTGGAACTCCGCCTTCGAAAAGGATATTTGCGACAAAACCACGAGCGGAGAAATCAGGAGGCCGCCTAGGGAGCTTAGGGAAGCCTGCACTATGGCGAGCCGCAAATGAACCCCCGCGCGTGCTGCCCGCAGCGCGGTAACCGGTCCGTGTAGGGCTGAATACGGACCTTGCATCAGGGGAAACAAGAAAATCATCAGGACGCAGATAACCGTGAGCACAGCTATTTCGCATCCGTGGCGGCCAGAAACCATTATAGCAATTGTATCGCATTACGATGCAGAGCCGGCTGTCAATCTGAGCGTCGGGGTGGCAAATTCGATACACGAAAGTCCACGTTCCGCTGGGTCTTTCGAACCCTTGCTCACATGCCTCCTAGTGGAGTTGATGAATCGCCCAAGATCAGAAGATGAGACCGTCTAACCGCCCAGCACTGCTCATCCTCTTTCCGATGGTTCAGACCTGCGGACGACGTGAGATGAAAATGGAGCTTTTCAATAGCCACGCCTGATTTCAACAGGTTAGCGCGCTTTTGGTGCCTGGGTGCTGTAATTTCTAGGCATGCAAAGAAGATCATCGGAACCGTGGCGTCCCACTCCCTGCGCGAAGCACGAGAGAAGTGGGCGCCCGATCCCTGCAGAGCGGGTCAGTGTGCTGGGAACCGCTTCTTCCCAACGCTGCTGGTGGCGAGAATGCCCTGAACTCCGCCTGCGCTGGTGACGACGGTGTCGATCTCGTTGCGGTTATCCACCAGGACAAAGTTCGCGACCACGGGTGGCCGCGGAAGGGACGGTAGTGAGCGTAATGCTCCAGCATCTTCTGCTGCCAATAATCGCTATCGACGAACTCCGTATTGTGCGAGCGACCCGAAATATCGCCCATGATCACCGCTGACCATGATTGGGGGATTCCGTTCGTGTTGGGCACATCCCATCCGGGATAGATGGGGACGTAAGGGGCGATGCCAGCGAGATGGGGTGGAACCTGGGCGGCAGTTCGCCACTGCGTCATTCCAAAGTATGATGCGCCATACATGACGACTTGCCCATCGCTCCAGGGTTGCGCTGCGATCCACTCCACCACGTCGTAGCCATCACGCCCCACCTGCACCCCGAGGTTTTCGTTCTTGACTCCGCCGGAACGTCCTCGGCCCCGCACATAGACTTGCGCGTAGACATACCCTCGGTGCGTGAAGTAGCGTCCCCGGGTCATTCCGTCAATCTCGTATTGCGTCAGGCAGAGAACGGTCGGGGCTTTGGATTTGAGGCCCGAAGGTTTGAAGATCCACGATTCGAGATCAACACCATCACGCAGGGGAATCATGCGGCTCATCTGAACGTTATAGCCGGGACCGACGTCCTCTTTGTTTCCGGTCGAGGCTGCTGTGACTGCCGCAAAACCGATAATGATGTTTACCGTGAGTGCGATAGCCAACGTAGATTTCAAGTGTTTCCTCCAGTTGCTGTCGTTAGTCGAGCACTTCCGTGAATTTCAGTGTTCAGCGATGGAACGGTAGTCACGGCGGAGCAGCGATCGACCGCACTCGGCGAATATCAACCTTGGGCCTCGCGAGTAACATGCATCCCCCTCGGCATCACATACTGCGAATTCGTCGACTCTTTGAAAGGCACCATTCTTAATCCCATGAATCGTGAGGGCCTTCTATTTATTGAGCCGGAGAAATCGAGCGGCGTTGTTGTACAAAATGTCACGCTTTTGCCCGGAAGATAGTGCAGGGGCATTCTGAATGGTATCGATGGCCGCAGACACCGCATCTGGCCAAACCATTTCGTCAGAGCCAAACATAATGCGGTTCTCGAATCCGGCATCAATCAAACGATGCAAGAAATCGTAGAACTGCTTGCGGGGAAAAGCATAGTCGATGATGCCGATATCTACATAAAGTTGAGGGTGGGCGTATAGCGCCGCGATTGTGTCGTCTGCCAAGGGCCAGCCGGCATGCATGGCCCAAACGCGAAGCTTCGGATGTCGCACGAGAACATCTTCGAGGGTCAGCAGGCTGGACAAGCGCATGCGGTAACTAGGCGCGAAGACGTAGGGAGCTCCCGGCGGTCCAGGCCCCATATGAATGCCGACGGGGATGTCCAGTTCTTCCGCCAGCGCAAAGTAAGGTTCCATTCGCGGATCGGTGACGGCAATCCCCTCGTATTGCGAGCTGATTTCAGCAAACGCCATTACTCGCCTGCTTTTCACCAATTGGCGTAATTCGTCCACGCTCGGTTTTCCCGACTCCGGGTCGAACGGCAGCGCTGGGAGAATGCGGCCCTCGGATGCCTGCTTCCACTTTTCCATGACCTCGAGGTTGCCATCCGTGACTGCAACAGTCACATTTCGCGTCTTGAGGATTGCAAGCGTACGCCGCATTAAGTCGTCGTCATTCGAACCAGATCGCAGAGGCGATGGACATGCGGGTTTGTTCTGCACGCGGGCAAAATATGTTTGCGCATCTTCATGAGTGTCCTTGACCGGCCAGCTCAAAAAAGGAGCGCAAAGATAGAGTGGGGGTGGCCCGAGTTCATCTGCGCGCTTCGCGTGCAGATGCATGTCGATGATTGGCTCGGCGCTGGTCTGTGACCATACCGGAGATACAGCTGTAAGCACAATCGTCAATAAGAGGCACGTGGCAAAAAACAAAAACCAACAACGGGAACGTTGTTTCATTGTTGTCCGCCCTTCTCAGCGTTTTCTCGCATGGCAAATCTTGCCTAGCATTAGAGGATTCGATCGATCTCTTCCTTGCTGAGTGAATCTCCAAGAAGCGTCAATCCATGCCTTTCGAACTCTGCTTTACGAGCTTCCTGACTCTTTGGATCTTCGCTCTGTGTAACCGACGCCCACTGTGTTTCCACTAATCCTGCGGGTGTGTAGAGATGAATTGCGCCACAATGAGAATCCCGGGCTACACTCCACCGGTGCGGGACTTTCATCGGCATCAGCAAGGAATCGCCCGGCTTCAAACGCATGCGCTCGCCGCCAACTTCGGCGACGAATTCACCCGCCATCACATAGATCCACTCATCCTGTTCGTGATGAACGTGAAGCGGGGCGCCTCGATAGGGGTGATGGTCTCCTGGGGGAAAAACAAAGACCGCAAGGCGCCCCTCAGAGTCGGAGGAGCGGACAACCTCGGTGTCGAACATCCCTGACGGCGAGGGCGCGCGGTCATCGGCACCGTTGGGTTTACGTGTGAAGCCGGAGCGAACGAGCACGGCATGTCGATTGATCCTCTCGTCCGAGGCGCGATTCCTTTCGCCCGAAGCTTGCAGCAAAGATGCAAGACAGAAAGAAAACTCGGTGAGTGTCAATCCTGCGCCAGCTGTAAGCAAGTCTCTGCGATTCATGGATGTCCCTCCATATAGCTCCGGGCAAGTTTGAGATTTACCGCTGGCATTCCCACTCTTAATACGAGCGCAGGCACAGTCAGGATGGTGGTATTGTGATCCCCATGGCGTTCGCTCGTCGCCTAGATCATTACTCGAATCCGACAATTACTTCGGATGCGATCGTTCCATATTGGAAACGCTGTACCATACGATCCTCCAAGAGCCATCGCTTTGACGCTTGAACTCCGCAATGAAGTTTGTTCTATGGGTCATCAACACACCATCGGAACCGTTGTCTTCGTTATAGGTGCCACGGTAGACAGCCAAGTCTCCCCCACCTGCAACATCGACCGCCTCGTCGATGAGACTGACTTTCCAAAGTGGGTCATGCTGAAAGCCCAGCTTGAAGCCCTCCCTGTCAGCTTCGAACCCAACAGTTGAAGGGCTACCACACTCCATAGAGATAATATCCGGCGCGTCATACGCAGTTGTTTTGATCGGATCGTGAGCGTTGATCCCGGCGACGACTTGAGCGACAGCCGCCTTGATGGTTTCGGTGATCGCCGATTGATCAATCGCCATCGCTCTTGTCCATACTGCAGTCCCGATAGTAGCGACAGCAAACAGAAGCAGACTTGGTTTCCGGTATGCAAAATGGATCATTGAACTTTCCTTTTTGAGGCAGCCTCAGGAGCGAGCTTAGTGCCGTGAATTGTGACCGCTCTCTTCAGCGTGCCGCCTACCTCGCCCATATCGCCGGTTTGTGTGAAGGAAGTGGCAGTGATGCCGGAGATGGGTGGTTGCGTCTTGTGGCGCCTGGCTGTCAGGGGGTATTCACTTTCCACTTCCTCCTGCGTACTCCAGTTTTGTTCGCATCATGGTTTGGCGTAAAGATGTTGCGATTGCAGGATCGTTGTCCTTGACTAGTCCCGCCCGATTTTTGAATTCCGAAGAGGCACTGTAGACAATCACCGTAAAATCGCGCTGCGGGTCGTACCACCAGGCACCCACGACATGTAGGCCGACTTCATGAAAGGCGGCGAGTTGTTCGTGCCACTCCTTTGCGGGAGGCGTTCCCATATGTGTCGCGAGCGGTGTGGTCATAGAGCTAAGGTCGCTGTGAGTTATCATGTCGAACGAACAGGCAGTTCGGTCCGAACCGTCGACTGGAACGGTTAGGAAGTGTCTTTGAGCCGACGATTCTGCCAAAGGACGAGGGTCGCCCATGGCCCCGAGCCACGACTGCTGATCGTATTCGGCCAGCTTTGCGAAGGCCGAGCACTGGGTTTCTTTTTCACCTGACCCAAAGGCACCTTTTCCCCCGGCGATGACATACGCCCCAAGCCAAGCCTGGTAGAGAGAGGAGTTCGGATCGCTGCGCGCCGCGAAGTTCTTGCCCGATACCGGGCGGCCGTAGGCATAATAGTTCACACCCTTGTAGCCGAGAGGCTCCCAGATCGGGTCCATCACATTCTGTTCGGTCACCCACCCGTCGGGCAAAGGGTCGAACGAAACCCGAACGTGCTCAGCCATTGCATCGCCAGTCCTCAGATCGAGTAACTTATGACTCGGTTCACTATCGCGAGCCGTTGGTTCCACATTGGTTCCGTGAATTGTGACCGCCAGCTTTAGCGGGCCGCCAACCTCTCCCATTTCGCCGGTCTGCGTGAAGGAAGTGGCAGTGATGCCGGACCACACTTCATGCCAGGTCATCTTTTTACCGTTCTGGGGGAAGCCCATGTCGATCGTTAGTTGTTTTCCATCCCAGTTCAGAGAACTGCTGGAGTAGGTGTTGAAATCGCAAGCTGCCGGACCGGAATTGTTGCAGAGCATTCCGCGGAGGCTTTTCGTGGTCTTGTCCCACCAGTGCAGTGCGATAAGAAACATTTCTCCAGCGGGCCCACGTACATGCTCTTCCTCCATCAAAACGTATCCACCCGGCCCGATTCGCCAGTTTTCTTCGCCCGTACCTGTGCCTCCGTTTGGAGACATGCCACCGGACGCAAAATCATAAGATGTGGTCCAGTTACCAGCGAGCGCTTTTTCGAGACTCTGCAGTTCCGGCGCTGGATCTGCGGCGCTCGATGCGGGGTGGTCCCCGGAGTTGGCCGCATGAACGTCGTTCTCGCTGCGCGCTGTCGCGACTCTGGTTGCATGAATCGTGAACAACCGCTTCCTGGGTCCGCCTGGGTCTCCATATTCCCCAGTCTGAACGAATGACGTGGGAGTGATGTCTGACCAGACCTCGTGCCAAATTGATTTCTTTCCAGACGCGGATGTTTCCATTTCATCGATGACGAACTGTTTGCCATCCCAGTTCATCGTTATGTCATTCTGCGCGCCCTTGACATCACATGTGTACGGCAGCAAGTTTTGACATTCCATCCCGTGGAAACTTTTATTCGCGGTATTCCACCACAGGATCCCGAGAAGCGAGAGATCACCTTCAGGCATGCGCAGGCGCTCCTCTTCCAACAACGTGAATCCTCCTGGCCCCGGTCGCCACGTTTCTTCTCCGGTGTTGAGCAGACCATTGGGCGTCGCAGAGTTAGGCTCAAACCTCACATTGAGAGACCACTCTCCCTCCAGAGCTTTGGTGAGTCCCACAATTTCAGAGGATGGCTGCGGGACAGATGTTAGTGACTGTGCGTTTGCGCAAGCGATGGCTATTCCGCAAACGCTCAGAAGACAGAGTGAAATTGAGGCTGTTCTGAAAAGTTTCTTCATGTTTGGCTCCCTTGGCCACAACGAAGTTTGGTTCGAAACGATAATCATTGCTCAATTCGCAAGTTCGATCGCCAACGCTCCACGTTTCTAGCCGACCATGTTCGCGGCAAAATGTTGCCAGAGTAGCGTGCGACTGCCGAAGTAAACCAAATAGAGAAAAACGACGATGATCGTGGCACCGAATCCGAAAGCGGGGTGCACCCTGCGGTTCCTTATCGAATCGAACAATACGACTGCGGTCACTAGTAAGGCCCAAAAACCTAGGATCACGATGTTGCTTCCGATTCCCGCCCAGATGAATAGGCGGACAATGGGATTCGGAAGAATGCAGAAGGTAGCCAGAAGCATCAGGCGCTTGTGGTAGCCAGTGCGGTTTCTCAACCAGACGCCCAATGCAACGAGGGATGCAAACAGAGCCATCTGCGTGAGTTCGAGCGCAAGCACGGTCAGGACGCTGGAAACGGACTCAGAATGCGCCCGCACTTCGCGTCTTGCTGCGACCAGGGTTGCCGTACACCCCATCAGAACGACAAGTACGGCAGAACCCGCTCCGAATGCCCCCAGAATTCTGTGTATAGGGATCCGATTCGAAGTGATGAGGAAGGTTTGAACCGTAAACAAAACGATCCAGCCAGTCATCACCGCACCGTGAAAATGCAGAAGCCTTGTAAGAGCCGGCATCCCGAACAATGAGTGGAGGTAGTACGTGCGGGCGAAACCAACGAAAACAAGAACTACGATCGAACCCGCCAACCAGGCAAAAAAATGATGTTCGGCTTCCGGGGATGACGCCAGCCGTCTCGAAACATATGTTGAATGTGATTCGGTCACAGTTCCTCTCGAACCGTTGATTGGCGTTACTCGCCCTCTATTTCTTCTTGTAGTCAAACACCATGGTTTGTTTTCTCCTGCCCTTTGCGCCCATGTCCACTTCCAGCATGACCTGTTCTCCTGTTGAATTCCTTCGACGATGTTGATCCATGTGCCGGGATCACATCGGGGGTCGAACGTTGCCGTACTCGAAGCGCGTTGAGCGGTGATCCTTTACCTTGTTTCCTCTGTTATCTACATCCTCTTCGACGCGCAAAAGCAGTCCGGTACTTTTGGATACCCACATCTTTCCGTCTTCATTGACCTCTTCATATTCGCGGTGCACGGAAAACAGCATGACGGGATCGCCATTTACCGACTCGTTGCCAAGGAATTGGCAAGTTGACTTGCCATGCTCTTGTTTTTCCTTCTCCTGCTCAACAACGTCCTGCGAGGTCACGGGAATGCGCATCCATTTTCCGCGCGCTCGAATGTACTTCTGTCCGTTGGCGAATATCGTCTCAGCTTCCGTCGGCTTGCCACCGTTGACATCGGTACTGCTCGTGTAACTGTGGCTGGGAGTTGTTGCGACCTTCGTCAAGGCATCGAAGACCGGCCGGCACGAATCTGCCCCACGCATCGATGCAGTTAGGCAAATTGTCATGAACGGTTCACACAGGGCAAGAGCGCCCAACCGATTTCGCATCATTCTGATTCTCCGGGATGTTTCTTGAGCAAGCGTTTTGGGCCTTCGCGAAATTCATGTGTACCCCACTTCAGCGATATCGTCATCGGCGCGTTTGCGCACTACCTCTGTCCCTGCCACTTCCAGACATCGGAGTACTGGGCTCGAGGTTCGTTGTAGCGCTGCAAGTGTTGAATTCTTTGCATGAGCAGCCCTGAGAGATAAACGGTGGCTACAAACATTCCGGCGGCCGCCAGTAGGACCACTGCCGTGAGGGCTAAGACGGCAGTTGTCTTGCTCCCGCGCAGATTGTTTATTCCGTGTCGTTTCGGCCTGTGCGGCCATGCCATCTCAAGCCTGAGCGTCGCAATTGGCGTATGCGTCATCGGACATCCCCAGATGGCATCAGACAATTCTGGTGTGTTCAACACTGAACTTTGCGTCACTGCAAAGACACTTTGCTTCACGATCGTTGTCATGGCGACCTCGGCTCTCTAGGGTTCGACCTTGTACAACGTGACCATTCCCGCGTCCATGTGGTCGTCGATGTGGCAATGGAACATCCAGATGCCCGGGTTGTCGGGAACCATGTCCACAGTCTCCATTTGCGCTTGCATGAGAGGAACGACATCGGTACGCTTGCCGTCATGCAAGACCAGGTTGCCGTGCCAGTGAGGGGTATGAACGCTGAACTGTTCCCCAAGTGCGACCAGATACCAGCGGACGCGTTCACCCTTTTTCATAGTCATCATCGGGCCGGTCCCGTAGATGTAGCCGTTGATCGCGAACTTGGCATTGGCAACGACGAATCCTGAACCCACGCCGGAGAAGTTACCCTGGTCGTCCACAGGAGCGAATTCTAGTTTCTTCACACCCTTCGGATCGGTTGTAAACGTTTGAATGTTGTGGTCGAGATACCAACTCACGTTCTCGTCGAACAGCAAATAAAGGCACACGAATTCGCGATCCACATCCTTCGGTTTGCCATCCGCATCGGCCATGCCCCGCCGCGTGATAATCATCGCGCCGACCAAACCGCTCTCTACGTCCTTCAATTCGTTCGTGTGTGAGTGGTAGAGCCAGACAATGGAGCTTGGATCATTCGGTCCGGGCCCAGCCCGCTCGGGCACTTGCCAGGTGTAGATGTGCGTTTTCCCCGGCGGCACCGCGTCATCGTCTTTTTCTTTGCCCGACGTGCCATCGTCGTAAGGGGCGCCCTCTGAGTCTTTGTCGTAGAACACACCGTGTGGGTGCACGCTGTAGGGTCGGCTAGCGTTGTTCTTGAAAATGATTCGAATCGTGTCTCCTACTTCGGCGCGAAGGATTGGTCCAAGGATGCCGGCGTGCTCCCACTCAGGAGAGCGAGCTTTGAGATGAGCGAAGGTTTCATCCGTGTACTCGCGGTAAATGGCCTTACGGTATACGGTTCCGATCCGGTGTGGCCCTCGTTCGGTAAAAACCGTCGAGTATCCCTCGAACTTCATGCCCATCATCTTGTTAACGCCGCCGGGAGCGTAGTCCCAATCAACTTCGTCAGCAGCAATGCAGTAGGTGCGAGTCTTGCCAGAAGGCTGCGCGAAGGCAATGGGTGCCAACAGGACAAACACAGCCACCAGTTTGGAACAATGAGTCATTTTTCCCCTCTTTACCCTGCGAGACATCACCGCGTCACAGTCTTACGCCCGCTTGCTCCGCTGCGAACTTACCAACGATGGGCAGCTTGAAAAGTTTTTGCTGATAGGCCTGAACCATCAGGAAAATCCAGATTCCAAAGCCGGAAACAGCGAAAACCAACATCAGCGGCAGAGCAATTAAGCCAAAGATTCCGGCCGTTAAAGGTGTTAGCACCGCCGAGAGAATCATCCAGACAATCCAAAAGGTGATCCAGGCGACATTGAAGAAAATTGACTGGAAAGCGTGAAAGCGAACGAAGGAGTTCGACTTGTACGGATCCAGGACAAGAAAAATGATCCCGGTCAGGAAGCCGGCGAGGTAGGTGAGCGCTCCCACGACGTTCGTATCCATCGTTTTTGATCCAGTCTCCGCGGGCGGAGACATAACAGCGACATCAGCCGAACCTTCGACTGCCGTCGTAGAGACGCCTACCTTGATTTCTGTCGGTGACCCACAGGACGGACAGAAGCGGGTGTCTGTTGCTAAAGCCGCACCGCAAGATTGACAAGAGCTCATCTCTCCCTCCTCAGGATCTAATTTGGTCGATGGGCTGCAACGACGGGAACTTTGCCTGCAACCGGAAGGATTAGCAAACCAACTATGGGCAAATTGTGCTTTAACCGCCAATTCTTTATTTTCTATAGGCTTACGAACGCTGATTAACTCGTCTTAGCTCGTTTTCGTGCTAAACTCGACCCTCAAAATCTCGCCTAACGTATGACGGCATCTGCTCCAGATCATTCTGCGGCCCCGGAAATCAGCTACAGTTTCGGGCTTTACGTGCTGGACCCGGCTAATGGCGCACTTACGCGCGCTTCGGTGCGTGTGCGCTTGCAGGAACAGCCTTTCCGACTTTTGGTATTGCTTGTCGAACGCGCCGGACAGATTGTTTCGCGGGAAGAGATTCGGAACCGACTTTGGCCCCAAAATACCTTTGTCGAATTCGATAAGAGCCTGGGAGTGGCGGTACTCAAGGTCCGGGAAGCTCTTGGGGATGATGCGAGTAACCCCAGATTCATCGAAACCATTCCTCGGCGGGGCTATCGGTTCATCGCACCCGTTAGGGTCGACGCAGGGCCCGTTGCTGATTCCGCCACTCCAACGCCTGCGGCGACCGCCGTGTCCGCATCCCAACCTAACCTGTATGCGACAAAGCACGGTATGATCGTCGCCACACTAATAGTTTTGGTATTGGTTGGCATAGTGCTCTATGTTCTCCGGCCGAGAAATGCATCTCCGCCGTCAACAGCCCAGGCCGGGAACTCAATTCCGCGAATACACGTTCGTCGTTCGGTAGCGGTGCTCGGTTTCCGCAATTTGCCTGGCCGGCCAGAGGACAACTGGCTCTCCTCCGCTTTCAGTGAAATGTTGAATACGGAACTGGCCGCAGGCGGAGAGCTCCGCCTAGTCCCGGGAGAGGATGTGGCCCGGGCGAAGAGTGAACTACCGCTCAGTGGCGAAGATTCTTTTAGCAAATCCACCTTGCAACGTTTGCGGACCAACCCAGGCGCCGATGTGGTCATCCTGGGTTCGTACACGATGCTGCCGAATGCCGCTGAGCGGAAGATTCGTCTCGATGTTCGCCTTCAAGACACGGCGGGCGGAGAAACCATCGCGGAAGAATCCGTATCGGGCAATGAGAGTGACCTTTTCACCTTGGTTTCGGATTTGGGTGGCAAACTGCGGCGAAGTCTCGGTGTGGCTGCACCCTCAGAGGGAATTGAAGTTGCTACAAGGGCCGCTCTTCCGTCTAATGAAAAGGCGGCACGCCTCTACGCTGAGGGACGAGCGAGATTGTGGGCATTCGACTACTGTGCGGCTCGCGATTTACTTAACAAAGCAATCGCTGCGGACGCAGATTTTCCGCTCGCCCATGCGGCTCTATCCGATGTATGGTGGCACACCGGCTATGACGCCAGAGCTCGAGCAGAGGCTCAGCGAGCGCTCGACCTCTCGAATCATCTTTCACAAGAACAGCGGCTGCTGGTCGAAGGACAATATCAGAGGACCGTCGAGGAATGGCCCAAAGCCGTCGAGACCTATCGTTCTCTGTTTCGCCTTTTCCCAGACAATCTGGACTATGGCCTCTTATTCGCCTCAGCGCAAATGCATCTGAGTGCGGCGGACTCACTGCAAACGCTGGCAGCTCTGCGGCACCTTCCACCGCCTCTTGGCGACGACGCGCGAATTGACATGACAGAGGCTTCCGCATGGATTAATAGAGACTTTACCAAAGCCCGCGCTGCCGCGAACCTCGCGATCGAAAAGGCGACCGCACAAGGATCGCCAGTGATTGTCAGTCGAACCTACGGCATTCTCTGCCAGCAAGAGCCCTCCATAGACGCATCCAATGAAGCCATCGATATCTGCCGACATGCCCTTGAAGCCTCAATTGCCGCGAAAGACCCGAACGGCGAAGCCATGATGCGCACAGATCTCGCGTCTCTCTACTATCTACGGGGTGACCTCACACAATCTGCAGAAATGCTCCAGCAGGCAGTGAAGAAATTTAAGCAGGTTGGCAACCGGGATGGCGTCGCCACCGCGCTCAGCAATTTTGCTGACGCTCGTCTTTCTCAAGGCGATCTGATGGAAGCGAAGAACCTGTTGCAGGAGTCCATTCCAGAGTATCAAGCCGTCGATGACAAGGAAGGCGTGGTCCTTAACCTCGACAGCTTGGGAGACGTCTGGAGACAGAGCGGCGAGCTCGACAAAGCGGAGGCAGAGTATGAGCAGGCGGTAGTGATCGCGCGGAAAATGGAAGACAAGAATGCGATCGCATATGTACTAAGCGGAATGGGAGATCTCGCCTTGGATCGGGGTGATCTCAATGTAGCGAGGAAGCGATACGAAGAGGCTCTTGCGCTCAGGAGTGGAGCCGGAGAAAAACAGACTGCGGCTGAAAGCCGTGTCTCCTTGGCAAAGCTAGCCATTGAAGAAGGACACGATTCTGACGCCGAGACATCGGCGCGTTCGAGTAAAGCACAATTTCATGAGGAGCAACAAGCTGATGACGAACTCAATGCTAGCATTGTGTTGATTGATGCTTTGCTCGCGCAAGGTAAACAAGGGGAAGCTCAAAAAGAAATGGAAGCAGCTCAACGGCTTGGAAAAGATAGCCAGAACCGCTTTCTCTGTTTGCAGTTCGAATTAGCCTCAGGCCGCGTTCTTATGAAGTCTGCACACCCTGAGGCAGCAGGTCCGTTGTTGACAGGACTAAACCGTGACGCACAGCGTTACAGATTTGCCGGCCTGGAGTTTGAGAGCAAGCTTGCGTTAGCTGAACTTGCAAAGAAAACGAATCACCGTGAGCAAACCCAAATCGAATTGCATGCCTTGCAGAAATCAGCCAGTTCCAAAGGCTTCGGATTGATTGCGCGCAAGGCACTGCAAGAAAGTTCAGCTCCGTAAGCCTATTGGCGCGACGTGATCTTCGCATCACGCGGCAATGTCTCTCAGTTTCTGAGATAAGCCAGAAGAATAAGATGAGCCATTTCGACAAAAAGGCAGCGACGCAGCTACATGCAAACCGGCGCCTACGCCCGTCCGGAAGAGTATTCGGCGGCCATGACGGACAGCGAAATCTGGCAGCTCGTTGCGCTCCTCAACCACTTGGATAACGGCGCTCCTTTCGGTAAGTGGTGATCCGAACAATCACAACCTACCGCGAAGTGCGCCCTTTTTATATTGCGTGCAAACACGATTGTTGCATTACGCATGCCTCATGAGGTCTTTCTGGACCGCCGGGGTTTCGCCATTGTCTTCGAGCCATGGTAGGTCCGTCGAGGCGTATGGAGTGCCGTTTGATGGGGCGAGGCAACGAGACTGCGTGCGGTACGTGTGGCTGTAACTGTGGCTGTACGTTGCTAAATATGGCCAGCGTTTTGAGCATTTGGAAGTGGTTCTCTGTGCGCGCAAGACTTTTGTAAGTTATTGGCTTATTGTGAGTTACGAAAACATGGATGGCAGAGCCCTACTTGTCTCTTAATCAGGAGGCTGCCATTCAGATATACGCCAAGGGCTAAGGCTATGCCGTGGTCGCCACTTTTTCGCCGATCAAGCGTCAGTTTTCGACCGGCCTCTGCCGTGTGAAAGCACACCAAAAACTATGGTCCAATAAGGGTCCACGAACTGTTTCCGAGGGTCATTAAAACGTTTCTGTAGCGCCATCCGTGCCGCGTGTTTTCAGTTAGTTACGGTTGAAGAGTTTGCTGTCACGGTAGAGGCCGCGGGTTCGAGTCCCCTCACGCCCATACCCCTGGCCCGATGGAAAGAGCCAATATCCAGTTAGTTTAGCTTGGTCGAAAGATGACTCGGTTCACACAGCGTCGTTCTTCCATTTTTGTCTTCCCGCGCGCGAAACAGAGGCAGCTCTGTGTGTCACCTTAGAGTCGGTCAACTGCACCGGATTTTGCACCGACTCTGCAATGTTGGGCCGCCTCCGAATGACCCGTCTCCTCAGCAAGACATTCAGTCTGCCAGTTGGCGAGACAATGAATTCGCTGTATATTCGCCTAGCAGCTGCACCGGATTTTGCACCGACTGCCTGCATCGGGCGCCTACTGCGGGCTACTGGCCGCTTTTGAGTGGTTCGTCGGAAGTAATTGAGGCGAAAGGCAAAAGCTGCAATATCATCAGCTTGTAGAGAATAGATAAAGTGATGGCATCAGATGGTGTGTCTGCCAGTTCCACCACTTCCGCTTTAAAATCAATCTTTTGCAGA
>ODAK010003848.1_pt1 | contig 15506 bp, 26 predicted proteins | sample 1539591 | NCBI WGS metagenome assembly ODAK01 (sample SAMEA3539303, study PRJEB22396) | soil metagenome | biome: tundra; feature: field; material: soil | place: USA | collected 2010-05 | depth 0.15 m | reverse complement strand
TTTCTTTATTATATGCTTTATATGAATCTAAATTAGCTCTGTTTTTACAATAAGATTTAAAAATAGGAGTTTGAGCATAATCTTTATGATATTCAATATTACATTCAACACAATGACTATTAGCTACTTTTCTAATATTACTATTATGCTTATTACATAATTTACCTAGATATGTAAATTTATTTAATAATTTAGCTGCTTGTTTATTTTTTCCTGCTTCAATTTTAGTCACATTCAAATTCTCAACCATTTAAATCACCAACTTATTTTATAATATGAAATATGTTACCTGATAGCGAAAATTTACATTAGCTGTGGAGGCTGCTTGTCGGTTAAAATAAGCTGTAATAGTACCACTGTTAATATTAGAATGAGCATCAAGGTAGATAAAATTATTACCCAAAGCATTTCCAAAAAAAGTGATACCAGAATTAGCACCACGCGCAGAAATATAGACTTCACCTTGAGAATGGTTGTTGCCTTCAACAGCATCCACAAATATTTTGGCCCCACTATAAAGTGAACCATCGATTGTAATGTATGCTGTATTGATTGTACCATTTCCTGCAATTACATTATTACCTTCAGAAATTATTGTTAAACTTAAAGATGCTGGTATAACAAGAGTTTTAGCAGTTATAGCATAACTATTTGTACCATGAACTATATAAAAAAGATCATTAGCATTTATAGTAGTTGCAACGGGTAATTCACTAATTTTAACACTACGATCTGACATTTTCCCTCATTGATTCATTGCTAGAAGCAATTAAATAGTTAATAGCATTTTTTAATATATCAATATTGTCATTATATATGCCTAATATACCATTACAAGCATTACATAACATTCCACGAATTATATTTGTTTTATGATCATGATCTACTAATAATTCAACTTTTCTAAAACAAATTGCACATAAATTATTTTGAGATTTAGCTAATTCATTACGTTCTTCAAGACTAATTCCATACTTATTAATAAAATGCCAATTAGATTTGCATTTTAAACAAGCGCCTTTTATATCTTTTTTAACATTACTACAATTTTTACAAGGCTTACCAATATACCAAGAACGCTTTTCACTAATCGCTTTAATCCTATCATTATTTGGAAACGCCATAATCTAATATTCCTTTACTTCTTAGTTTGGTAGCTGAGTATTGTTACTTCCAGCACCATGACCAATTGTTCCCATAGATACTAATGTTTCATAGTGAACTCTTCCTGCACGACCACCTAGAGTTATTACAACATTAGCATTAGTTCCTGCATCAGCAATTGTACTAAATGTTGCACCACCAAATGTAGGTACAATATTTGCTGAACTAAATGTAGGTGTCAAGTTAGCTAATGTACCACCAACAGTTGTAATAGTCACAACAGAATTTGCTGCACCTTTAAATCCACTACCATTTGCAGTTCTTGTTAGAGAAGTAATAATAGTATCTGAAACTCCAGTTACGATTGTAGCAACAGCGTTAACTGTTCCGTTTGAAACTGTTACTGTTTCTCCATTAGCATATCCTGATCCACCATTATTAATAGTAAATCCAGAAACACCATTACCTGTTGGAGTTCCAGTAGCTGTCAAGATAGTTATTACTGTATTTGTTGGACCTTTAAATCCAGAACCAGTTGTTATTACTGCTAGTGTTGCAATTGCTCCATTTGCTGCAATGGCAACGTTTCCTGTAGAAACAACAGTTGAATTTGAGAAAGTTACAAGATCAGTTGCGTTATATCCAAGTCCACCAGCAGGCGCTGAACCAATAGCAATTGATACCATACCGTTTCCAGTTGCAGAACCATTAGCAGCTAATACTACTTTTGTAGTTGTATTATTTGCACCAAATCCAGCACCAGCAGTTACTGATGTTACATTAGCAACATTTCCTGTAGCATTAGCACCAATTGTGAATACAGCATTAGTTGAACCACCAGAAATAGTGATAACATCACCTGTATTATATCCTGTACCGGCAAGTACAATAGTTACTGCATTTACTGCACCATTTGGATTTGTAATTGTAAGACCAGATGTATTTGAAAATAATCCACCTTTACTTACTGCAATGGATACAACACCACCAGTTGAATTAGTTGTTAAAACACCTTGAGCAGTATTTCCACCAGTTTCAGTAATTACTACAATGGCACCATTTGTGTATCCAGAACCAGCGCCTGTTGCACCAGTAATTGGACCCATTCCTGCTCTACGAATTTGGAAACCAGCATGAGTAACTTTTCCGCCTTCACCACCAGTATTTGAAACTTGATTTGCTTCAACAGCAAATTGCCCAACAGTTTGTTTTCTTGCATAATCAGATGAACTATTAAGATGAGGATTTAGAAAAGCTTGTGGAGTTGTATTGCCAAAAAGAGCAGTATTATTTGCTACAATAGCAGTTTTGCCGCTTCCCTGATTTAGGGATTCAGCTACCCAATTTACTGCATTTGCTGAGTCGTTCGTATTTGCCCACTGTGCCATTTGATTCTCCTATAGCTTATACTGGTGTATATAACTATTTATATGAACTTAAATCTTACTTTTTATCTGTTGGACCAATTGGTGTGACATGGGCAGACACCATTTTCCATACCCATCTACCTTTTATCTTAACTTTTACTCTTTTTTTATCTTTAGAATGAATGAAATGACGTTCTATTAAAGCCTCTTCATGAACATTATGCCCACATTTTGGGCAGTCTTGCATATGTTTTAATTCACGAACTTCAAACTTTTCATTACACTCTTTACATTTTATTTTAGTATTACTATGTGGTAATACTCTTTCTAGATCATCGACATAACTTTCAATTACTTTTTTTTTTCTTCTGTAATTGGATTAACATGACTTGTCAATGAAGGCAATCCTGCACCACTAGCTACAGATGCTCCCTTACTATCTTTATGTTGCCATTGATTTACATTATTATTCATTGTAGTAAGTTTCATTGTAGAACCATCAGGATGAGTATAAGTATGTCCTTCAGCGCCCATTAATTTGGTTACATTACCAGATTTATTAAAACCAGCATTAGTTAAATGATGATGCGCCCAATTTTGTGGAGTATTTACCACATGAATACCACCAATCCCAACAGGCCCACCAGGATAATCAGCCACTGATTCACTAACAGGTGGTTTATCTTCTTTCTTAGTAAGAATGCCTTTAGCAGCTTCAATTAATTCATCTGAAAGACCAAAATTCTTTTCTGTGTCCATTATTCTTCTTCCTTAATTGGTGTTCTATGATTTTGCCATCCTGAACCAGCACAAGTAGGACAATCCTTAAATACTTCTTTGCGTGGACTATTATCTCCAACATTATATGATTTTGTCTTGGACGGGTGAGTAGTTACAGTAGAACCATAACCATGACAATCCTTACAAATTTTAACACCTTCGCGACGAAGCATATCACCAGCTTCTTGACGATGTTTCATTCTACGAAGCATTGGTTGAATTCGATCTTTAAGTAAAGATTCTTGTAACTCATTCATTGCTTCTTCTCCTAATTGTACCATTTTATCTGGATTATCTTTTATATAATTGGCAGCATGTTTATCACATAAAGATACATCAGAATGCTTAGTTACTTCTTTACGTTTTCCTTTAGGAATACTAGTTGATTCAAATGATATAGTATGAGTGCCTTTTTCTCCACAATTTGCACAACTCCAAAGAGCTTTGGGAAAAATTCGTCTTACTTTAACATCTTCGTTTAAATTACTCATTATCCTTATGAACTCCTAATACACCTGGCCCACAACATTCTCTATGTTTATTTAGTGTTGTATTAAATAAATGAAGTAGATCGGTTGCATTACTAGGAACATGGCGACCTTCTGAATATGCATCATGAATCTGTAATGCATGATCTTTGGTTAATCTATGTAACTGATGATAATCTCCAACAGTACCATAACCATGAACAAGGATATTATGTTTCTCTTCTTTCAAAATTTGTTTTAATGTACGCACTTTAATAAGGTCCTCCGCTGATTACCATGTTAGGTACTGCTTCAGTACTTTGTGAGTCTGATCCTTTACCTAAATCCTTAGGATTAAAAGTTATGGGTGATTTATTTAACTCTTTCTTTTTCTTTGGAAGTTTTTTAGCTTCAACAATTACTTGACGTTCTTCATTAGTCATTAATTCACAGGCATTACATAACCCTTGATAAGTTATTGTTTTTGGTGCCATACAACGACAATTTCTATACACTTTACCACACACTTCACATCCACTTGAATGATTATGATCGCTCATATTTGTTTCCTCTTCAGTTACATTACGTTTAAAGCCACCTTGATGAATACCTGTTACCCTATTACCACTAATAGTTTTTACATCAGGAAAATTTGATTTTAATGCTTTCATGGCATGATGTAGTAAGAATTTTCCTTTATATTCTGGTCTAACTCTAACCCAACTAAGATCAAGATGTTTTTTTTCTGGATTATGAGTAACTGATACTTCACCAATTACTTTATTATCATGTTTAATATGAAAATGATGAAATTCTTCTCCTTCATCTGGTTTTCCCATCACAGTTGATTCTGGATAAATTTTATGAAGCGTTATGTTTTCATATAATGGTTCAACTTCTTCATGAAAATAATGAATCAATCTTAATTCAGTACCTGGTTTTTCAAACCCTTTACTCTTTAGATTAGCATGAGCATCCCAATATGAATGGAATTTTCCAGTATGATTTACATATCCATGAGTAATAGCATCTGGTCCAAAATGACCTTCACGGCCATCATTTTCTTTACCTTTACCTTTATCTCTAAGATGAGGTAATGCGCGGCCAATAATATCATCATGATTTTGTTCATCTGGTTGTGCAGTGAATACTCTATTCTTATAACGAATAGCAACATTCTTATAGTGTTTAAATGCTGGAACTTCAATATCAGCAGAACCTTCAAGAAGTTCTTGAAGTCGATTTATAACATCTGTTTCTTCATGAAAACGACTAACCAATGACATAGGATTATTGCTACGTCCAAATTTTATTTTTTCATTTGAATCAGGTTGTTTAAAATTATTTTTAGAAAGATGAGAGATTATATGGTGCTCCATTTTCTCTCTGGGATAATATTTATTATCATGACCTATAAATCCAGATTCAAAATCTTTGGATGATTTTGCTATACCTGCTGCTCTTGCTATACCTGCTGCTCTTGCTATACCTTCATGAGTTACTGGTAATCCCCATCCACTTTTATCATGATTTGGATACTTACTTGAAGTATGTATTTCATTAGTTTTAGGATCACGAATAGCTTTTTCTTTATGAAAGGATGATGATACTTGATCAAGTCTATCCATCCAATCTAGACCTTCATTCAAATAATCTAATAGTAATCCAATTAATGCAGTATCTTCTTCATGAAAACGTGATACCAATGACATGGGATTAGCATGTGAAAAATTAATTTTTTCCCATGGAGATGGCATACCATGTTTCTTTACATGCCCTGATATTTTAGCATTTAAATCTTTTCTAGTCCAAAATTTATTATCATGACCAATAAATCCTTCCATATATTTATTTCTATGTGCGCCACGATATGGTCTAGCATCATGAGCAATTACACCGGCTGCTTTAGCTATTCCTGAATGCCATACAATTCCTTTTATGCCTTTATAATTTGGATTATGAGTAGCTTCGTCTGTTTCACTTGGATCAAAATGGCTGGCACGATGAATTGTACCATCTGTTGTACGAATAGCTTTTTCTTGGTGAAATGGTCCTGAATTAGGATCATTATCCATTGTTTTAATCATATCGCTATATTTTACACGATTATCTTCAAACAATGGTTCTGTATTAATTATTTTTTTTTTATTTAAATCAGAAGATTCTTCTTTGACAACGTTAGGTTGTTTAGCTTTTTCTTTCTTATCAAGAAGTTTTTTAAATTCCCAGTAATCTAATATTTTTGGTTCATGATCAATTTCATTATGTACACGCGCAGAACTACCATCAAAGCGTTGTTCTTCTTTTGTAGGTTTGATTATTACCTTATCAAGCTTTTTAGGGTATACTTTCATTAGTTATATTTATGATTTTAGTGCATCCTCGACAAGTTTAAATGCTCTATCAAATTCATCCAATCCAATGAACAATTCAATAAATGAAGCTCTAGATATTGGAATTACAATCTCAGCCATTTTTAATGAATCTTCATCTGGCCATGTTTCTCTCAATTTGGCTGCTCTCTCTTCTAAATTGTCAATATACTTTCCAATAACTTGTCCAATATTCATTTTGGTACTCCTTACTGTTTTCTATATGATGCTTTGTGATTAGTAGCAATAATTTCTTCCCATCCTAAAGCAGTTAAATATTCTTTTATTTTAGAATGATCATAATAATCATGAATATCATCATATACAAATATGGCACCTTTTGGTGCTCTTGGTTCAAAAAATTCAGTCTCATTCATAGTAATAGCTAATGTGTGTGGGCCATCAAAGTATACTAAGGCATATTGATTCATCATTCTTTTTGAATCTTCATAAACTGGAACTCCATCAGCAAATCTATTAAAAAATTCAAAATCTTCTAGTGGAAAGAATAATACATTTATTTTTTTATCATCAATATATGCATATAATTCCCACATTGCTTGATTACGCATATGATTAGTATAGTCGTAAGTGACTATTTGAGTTTCATTGAGCGGATATGGTAAATGACCAAAAGGATCAATACATATATGAGTTCTATTAAAGTCATTAACAGATATTAAAGAATCAATGATTAACTTAGTCCCACCACCTTCACGAAGGCCAATTTCACAGGTTAAACCAGAAACACCTTTAATACTTTTTGCAGCTTCCTCTAAAACTTCATAGGACATTCCATTTTGACCTAACATATTTCTCTCCGCTAATATTTGTGCTCGTGATTTAATTTTATAACCTATTTGCCAATTTAACTGAAGTTTTTGATCTATCTTTTCTGATGACAAATTCTCCAGAATCATCTTCATGACTACCTAATGTTTGAGCCAATGCAATTTTAGCATTACGAAGATGCAAATGAATATCTAATGCCTTCTGATATGTAGGTTTATTCTCTTCAATATGAGCCAATTTACGCTTCAATACATCCTTATCCTTAACAGTATTGCGCACATGTCTCTTCAAATACTCAGTGGTTAACTGTTTAGGATGCTGACCATGAGCAAAATCTTTAATCATATCATGTGGTAATTTACTAATCTTTTCACCAGCACTTTTATGTAGCTTTGCTGCGGCATCAAGATTTAATTGTACTATTGCTCTGGCATTAGGATGATATATGAATTCCTTAAACTTAGGTCTAATCAAATTAACATTACCAGTCTTACCTAATAATTGGCGATGAAGATTATACATAGTGCCATGAGTATTCTTAAAATTACGAACTGAGGCAGTTGATAAATGACTATCTTCTGGTGAATACTCATCCTTCTTAGCTTCAGTTATAAATTCTTTAAGTGTTTTCATTACTTCTTACACTCATTGTTTTTAAGATGTTCTCCCCATGCACGAGTAGTAGGAAAAGTTTTTCCACAATCATCACACTTCATTGATTCATTGGCTGGTGCTCTTTTTTCATGACATTCTTTAGGATTATCATGTTGTGCCATATATCCTTTTCCAATGACTTGATGATTGCCACTTCCCCACTTTTTAACTTTTTGTTGAGAATTCACCCAACTAAATGATTGACCAGTTTCAATAGGATTAGAACAACCTTTACAACGCAAAGGACTATTAGCAATAGGTGCTTCTATTAAAAATTGTTTGAAGGATTTCATTAATCTTCAATACGCTTGCCTTCTTTGCGATTATAATTGGTCTTGACTTTCATAATAGTCTTACCTGGTGCCATTGGCTTGCGAATACCAGATAGCAATTCCATATTAGTCTTACGTTTTTTTGCTTCAGTTAAAAATTGAGTAAAAGTTTTCATTATGGACCCTTTTTGATTTTAATTTTATTTGTTGGTAATGGTGGTTTATATCCTTTTGGTTGTATGGTTTTAACTTTAGAATTCTGACGCCATAAACCAGTACCAGGAACACCAAAAGTAGTTCTTCTCATTTTACGAGTTTTACCATTCTTTCCGGCAACTTTAGACCATGTTACGTGAGCATGTGGAATACCCACAGTGACAGAATGACCACTACGGGTTAAGTTTAATGAAACTAAACCAGGAATAATTTTAATTCTTTTAAAGAAACGTGTTTTCTTTGGGAGAAGATGGCTCAAAATGCCCATAAAGAAATACCTCTATAGGTATTTATCTTTATAGAAAATCTTACCAGACAGAGAGGAAGGTGTTGGAATTGATGAAATCTATATATTGAAGTACAAAGAATGGTTTATCAGAACCATTTTTCATTACTCCTTCTAAAATATTACATATATTACAGAGTAATGCTCTATTTACTTTAGTAGTATGATCATGATCAACCTTTAAATGAGGCGAGCGTGAAGGGTACCAATCACCACAACTAGCACATTTTCCTAATTGTTTTTCATATTTACGATCCCAAGCTTCTGGAGTTAGTTCATAGTTAGTCCATAATCTCCATGCTCTTTTAGTATCTAAATCGTGTTGTCTTTGTTCCTGAGTACGATTTTTACGTCGAATTCTAGTTCTTATATTATCACATGCTACACAACATCCATTTGAAACATATCTTTGTTTTAATGCACATGTTGGGCAGGCCGTACCTTCATCATATTGAGTTAAATTTTTTACTTTAGCTTCTTTTCTAGTCATGCTTCACAACCGATAAATTCAACTATGCAACATCCATCACAACCATGGCTTAACCATGTATTAACTGTATGATTATGAATTTGTGCTATATAGGCGGCAGAATCAGGATCAGGATGACCAACTCCATGCTTGCACATTCTTTCCATTAATCCTGTTTCTCTAAGATATAATGGCCATTTTACCATATTGTGTTTTGATGGATTATGAATAGCACAATAATAACTAAAACAATTCTCAGCATCATGAACTAACCATTCACCATCAATAAACTTAAACTTTTCCATAATTAATCTCCATTTAGCTCTATAGTAGCACATTTTCAGAAAGTAAGCAATCTATAAATACAAATAAGAAACCCGCCATGTTCGAGGTCATTATGAACTTATTTTGTAAAATTTATCACTATTTTTTCCCAATCAAGAAGGTAATTAAAAATATGTATTGTATAGATGCTGATCCACCAAAGAAAAAACGACCATTATTTATTCAGGGTGTAATTGTATGTATTAATTTTGGTGATATTCTAGCATGGACATTACCTCAAAATAAACATGTGCTTGATGAAATTGTTGTAGTAACATCACCAGAAGATAAATTAACTCAACGAGTTTGTGAACATTATCATGTTAATTGTGTTATTACCAATGCTCACAAAATTAAAGGTGGAGCAGGAAATTTTAATAAAGCAGAAGCTATTAATATAGGATTATCATACTTAAGTAAAAATGATTGGGTTCTTCATATGGATGCTGATATTTTACTTCCGCCACGTACTCATGAAATGATTGAGAAAGCGGACCCTATTATTGACCATATCTATGGTTGTGACCGCGTAAATGTTCCTTCCTTTGATGATTATATTAAATGGCATAGCAATCCAGTTCCTCAAATTACAGAACAAGCATTTCTACATATGGATGAATTTCCTCATGGTAGTAGACTTATTAGACAACATGGCTATGTCCCGATTGGATATTTCCAATTATGGAATCCTAGAGGTTCAAAAGTCTATCATTATTCAACTGCTTATGATGAATATAATTCTCATTGTGATGTTTCTCATGCAGAACAATGGCCTCGTAATAAAAGAGGATTTATACCTGAAATTATTGTTATGCATTTAATGAGTGAAGAAGAAAGTCAACGTGGAGTTAATTGGGAAGGACGAAAATCAAAGCCTTTCTTATTAGAAGAAAAGCACGTAATTAAAGACTAATGGTGCTTCCAACGAGAATTGAACTCATATTACCAGCTTGAGAGGCCAGCGTTCTACCATTAAACTATAGAAGCAAATCTAAATCAGTAGGCCAAGGCATTTTTTTGTTTGGTTTCATTTACCTTACCTATTAATTTGGCGGGCCAGCGAGGAATCGAACCCCGATAAAATGTTTTGGAGACATTCGTGTTACCATTACACTACTGGCCCATTATTTAAAATTACAACAATCTGAATGAATTATTCTAATATCAACTTTTCTTTTATCTTGTAACCTTTCATTTGCTGCTACCAATATAATTAATTCATCCACCCACCAACCAACCACTTATATTCATCAAGAATAGTCATTCCTTCTAATTTCTTTAGTATTTTTGTATTGCTCATAATATAAGAATATTAGCGCCTCGTGCTTCTCGCCGATATTTTCTCCCTGCGCATGGGTTTGCCTAGTTTAGATATCATTGCAGTGATAGAGCTAAGGATGACGGCGCTAAAATTGGTCGGCGCGTCTATTGTCGGACCCTTATAGGGGTCCTATCGTGGATATTAGTTACGTCTAACCACTGTTAATTATTCAACCGCTAAGTATTATAATTAACGCGCCTAACATTAAAGGGCTTCATTGATTTTCATCCGAAGCATCCCGATAATAAATTTTGGTAGGTGTGGTAGGAATCGAACCCACGTAATTGCCGTGTAAAAGCAATGTTCTACCATTGAACAACACACCCATAATTTTGGTGAATCGGATGGGATTTGAACCCACATAGAGCAGCTTAAGAGGCTGCCGCCTTACCAGTCGGACCACCGATCCATAACTTTATACTTGCCGCGTCTAGCTGCTGTCAAGGCTGCTAGATATTATCTGCTCTCCAGCTTTTCAGTTATAGATCGAGTGAATCTATAACGCGACTCATATTTTTGGTGCGTCAGTGAAGAATCGAACTCCCATATTCCAGTAATCGGCTGGATGTTCTTCCATTGAACTACAAACGCATAATATTTGGTACACCAGACGGGAGTCGAACCCGCAATTGCGTTTCCGCGACAGATTAAAAGTCTGCTGCCCTGCCTTCGGACTTCTGGTGTATACAACCAACTAATTTAATAATTGGCTAAATTTGGTACAGGCAGAGGGACTCGAACCCCCGATCTTGCGATAATCTGTCGCTAGGCGGATTATAAATCCGCTGCTTTGGCCTCTAAGCTATGCCTGTATAATACTTTGTCTCGTTTTAAGTGCATGACACCATACACATAAAACTTCTAAATTATCTATTTTATTATTACTTCTACTAAAATCTTTGTGATGAACATCTAACATTCGTATTTCTTCATCATAACCACATTTAATATTCATGCATTTCTTGCCATATTTGTGAAATGCTCGTTTTCTATAAGTTGTTTTTCCTTCATTGTTATAATGTTTAGGCCATAAATCATTAAATCCATTATCTATTTGCTGTCCATCATCTTTACATTTTCTTGAGCAAAAAAGTAATCCACTTTTTGAAGCTTTAATTTCACTAGGACGTTTTAATACTAATTTTTCACATAATGAACATTTAATTTTTAAACTATTCGTATCAGAATTACAACATTTACGAGAACAATAAAAACTTTTCAACAAAACATGTTTTGGAATCCAAAATTCTTTTTTACAAACCTTACATAATTTAGAAAAAAGTTTTCGCTTTCTCAGTCCTTTATCATATTCTGATGATATCTTATATTTCATAATTTATGCTGGACCGCTGGAGAGTTGAACTCCAATCTCGGATTTGCAAAACCCATATAATCCCGTTATACTAGCAGCCCATATTACTATTTATACAATGCAAAATTTTCATAATCCACATAACTATTAATTAATCAATTTCTTTATCATCACCAACCGTTTCTCATATTCTTCATTATACTGATTAAATCGTTCTGTGTCAAGTGCTGTATCATGATTAAAATATTTTCTTGCCATATGACCATAATAATTAGCAATGTTAATGTATTTATACAATTCTAAATCAAACATCAAGCATTACTTCAACTCATCCAAATACTTCCCATATTGTTTAGCATATGCTGTAAATTTTTGTCGTGATATAGGATCATTATAATCTTCTTCAAAAGCCTTATTTACCATATTCGCCCAAGTACTAGTAGACTGTAATAAACGAATTAATTCTGGATCAATCATAATAAATTCCTATTGTCTAATCCAATGACAACGATGACCATTTTCATCACAATCATAATGAGTAGTATATGAATGACCATATTCATCATGTTCAATACGGGAATTATAATTATGCTGTAACAACTTATGATATATAAAATCACCATTACTACGTTGAACTTTTTGCCCTTCAGCTTTATACTCAGAATCACTACAAGGCTTGTTATCACAAGCATACAAAATATATGGTTGAATAACAAAAAGTGCCATTACTAATATTACTACAGAAACAATCTTTCTACTATTCATTATATACTCCATTCACTTAATAATGGAGCCGACGAGAGGAATCGAACCCCCGGCCACCTGCTTACAAAACAGAGACTCTACCACTGAGTTACATCGGCATCTTAACTTTTAATAATAGTATCATACCTTTACTATTATGTCAATACTTTGGGGTGGTAGACGGGAATCGAACCCGCTTCTTTCCTGTCACAAAGGAATATGTTAACCGTTACACCACAACCACCATACAAAATTTGGAGCGCGTGGCATGAGTTAAACATGCGACCCCCGGCTTCCGCAGCCGGTGCTCTAACACTGAGCTACACGCGCAAACAATGGATTGGCACTAAGTACTAGGATATTTATAGCGCTATTTAATCCGTTCCTCTATTTCGGGACATTTCCAATCTAGGAAATGCTTGCCGCCAGATTTCCATTATAAAATGCATTTTTGTTTAAGTCCAGATATGCAAACTGGATATAACTTGGTGGGGAAGGATGGACTTGAACCATCGACCTCCCGGAATTCAGCACTCTAAATAAGAATACTCAATTCCGGGCGCTCTTTCACTGAGCTACTTCCCCAAAATAGTAACGGTGGTGAGAATCGAACTCACTATCTCTAGGTTATGAGCCTAGCGTGGTACCATTGCACTACACCGCGACAAGCTTGGCAGCGGAAATTGGGTTTACACCAACACTGAAGGACCCTTTCGGTATCCCTTAGACATTTAACAGTCTGCCTCTGTACTTTGGGCTACTCCGCTATAAATGGTCGGGATGGCAGGATTTGAACCTGCGGCCACACGGTTCCAAACCGCGTACTCTACCAGACTGAGCCACATCCCGATAAACTAATTATTACTCGATTATATGACAATCAAACTTCTGTCCTGCACGGATCAGATATGCTCCTTACATCAATAACAAACTTTGGTGGGCAGAGATGCCATCCAAACACCTTATTACATCTTTACACTTAAAAGATGTTGCATTGGGAGCTATATGCTACCTGCCCATAATTTACTTTAAATAGATAATGGAGGGCACTAGAATGGCGACACCTTCTCCATTTTTACCTGCCACTTGATCTATCCTATAGAACTGGTGTCGATGGTGGGAGTTGGACCCACAAATAATTGCTTATGAGACAACCGCCTGGCCGCTTGGCTTCATCGACATAAAATTTTGGAGCGGATGACAGGAATCGAACCTGCAATATTCTGCTTGGAAGGCAGACGCTTTAAGCCACTCAGCCACATCCGCATTATTAACTATTTATTCTCCAGGAATTCCTGTACCAATCAATACAACTACTACATTTTTAGGTTCAGGAATTCTAAACATTTCCTTACTATCTTTTGCTCTATTACGGTCACGCCATGCATTACGACCTTCTCTAGCTGCCTCTACAATAGAACCTGAATCAATCTTAAAGTCACCTTTTAACTCATCTTCACCTACTATAACATTATAATAAGCCATTGTCAATACCTCATCACGATCTATCTATTGCCCATAAAAACCCAATCCATCCAATAATTAATCCAATTGTTATTACAATACCCATAATGGTATGCATTAAATTTGGTCCAATTTCAATCATATAGATAACAACCACATTATTAAAAAAAATGAAATCACTATTCCAACAACAACACCCATAATAAAACTCCCATAACAAAACTCATTTTCCAATTCTCTAGCTCTTGACTCAATTGTATGCATAATTATGACGGAGGGTATGTTTCAACCCTCCCAATGCTCCGGTCGCTGGAGTCGAACCAGCCTCATTCCGCTTTAACAGAGCGGCGCGTTCACCACGATTGCTAGACCGGAATAAATTACTTCTTTTTATCCATTTCTTACTTATCGCATCCTACCATTTACTTTACCTCTTATTCCATGGCCTAAAAGCCATTAATTCTGATACCTCAGGATAGTTACCATCAAAATTCCATGCTCTATCATCTAATATAACGTCATGAGGTCCCTTCACATTGCTATACTGTAACATATCTATATAGCATTTGTCAAGCCCATATTTAGCAAACCAATCATTAGCATATAATCCAAATTCAGAATGTGATCCTCTACTAGAAAAAATAACTACCTGAAATCCTGCATCAAATAAATCTTTTACAAACTGAATAGCACCATCAATTGGTTCATCATGAATATGAGTTTCATGTGTAAACTTCGTAGTATATTTATGCAACGTACCATCAAAATAAAGAAGAATAATTTTTTTATTTTTATTTTTGTACATCTTCATTACCAATAGTAACATGAAGTGATGGGCCTTTGCGATCACAGCCCATACAACGATCATGAAATAATATAATACTCCATTCCAAAAATCTTATATAATCAGTACACCAACCAGTTAATGGAAGAATAAATCCAATTAATTCCCATGAAACTGTTTCTTTTTCATCATAAATAACTTTTTGTAATCTTATAAAGAAAAATTGTAAGAACCAATAATTAAGATTACCAAACCATGATTTACGTATTAATTTCATAATTTAATTAATTGTTTTAATATAATTAAGATTAAAAATGCAAGTATTAAAAATTGAATTTTAAAAATAATACGCATACAACCACAAAAATGACATGCATATAATGGTTGAGTCCACCATCGTTTAGCAAATATCCAATGTTCTGCTTCCATAATTATAACCTCAAAATTTAATCTTATTTCCAGGCATCCAGTCTTTAAATAATCCAAGTTGATATGCTTCTCTAATTTTAGGAACTAAATGAAGCCAAGCTTCATAAGGCATATCTTGTTTTATCAAATTACATCTAGTACAACATGGTACTACATTTGATTTTAGATGGCCTAATGAATTATTTATTCTATCAAATCTTATTTTAAAATTACTACTAGTTGCGCTGCAATAAATACATCCTAATTGTGTTTTTATATCAATAAATTCTTTATCTAAATCAAAATCTAAGCCATTTTTCTTATCATATCCTTTAAGATCAGACATAATAGGTCTAGATTTATTAAGTTT
>ODAK010003847.1_pt1 | contig 15509 bp, 14 predicted proteins | sample 1539591 | NCBI WGS metagenome assembly ODAK01 (sample SAMEA3539303, study PRJEB22396) | soil metagenome | biome: tundra; feature: field; material: soil | place: USA | collected 2010-05 | depth 0.15 m | reverse complement strand
TTCCGGCCCGTATCTGCGGCAGCAATTGCGGCAGGTTGTCGGTGGTGAACTGCACGTCCCCGGCAATCAACGCCATCATCGCAGGCGCGTTGCCGCGATAGGGCACGTGCAGCAGGTCGATGCCGACGTTGGCCTTGAACAGTTCGTTCAGCAAGTGCCCAGCGCTGCCGACGCTGGAACTCGAATAGGAAAGCTTGCCCGGATGGGACTTGCCATACTCGGCCAACTCCTTCAGCGTATGCACCGGCAGCGCAGGGGAGGTGACGATCACATTCGGCGTCACGCCCATCAATCCGACGGGTTTGAGGTCGGCCTCCGGGTCATAGCCAAGTTCCCGGTACAAGTGCTGGTTGATCGACATCATTGGCAGGGAAGCGACCAGGAAAAAATGATTGTCCGGCGCCGATTTGACGAAATAGGTAGCACCTACGCCGCCACTGGCACCGCCGCGGTTTTCGATGATCACCGGCTGTCCCAGGGATTCCGACAGTTTCTGTCCGACCAGGCGGCTGAGAATGTCGGTCGATCCTCCGGGCGGGTAGGGCACGAGAATGCGAATCGGACGGTTGGGCCAACTCTGCTGCGCGTGGACGTTGCTGCAAGCGATCAGAGCCAAGCAGACAATGATCCATTTGAGCGCCGGATATCGGCGTGAGAAAATAGTATGCATTGCCGCTGTCTCCTCGGGAATTCATGATGATAGTCGAAAAAACTGGCGCAAAGGCAGCCGCGATAGACGGTTTCCGGGCATTATTCGGTTCATGAAAGCCGCCCCATTCGAATACGCGCGCCCTGCCAGCGTGGCCGAGGCCTGCAGTCTGCTCGCTTCCCACGGGCCGGACGCAAAACTGATCGCTGGCGGTCAAAGCCTGGTGCCGATGATGGCCATGCGGCTTGCCCGGCCCGCCTGGCTCATCGACATCAGCCGTCTGGCGGAACTGCAGCGTATAAGCGTGCCTGCCGGCCTGCCTGCGGACCAGGACGGCGTTTATCTGGTCGGCGCCGGAGTGCGCCAATGCGTGATGGAGCACGACCCGCTCGCACGCGCCAAACTGCCCCTATTGGCGCGCGCGCTGCGCTGGGTCGGCCATGTGCAGACGCGCAACCGCGGCACCATCGGCGGCTCGATCGTGCACGGCGATATTTCCGCGGAGATCGCGCTGGTGGCGTGCGTGCTGGATGCCATGCTGGAACTGCGCGATACCGCGGGCGTGACCGAGGTTCCGGCGCGCGAGTTCTTCCTTGCGCCCATGATCACCTCGATCGCGCCAGAACAATGCCTCACCGAAATCCGGTTTCCCGTGTGGCGGGGCTTCGGCGGGGAAGCCATGCGCGGCTGCGCTTTCGAGGAAGTGAGCGTGAGGTACGGCGATTTCGCGCTGGTCTCGGCCTGCGCCCAGGTGGTGGTCGATGCCGACGGCCGCTGCCTGCGGGCCGAGCTGGGCATCGGCGGCGCCGCTCCTGTGCCGCTTGCATTGCCGGAAATTGGAGCGCAACTCGTCGGACTGCAAGTCAGCGAGAGGGCGATCGCCGACGCTGCAACTGCGGCTGTGGACCTGATAGATCCGGAGGGCGACCTGCATGCGAGCGCGGACTACCGCAGGCATCTGGCACGCGTGCTGGTGGAGCGGGTACTGCGGGCGGCGAAAGCAGATGCAATGAGCGACTTGATGAAGGGGCGAGCAGGGTGAGCGAGGAACTGTATCCGGTCTCCATCGAAGTGAACGGTACGCTGCGCGAGGCGATGGTGACCGCGCGCGTCACGCTGGTCGATTTTCTGCGCGACACGCTGCGGCTCACTGGCACGCACGCAGGCTGCGAGCACGGCATTTGCGGCGCGTGCTCGGTGCTGCTCGACGGGGAGCCGGTGCGCTCCTGCCTCATGTACGCGGTGCAGGCCGACGGCCGCAGGCTCACCACGATCGAGGGGCTGGCAAAGTCCGACGGCACGCCGGGGGCGCTGCAGGACGCGTTTTGCGAGGCGCATGCACTGCAATGCGGTTACTGCACGCCGGGCATGATCGTTGCGGCGCACGCGCTGCTCGAAGCGAATCCGGCGCCCGAGGAGCACGAAATTCGCGAGGCGATCGGCGGTAACCTGTGCCGCTGCACCGGCTATCAACAGATCGTCGACGCGATCAAACTGGCCGCGGCGAAACGCGCGGAGAACCCAATATGAGTGCGACCGCCGAACAGGGCTTTCGCTACATCGGCAAGAAGCGCCGCACCAAGGAAGATCCGCGTTTCGTCACCGGTCGCGGGCGTTTCGTTGCCGACATCGCTCTGCCGGGCATGAAGCACGTGGCTCTGGTCACCAGCCCGTACGCGGCGGCGCGGATCAAGGCGATCCGCAGCGACCGGGCGCTCGCGCTCACCGGGGTGCGTTACGTCCTCACCGGCGCAGAGTTGTGCGCGGCGACCGAGCCGCTGCTGATCGGCGTGGACGCGCCCAAGGTGGCGCGCTACCCGCTCGCGCACGGCGTGGTGCGTTATGCGGGCGAGTGGGTCGCGGCGGTGGTGGCCGACTCGCGCGCGCTGGCGGAGGATGCGGCCGAGAAAATCGAGGTCGACTACGAACCGACCGAATATGTGCTCGACCCGGAGAAGGCCGTCGAACCCGGCGCCCCGCTGGTGCACCCTCTGCATGGCAGCAACGTGCTCTACCGGCGCAAATTCGTCTGGGGGCAGGTGGAAGAGGATTTTGCCCGCGCGGAACACAAGCTTGCATTTCGCGTGCGCTGGGGACGCAGCGCGACCGTGCCGATCGAAACCTTCGGCGTCGCGGCGCAATGGGATCCGGCCGCGCAGCTGCTCGACGTCTGGGCTTCGATTCAGATGCCGAAATACCCCGATCAGACGGCGCGGGCGCTGCGCCTGCCGGGCAATGCGGTGCGCGTGCATTTTGATGTCGACGTAGGTGGGAGTTTCGGCGTGAAGCGGGGCATCAAGCACACGGTGCTGGTCGGCTATCTGGCGAAGAAGCTCGGGGTTCCGCTGCGCTTCATCGAGGATCGCCTCGAGAACATGCGCGGCGGCGACATGCACGGGCCGGACCGCATCTTCGACATGCAGGCGGCTTTCGATTCCGACGGCACCATCCGCTCGCTCAAGATCCGCGCGCTGGACGATGTCGGCGCCTACGCCGGCCGCTCGCCGCTGCAGCTCGGCAAGCCAGTCGGCGCCATCATCGGGCCATATCAAATCCATAGCGTCGAGTACGAGCCGATCTCGGTGATGACCAACAAGACCGCGCAGGAAGCGGTGCGCGGCTTCGGCCAGTCGCCGACCAACTACGCGCTGGAAACCACCATCGATCGCATCGCGCGCCACCTCGGTATGGACCGTGTGGCGCTGCGCAAGAAAAACTTCATCCGCAAGGACCAGTTCCCCTACCTCATCCCCAGCGGCACGACCTACGACAGCGGCGATTACCACGCGGTGCTGGACAAGGCGCTTGCCGCGGCCGATTATCCGGCGCTGGTCGCCGCGCGCGACGCCGCGCGGAAGGCGGGGCGCCTCGCCGGCATCGGCATCGCCAGCTGCCTCGAGCCCTCCGGCGGCAATTCCGCGTTCGAGCCGCTGTTCAACCCGAAAAACGAGACCACCACCTGGATGGATTCCTGCCTGGTGCGGGTCGACCTGTCGGGCGCTATCACCGGGGTGATGAACACCTCGAGCGCGGGGCAGGGCCACGAGACCCTGGTCGCCACCGTGCTGGGCGAGGTGCTCGAGCGCGATCCGGATGCGATCCGGGTGGTACATGCGGACTCGCTCAACGCGCTGCCTTCCAACAGCCCGGTCGGCAGCCGCATGGCGATCATGCTGGGCGGCGCCGCCGCCGGCGCGGCACGCGCGATCAAGGCGGCGCTGCTCGCGATCGCCGCCCATAACCTGAACCAGCCGGTAGCCGAACTGGAGTACCGCGAGGGCAGGGTGAGCGTGAAAGGCGACACCAAAAAAGCGCTCAGCTGGGATCAGCTGGTCGAGATCGCGCACCGCAAATTCCACCAGCTGCCGCCGGGGCTGGAACCCGGCCTGCAGGCGAAGTTCGTGTGGGAGGTGCCCACCGGCGGCGGCTTGCCGACTGTGGATGGGCGCGTTCATATGTACCCTTGTTTTTCGTTCGAGGCGCATGTGGTTCTGATCGAGATCGATGCCGCGACCGGCCAGCCCAAGCTCGTGCGCTATGTCTGCGGCCACGACTGTGGCGTAATGATCAGTCCGGACATCGTGCACGGCATGACCTATGGCGGCATCGCGCACGGCATAGGCGCGGCGCTGTACGAGAAGTTCGCCTATAGCGACAACGGCCAGCTCGAGAGCCAGTCGTTCATGGATTACCTCATTCCGACTGCGCTCGAGGTGCCTGAAATTTCGATCGTAGATCACTGCACACCCTCGCCGCACACCACTTTCGGGCAGAAAGGCTCGGGCGAGGCGGGCTACCTCGGCGCGCCGGCCGCCATCGCCTGCGCCATCAACGATGCACTCCATCCGCTCGGTGCTGCGATCGCGGAGTTGCCGATGACGCCGCTCTCGATCTGGACGCGGATGCAAGCGGCCCGCGCCGGCGACAAGCGGCACGGCGCAGTATGACAACAGGAGGAGGCCCTGTGAAAGCACATACATTCGGGCGCTTCACGCGTCATTTGGCATTGGCTGCGGTGCTGGCGGTCCTGGCCGGGGCGGCCCAGGCACAAGCGCTGCACAAGATCGACATTGTGGTTTTCGGCGCGCCTTCACTCGGTGCCTTCCTGCCGCCAGTGATCAAGGCGCGCAAGCTGGACGAGGCGAACGGGCTGGACATCGGCTTCCAGGCGCGCACGCCCGACGCCTATGCGGCCCAGTTCAACGGCGGCGAATTCAAGGTCGGTGGCAGCGCGGCGCTGCTGACCGTGGGCCTCGCGGATCTGCGCGGCCTGAAAGTGAGCTATCTGTTCAATCTGTTCGATTTCTGGGGTGCGGTGGTCACCGGTACGCCGGAGATCAGAACGCTCGCCGACCTGCAGGGCAAGCGGCTCGCCGCGGCGCGCGGGACCACCAATTTCGTGATGGTCGACTGGTTCGCGCGCCAGCAGAAGGTCGACATGTCCAAGGTCGAGATCATTAATACGGCCACGCCCGGCCTGATCGGCTACGCTCTCGCCGACCGCGCCGACGCGGTACAACTGTGGGAGCCTGGCTACTCGACGCTGATCGCGCAGAAGCCGACGCTGCGCGCGCTCGACCTCGACATACAGAAGCAGTGGCGCGCATTCGCGGGCGGGGACAAGATTCCCTATCTGGGCGTCGCCGCACATACGGACTGGATCGAGAAGAACAAGGCGGTCATTCCTGCCCTGTACCGTACGTACAAAGAGGCGGCGGAGTGGGTCGCGGCCAACCCTGCGGCAGCAGCGAAGCTGATTGCGCCCAAGGCCGATGGGCCGGCCCTCGCCGTGCTCGAGCGGCTCATACGCGACAATGTCCGCCTGGGCATGAACGTGCGTCCGGCGGGCGAACTGCGCAAGGAGATCGAGGCGGTGTATCGTGCGGGCCAGTCGATCGGCTATCTGCCCAAGGCGCCGTCGGCCGGGAGCATTTACTCCGGGCGCCTCGAGTAGCCTTCTGGCGACGGATCACCTTCAATGAACCGCTGGTACAAGTTGCGCAAGGAGACCGTGATCGGGCTGGGCGGGTTGGTGCTCGCATGGCAGCTCGCATCGTATTTCTTTCCGCCCTACCTGTTCCCGCCCGTCGTGGCGATCGCAGAAAAGTTTTTCGCGATTTTCGTCGACCGGGAGAGTCTGGCCAACGCCGGCGCCACGGCTGCGCGCATCTTCGCCGGGCTCGCGGTGTCGTTCCTGCTCGGCGCGGCCCTGGCGTTCGTCATGGGGCGCTCGGAGCGCATGTACCGCTACGTCTATCCGCTGTTGAATTTCATTCAGGGCATTCCGGCGCTGTCCTGGGTGGTGATCGCCATCATCTGGTTCAAGGGCACCGAGCCGCGCATACTTTTCATTATGGTGTCGACGACGGTGGCGGCGTTCAGCTTTCAGATCCTCGACGCATACCGCTCGATGTCCAAGGATCTGTTCGAGATGACGCTTTCCTTCCGGCCGAGCAAGCGTGACCTGTTTCGCACGCTCGTCCTCCCGACCATCGTGCCCGGCATGCTGACCGCGTGGAAGGTAAACCTCGGCAATGCCGCGCGCGTCGTGGTGGTGGCGGAACTGGTCGGCGCCACCGGCGGAATCGGCTATCAGTTGCTGCAGCAGCAGCAACTGTTCGACATGGCCGGGGCGCTCGCATGGACGCTGGTGCTGGTGGCGTTCGTGCTGATCGTGCAGCAGGTCATTGCCAAGCTCGAGGACTGGCTGCTCGCTTATCGGCCAACGGCGGAGCGTTCGGCATGATCGCCCGAGACGCGAATCCCGCCGGCGCGGCCATCGAATTCCGCAACGTGGTAAAGCGTTTCCTGCGGCAGGACCGGCGCGACGAATCGTTTCTTGCCGTCGATCGCCTGAGCTTCGAGGTCGCGTCCGGCGAGATGGTTGCGGTGCTGGGCAGGACCGGCTGCGGAAAATCGACGATGTTCAACCTGCTCGCGGGCCTGATTGAGCCGACCGAGGGCAAGGTGCGCGTGCTTGGGCACGACCCATATCAAGAATTTGACTGGTTCCGCGCCAAGATCGCTGTCGTGTTCCAGAACGACCGGCTGATGCCTTGGCGCACCGCGCTCGAGAACGTCGAGCTGGGGATCGAGCTGCTCGGGAAACGCGAAGAGGAGCGGCGTGCAATCGCGCTGGGCTGGATTGAGCGGCTGGGGCTCAAGGGCCACGAGCACGACTATCCGCATGCGCTTTCCGGCGGCATGCGCCAGCGCGTCTCGATCGCGCGCGCTTTCGCCGTCGATCCGGAAATCCTGTTGTGCGACGAGCCGTTCTCCGCCTTGGACGAGCTGACCGGCCAGCGGCTGCGCGAAGAGTACATGCAGCTCGTGAGAGAAAACGGCAAGACCAGCATCTTCATCACCCACTCGATCAACGAGGCCTTGCAGCTCGGCGAGCGCATCCTCGTGTTCCACCGTCCGGCGCGGATCGCGCTGGAGGCGAGGGTTGGCGGCGGCGATCGGGAAGCCATCCGCCAGCGCGTGCTCGTGGCTATGAACGCGCGCGATGCTGGCATTGCGGAGGCGGCAGCGTGATCATCGACATTCATGCGCACTATTTGCCGCAGCTGCTGTACGACCGCTTCGACGCGGAGCAGGCCAGGTTTCCCGGTGTGCAGCTGTTGCGCGGCGAGCGGGGAATGCGCCTGCAGTTTCCGGGCGGCGAGGCAACGCGTCCGATTTCGCCCAAACTATCGAATCTAAGTGAGCGCCGCGCCTGGATGGACAAGAACGGCATCGACCATCAGCTGGTCGGCGGCTGGCTCGACAGCTTCGGCTACGAACTGGCGGCGGATGAAGGCCTCGCGTGGAGCCGTTTCATCAACGACTGCATGCGCGAGGCGCTCGCCGGCGAAAAACGCTTTACGCCGCTCGCCACCGTTCCCCTGCAGGACGGCGGGATGGCGGCGGAGGTGCTCGGCGAGGCGATCAATACGGGCTTTGGCGGCGTGATGATAGGCACTTTGCCGAAGGGGCTCGGCGGCGTGCTCGACGATCCTCAACTCGATCCTTTTTGGCAGGCAGCCTCGCGGCTTCACGCGGCGGTATTCCTGCCCCCGATGTTCCTCTGCGGCGAGCCGCGGCTCGCCGACTACGATCTCGTCAACGCCATCGGCCGGGTCGCCGACACCTCGATCGCAGTCGCACGGCTGCTGTTCTCCGGGCATTTACTCAGGTTTCCCGGCATGAAGCTGGTACTCTCGCATGGCGGGGCGGCGCTGCCGCTGGTGCTCGGGCGGCTGGCGCGCAACTTCACCATCGGGGCGGGCAAGTACGCCGATCCGCGCAAGGGCTTCGAGGCCCTGTATTTCGACAGCGTGGTGTTCGACGCCGATGCGCTGCAGTTCCTCGCCGGCAAGGCCGGCGCGGCGAAGATTATGCTCGGCTCGGACATGCCGTTTCCGATCGGCGACATGGAGCCGTGCAAAGTCGTGCAGGCGGCGGGCTTTGCGGAGCCTGCGCGCGCGGCCATCCTCGGGGGCAATGCGCAGGGCGTGTTTCGCATCCGGCCCGATTGCTGGTGCAGAAGCTGAGTCGGCATCAATGGCGCTGGAGATGAAAGGCGAATACGCCCTGGCGGTGCAGCAGACCGAGCTGTGGCGGCTACTGAACGATCCCGATGTCCTGGCAAAGATAATTCCCGGTTGCAACACAGTGCGCCTGGTCGGGATCGACTGCTACGAGATGGGCCTGAAACTGCAAGTCGGCAGCGTGAGCGGCGAATACATGGGCAGTGTGGCGATTTTCGATAAGCAGGAGCCTTTGCATTACGTGCTTACTGTCGAGGGTCAGGGCTCGATCGGATTCATGAAGGGCAGCGCAGCCTTCGACCTCGAGGCGCAGGGCGAGGGCGAATCGCTGCTGCGCTACGCCGGCAGCGCGGAGGTGGGCGGTGTGGTGGCCGGGGTCGGGCAACGGGTCCTGTCCGGCGTCGCCAAGTTCCTGGCAGGGAGGTTTTTCAAGGCGCTCGAAAAGCACATTGACGAAAACAAGAAAGAGGCAAAGGGCACATCAGAGGCCAATGGCGCATCAGAGGCTAAGGGCCCATCAGAGGCTAAGGGCCCATCAGACGCTAAGGACCCATCAGAGGCAAAAGACGCATCCGCGGCCTGAGCGTATGCTCTCTTGCCTTTTGAAGGACGCGGGCAAACGTCACATTTGTACCAATTCGCCGGAACCAGTGCATGGCAGAGTACCCACAGCAGCTCGTGCGGCAGCGAGTAATGTTCGACGGCACGCCGGTAACCATCCGGCCGATCCGCCCAGAGGACTCCGGCATGGAGCAGGAGTTCATGCGCCACCTGTCGGAAGATTCCCGCTACTTCCGCTTCATGGGGTCGGTGCGGGAACTGCCGCCGAAGAAGCTCAAGTTTTTCACCGAAATCGATTACGACAGGCACATGGCTTTTGTCGCCACCATCGCACGCGAAGGTAAAGAGCTGGAGATCGGCGTGGCGCGTTATGTGGCCACCGAAAATGCCGGCAGTTGCGAGTTTGCGGTAACCGTGGACGATGCCTGGCAGGGCAGTGGTGTGGCAGGCTTGCTGATGATCTCCCTGGAAGATGCTGCGCGCCAGCACGGGTTCAAGACGATGGAGGGCATCGTCTTGGCGAGCAACCACAAGATGCTCAAATTCGCCCGGCAGCTCGGCTTCAAGAGCCACCGCCTTGCGGGAGAAGCCGATACCGTGCACATAGAGCTGCAGTTGTAATCCCCCTTCCGGCCACGCGCGAGCGCAACGCCCGCCCGCCGCCCGCCGACGAACGCTGGCGCAGCGCCAGTTTGACAAAGATCAAGCTGTGACCGGCCCATCAGGCGCACAGTCGGCAGACGAGAACGGCAGTTGATTATGATTTTCGTCAAAGAGCGACAACACCAACACGATAGTCTTGAAACAATTGACAGCGTCGCGGCCCGCTGCTTCACGACAGCAGCGCAGGGCGCGCGCCGCGCGGAGCTTGAAGCAGATGCTCGAAGCAGACAAGGGCGCAGCGGCAGCGCCCGTTGAAGCCATAGTTGGGTATCCTGCGGGTCACGCAGTGACGCCCAATATGCGTGACTATGCCGCATTCCGTTCGAGCTTCTCCTGGGACGGCGCCCGGCGCGAGTTGGAAGGCCTGCCGAACGGCGGGCTCAACATCGCGCACGAGGCGGTCGACCGCCATGCGGCGGGTGAGCGCAAGGATCACATCGCCTTGCGCTGGCTGGGCAAGAACGGCGCGGTCCAGGATTTTTCCTACTCGAAGTTAAGCGAGCTTTCCAACCGCTTCGCCAATGTGCTGCGGCAGTTGGGAGTGGGCGCGGGCGAGCGTGTCTATGTGCTCACCGGGCGCATTCCGGAGCTCTACATTTCGGCGCTGGGCTCGTGGAAGAACCGCAGCGTGGTCTGCACCATGTTTTCGGCTTTTGGCCCGGAGCCGATCCGCGCGCGCATGGCGCTCGGCGATGCCCGGGTGCTGGTCACCACGCCGGCGCTGTACCAAAGAAAGATCGTTCCCATCCTCAATCTGTTGCCCGGGCTGCGCCATGTGCTGCTGGCGGGGGGGGACGAAGACGATGGCAAGATCGCGGGCACGCTGGATTTCGCCGAATTGCTAAGCCAGGCGGGCGTGCACTTCAGCATCGCGCCGACGAATCCCGAGGATCCGGCGCTGCTGCACTTCACCAGCGGCACGACCGGCACGCCCAAGGGTGCGGTGCACGTGCATCAGGCCGTGGTCACGCATCATGCAACCGGCAAGCTGGTGCTCGACCTGCATCCAGAAGACATATTCTGGTGCACGGCCGATCCGGGCTGGGTGACCGGGACTTCCTATGGCATCATCGCCCCGCTCACGAACGGGGTCACCAGCATCGTTGATGAAGCCGATTTCGACGCCGAACGCTGGTACCAGATCCTCGAGCAGCACCGGGTAAGCGTCTGGTACACCGCGCCCACCGCGATCCGCATGATGATGAAAGTGGGCCTGGCGCCGCTCGCGGGCCGCAAGCTGCCGGCGTTGCGCTACCTGGCGAGCGTGGGCGAACCGCTCAATCCGGAGGCGGTGCGCTGGGGCGTCACGGCGTTCGGCCTGCCATTCCACGACAACTGGTGGCAGACCGAGACCGGCGGCATCATGATCGCCAACTTCCCCGCGCTGGACGTCCGGCCCGGCTCGATGGGCAAGCCTGTGCCCGGAATCGATGCCGCAGTGGTGCAGCACAAGGCGGACGGCAGCGTGGTCCTGATAGAGGAGCCCGGTGTCGAAGGCGAACTCGCGCTGCGGCCGGGATGGCCGTCGATGTTCCGCGACTACCTGAATGAACCGGAGCGTTACCGCAAGTGTTTCGCCGGCGGCTGGTATTTGACGGGCGACCTGGCGCGCCGCGATGCCGACGGTTACTTCTGGTTCGTCGGCCGCAAGGACGACGTGATCAAGACCTCCGGCCATTTGATCGGTCCGTTCGAAGTCGAGAGCGTGCTGATGGAGCATCCGGCGGTAGCCGAAGCCGGTGTCATCGGCAAGCCCGACCCGGTTGCACTGGAGGTGGTGAAGGCCTTCATTGCGCTCAAGGCCGGATACCTGCCCAGCGATGCGCTCAAGAAGAACATCATGGCGCACGCGAGAAAACGGCTCGGCGCGGTGGTGGCGCCCAAGGAAATCGATTTTCAGCAGAGCCTGCCGAAGACACGTAGCGGCAAGATCATGCGCCGCCTGCTCAAGGCGCGCGAACTGGGGCTGCCCGAAGGGGATGTCTCGACCCTGGAGAGCATGTGAACACGGGACGACGGGCATGAGCATCCACAAGACTGCGGTGACATCCGGCAACGAGCGCGAGCATGCGCTGGCGCTGCTGCGCCAGATGCTGCTGATTCGCCGCTTCGAAGAGAAGGCGGCCGAACTGTACAGCGCCGGAAAAATCCGCGGCTTCCTGCACCTGTATATCGGCGAAGAAGCGATTGCGGTGGGCGCCATGCAGGCGTTCTCCGCGGAGGACGCAGTGGTCGCGACCTACCGCGAGCACGGCCAGGCGCTCGCGCGCGGACTGCCTGCGGGAAAAATCATGGCGGAAATGTACGGCAAGGCGAACGGTTGCAGCCGCGGCCGCGGCGGTTCGATGCACCTGTTCGATGCCGGGCGCCGTTTCTTCGGCGGCTATGCCATCGTCGCCGGCGGCCTGCCGATCGCGGTGGGTCTCGCGCTCGCCGACAAGCTGCAGGAACGGCAGGCCGTGACGGCGTGTTTTTTCGGCGACGGTGCGGTGGCCGAGGGCGAATTCCATGAATCGCTCAACCTGGCGGCGCTGTGGCGGCTGCCGGTCCTGTTCCTGTGCGAGAACAATCTGTACGGGATGGGCACTTCGCTGGCGCAATCGGAGTCGCAGACCGATATCCATCTAAAGGCGCAGAACTACAACATGGCCGCCGAGGCGGTGGACGGAATGGATGTGCTCGCGGTGGAGTCGGCGACGCAGCGCGCCATGGCACAGGTGCGGCGCGGCGACGGGCCCTATTTCCTTGAATTGCGCACTTATCGCTATCGCGCGCACTCGATGTCCGATCCGGAACTCTATCGCAGCAAGGAAGAAGTCGCGCAGTGGCGCGTCCGCGACCCCATATCGCTGTTCGAGGCTTACCTCAGGGGCAAGGACATATTGGACGATGCCGAGCTGAAGACACTGGAGACTGACGTTGCCAACGAAGTCGACTGGGCTGTGGCAGAAGCCGAGAAGGGTGCCTGGGAACCGGTCGCCGATCTCGAGCGCGACGTTTATGGCAGCGTCAATGCGTAGCCATTTCCCGTGTTTCTAACGACATTGGAGCCGCCGTGGCCAAGATGACCTATCGCGAGGCAGTCCGCGCCGCGATGCGCGAGGCGATGCGCGCCGACCCGCGCGTGTTCCTGATGGGGGAGGATGTCGGCAAGTACGGCGGCGCCTTCGCGGTGAGCCACGGGCTGCTGGAGGAGTTCGGGCCGAAGCGCATCCGCGACACGCCTTTGTCCGAGTCGACGTTCGTCGGTGCCGGCATCGGCGCGGCGCTGGGCGGCATGCGTCCGATCGTTGAGATCATGACCGTCAATTTCAGCCTGCTCGCCCTCGACCAGATCGTGAACAACGCGGCCACGCTGCGCCATATGTCGGGCGGGCAGTTTGGCGTTCCGCTATTGGTGCGCATGGCAACCGGCGGTGGGCGGCAACTCGCCGCGCAGCATTCGCACAGCCTGGAAGGCTGGTACGCGCATATTCCCGGCATCAAGGTGGTGACGCCGGCCACGGTGGCCGACGCCAGGGGACTGCTGCTCGCCGCGCTCAAGGAACCCGACCCGGTATTCATGTTCGAGCATGCGACGCTGTATCCCCTCGAGGGCGAGAGCGAAGACGGCACGCAGATGGAAATCGGCCGCGCGGCGCTGCGTCGCCGCGGCAAGGACGTGAGCTTGATCACTTATGGCGGCGCCCTTGGCAAGACGGAGCGCGCCGCGGCGCAACTGGCCGAACTGGGCATCGATGCCGAAGTCATCGACCTGCGCTCGCTGCGGCCGCTGGACACCGAGATGATCCTCGCCTCGGTTGCTCATACCCACCGCGCGGTGATCATTGAGGAAGCCTGGAGGACCGGCGGCTTCGCCGCAGAGGTGAGCGCGCGCATCATGGAGGGAGCGTTCGATGCGCTCGATGCGCCGGTAGCGCGGGTGTGCGGGGCGGAAGTGCCGATGCCCTATGCGCAAGCGCTCGAGCAGGCGGCCCTGCCGCAGCCGGAGACTATCGTCAAAGCGGTGCAGGGGCTGATGTAACCATGCCGGAATTCCTCATGCCCAGGCTCGGGGCGGACATGACCGCGGGAAAGCTGGTGACTTGGCTGAAGCAGCCGGGCGAGCGCATCAAGCGCGGCGACGTCATCGCGATCGTCGAAACCGACAAGGCCAATGTCGATGTCGAGTCCTTCATTGCGGGAGTGCTGGAAAAGATTCTGGTCCAGCCCGGCGACGAAAAGCTTCCCGTCGGAACGCCGCTCGCGCTGATTCGCGCCGAAGACGGGGCGGAGTCTGCGGCGCCGACGGCTGCACCCGCTCCGGCAGCGCCACGGCCAGCGCCGGTCCCATCGGCGGCAATTGCACCCGCGACAATTCCACCTGAGGCTGTCCCGCCTGCGCTGGTGCCGACAGCATTGCGGCCCGCTGCCGCCGCCGGCGAGCGCGCGCGCATCTCTCCCGCAGCGCGCAAGCGGGCGCTGGAGTTGCGGGGTGATCCAATCAAGCTGACAGGGAGCGGCCCGGAAGGGCGGGTGACGCTAGCCGACGTCGAGCGGGCCTCAAAAGCTGCACCGGCAGAACCCAGTCCCGCCGACACCGCCGCCGCGCGCCAACTGCGTATGCGCGAAGCGATCGCCATTTCGATGGCGCGCTCCAAGCGCGAAATTCCGCACTATTACCTCGCCTGCACGATCGATCTGGGCAAAGCGCTGGCGTGGCTCGCCGAGCGCAATGCCGGCCGCGCCGTGACCGATCGACTCATTTACGCGGTGCTGCTGATCAAGGCGGCGGCGCTCGCCTTGCGCGAGGTGCCGGAACTGAACGGATTCTGGATCGACAACCGGGCGCAGCAAAGCGAGGCGATCCACGCCGGAATTGCAATTTCGCTGCGCGGCGGCGGGCTGGTCGCGCCGGCACTGCACGACGCCGACCAGCGATCGCTGGATGACCTGATGCGCGGGTTCCAAGACTTGGTCAAGCGTGCTCGCGCCTGGTCGTTGAAAAGCTCAGAAATGGCCGACCCGACCGTGACCATCACCAGCCTGGGTGAGCGCGGAGTGGAGTCGGTATTCGGCATCATCACGCCGCCGCAACTCGCCCTGGTCGGTTTTGGAACACCGCTCGAGCGGCCGTGGGTGGTGGGTGGCCAGGTGGTGTCGCGCCCGCTGCTCACCGCGACACTTTCAGGGGATCATCGCGCGACCGACGGCCACCGCGGCGCGCTTTTTCTCGCAGCGGTGGATCGCCTGCTGCAACAGCCGGAGGATTTATGACCGAAGACGACATCCGCGTTCGCGTGATCAAGACCCTGTCCGGGATCGTGCCCGAGCTGGATCCTGGCAATCTCAAGCCGGCCAAGAGCCTGCGCGACCAGCTCGACATCGATTCCATGGATTTCCTCAATTTCCTCATCGCGCTGCATCAGGAGTTCGGCGTCGACGTGCCGGAGGCGGACGCGCCGAAGCTCGGCAGCATCGACGCCTGCGTCGCCTATCTGGCGCAGGCACTGCATCAGCGTACTCAAGCTTGAGGCGGGAGCGGCGCAGCAGCGGGGCGACACAACGTTTGCGCAGTCACATACGGCGTCCTGCTTTTTAACCGGCGCCAGATCATCGCCGCCAGCCAGGCGTGCAAAAAGAGGCAGAATTGAATTCCCCATCTTCCATCCAGACCCAGGTCCTGATCATCGGAGGCGGCGTCACGGGCACGGCGCTGGCCCGTGACCTCGCCTTGCGCGGCGTCGACTGCATCCTCGTCGAGAAGGACGACATCAACGCCGGTGCCTCGGGGCGCAATCATGGCCTGCTTCACAGCGGCGCCCGCTACGTCGCCGGCGACTGCGATGCGGCGATGCAGTGCCGCGCCGAGGGCGGCATCCTCAAGCGCATGGCCGCGCAGACGATCCAGGACACCGGCGGCTACTTCGTCGCGGTGCAAGGGGACGACGAACGCTACGTCGCCGACTTCGCGTCGCACTGCGCCCGGTCGGGAATCACCGCGCGCGCAGTGGACGTCGCCGCGGCACGCGCGCTGGAACCGGCGCTCTCGCAACGCGCGATCGCGGTGTTCGAGGTGCCGGACGCGTCGATCGACCCGTTCCGGCTCTCCCAGATCGGAAGAG
>ODAK010003844.1_pt1 | contig 15513 bp, 14 predicted proteins | sample 1539591 | NCBI WGS metagenome assembly ODAK01 (sample SAMEA3539303, study PRJEB22396) | soil metagenome | biome: tundra; feature: field; material: soil | place: USA | collected 2010-05 | depth 0.15 m | reverse complement strand
TTCGAGCCGGCCTCGGCGATGACATAGCACGGATGCCCGGGGCCCACGAGCCGATCGCCGATGCGGAATTCCGGGTTGCCGTACCTGTGGGCGCTCACGAGAGGAGATCATAGAGAGCGCGTTCGCAACCCGCGGCGGATTCCTGCGGGTACCCTTGGGGGCGATGACGACGGAGCCGCAAGGGCAGCCTGGCGCCGGTGGCATCGCCTCGCCGGGCCCAGGCAAAGCCATCGGTGTAGTCATCCCGGCGTACAACTCAGCCCGCACACTGGGTGCGGCGCTCGCATCGGTGGCGGCCCAGACGCTCCCCCCGGCCGCCGTCGTGGTTGGCGACGATCACTCCGACGACGAGACCCCGGCTCTCGCGAAGCGATGGCAGGGGTTGCTCCCCGTCATGGTCGTGACGCTGGATCGAAACGCCGGGCCGGCGGCCGCTCGACGCGCTGCCATCGCTCGGGTCGACGCTCCCTTGATCGCGCTGCTGGACGCCGATGACGTCTGGCTCCCCGACCACCTCGAGACCCTCGCGGCGCTGCATGCCCGGAACGGCGGCATCGTCTGCGCGGATGCGTTCCGGTGGCATCCCGGTGAGGGCATTCGCGACGAGACCCAACGAGACCACTTTCCGATTCCGCCGCCGGAGCACCAGCTCCTCGACATCCTGCGGCACAACTTCGTCTCCATCGGCGCCCTCTTTCCGCGGGTTGCCTACGACGACGTCGGCGGCTTCCGTGACGGCGTCTCGGGAGCGGAGGACTGGGACTTGTGGATTCGGATGATCCGGGCTGGTCTGCGGGTGCACGGTGCCAGAGCGCTGACCCTGCTCTACCGCGTGGAGTCGAGTGGGCTCAGCCACCGCACGGATATCTTCGACACCTATGTCCGGGTGCTCGAGCGCGCCCTGCAGGAAGCCGGCGACGACCAGCAACGGGCCGCGGCACGCGCGGCACTCAATTGGATGAAAAGCCGGCGCTCCCTGGCTGCGGCCTACGCACACGCGCGAGCGAACCGGCCATTTAGGGCGAGAGGCGCGGCGCTGGCGTGTCTGCCCGGCTCGCCGCGCATCGCTCTGGAGGCGGCCGCCATCCTGGCGTCGCCATCCATGGCGGTCAGGATGGGCGACGCCGCTCGCCACCGGCGTTGGTGACCTCAGACCAGCTGCCGGTCGAGGCCGGGGTGCCCGACCCGCTCGAGAGCCTCGGCCTGCGGCGGATCCTCCGGTCGGCGTCGGGCCTGTCCGGTGCCTCGCTGATCGGCTCCGTGCTCGCGGTCGGTGCCGGATTTCTCGCTGCGCACTGGCTCGGGCCCGCTCGATACGGCGACGGGCAGTTCGTGCTGCTGATCTACCTCTACGCGACCTTGGTGCGAAGCGGCGTCTTCGAAGGCTCAGTTCGCGCCGCCATCGACCACCTTGCGCACGACCAGCCCGCCGAGGCGCGACGCGCCCAGAACGTGGGTGTGTCGTTTGAGCTGGTCGCCTCGGCGTTGCCCGGGATAGCGCTCGCCATCGTTGGATTCTTCGTCGCCCCGGGCGCGGTTCAGCTGGGGCTGTTCCTCGCGCCGGTCGCCGTCGTCGCCTCGAGCGGCAGCAGCTTCCTCTCCGTACTGTGGTCGTCTCGCTCTCGTTTCGATGTGGTCGGCAAGGTGGCTGTCGCGCAGGCCGTCCTGGGGCCGATTCTCCTCGTCGCGCTGGTCGCGACGATCGGGACACCAGGGATCTTCATCGCTCCTGCAGTGAACTCGATCATCTCGGCGGCGCTGTACTTTGTCTTTCGCCCGCCGTTGGAGCTCCGTCCATCCTTCGACACGCGGGCTGCGCGCCCCTATCTGCGCGTCGGATTCCCGCTCGGTCTGCTCGCGGAGGTCTACTGGGCCTACCGACTGGTCGGCAGCTCGTCGATTGCGATTGCATCGTCGTCGTTCGTCCTGGGGCTCTACACCTTCGCTGCCGCGCCGATCGCGGTGGCCACGAGCGCCATCGGTGGCATCCAGGCCGTACTCCTCCCTACCATCTGGCGTGAGCTTGGCCGCGGCGCGTCCGGGCCCGTCTGGACTCGCCACGCCGAGCGCATCACGATCGCGATGGCCCTGATCGCAGCGGCCGTGACCGGGCTCGGCCAGGCCGGGTTTGCCCCGATGGTGATGGCGTTTCTCCCGAGTTTCGCACCGTCCATACGGTTGTTCGACATCCTCGCCTTGACGATCCTCCTGCTCCCTGTCGCCACCGTCCCATCACTGGTGCTCGACTCGAAGCGATTCAACCGCCAGAAGCGGCATCTCTCCATCTGGGCCGTCGCGCTTTTGGTCAATGTCGTCGCCAACGTGGTCGTGCTTCGCGCCGGCTGGGGCGCGCAAGCGATCGCAGTGAACGACGTGTGGGTGCAGTTCCTGGTGGTCGTGGTCATCTTCGAGACCGCGGCACCGCACATCTGGGAAGCCGGTCGCCAGCGCGTCGCGCTCTATATGAAGATGGCGCTCGTGTTGGTGGTGGCTGTCGCGGTGACGATCGTGCTCGACATGGGGGTGACCGGATTGCATCCAGGCCACCTCGACGTTACCGCCATGCTGCTCCGTTGCGGTGGCACCGGCCTGGCGTGGGCGGTGATTGCGCTCCTTCTTCTTCGTACGGGGACAAAGGTCACCACTGCCACGGGTTGACCACGCTCTCCGGAAGGATCGGTATCGCTGCCGCAAGTTCGAGCACTTCCTCGTAGCGCTCGGAGGCGAGAGCCCACTCGATGAGACACTCGCGCAACTGCTCAACCGCCTCAGCGCCGATCAGCACCCGTGTCCCGCGGGTCCCGTATGCGAAATACAGGAAAAGGGCAAACGGCCGCCATCCGCGGAATGCGGCGAACTCTCTGATCTGGATGAGCGACTCACGGAGTTCGGCCAGATGGCTCGGGAGCCGATCGGGATGCAGGTGGGCGACACCCTGCAGGAAGACGCTGCGGACGAACACCTCTTTCCCGGCCGCAACCGCCGCATCGAAGAACCCACCGCGAACAAGGCGCTGATCGAAGAGATTGCTGGCGACCTGAATCACGTCGACGTCCGGATACTCTAGGGCGGTCCACGCCTCGTTCGGTCCCAAGGCCGAGATGCCGAGATGCCGAATGCGCCCCGCGTCTCGCAACTCGAGGAGTGTGCGCCACACCGCACCATTCCAATCCGTCAAATGTTCCAAACGATGGAGCAGCAGCGTGTCGAGCACGCTCTCGTGTAACGCCTCCAGGCTATCCGCCACGCTCGCTGATGCGGCCATGACAGCGTCATCGACGGAAGTCACCGGCAACCGTGCGGTGAGCTTGGTTACGATGCGCCACCCCTCGCCAGGGATGAGCGCGCCGATGAGCTCTTCGCTCGAGCCGTAGTCTCGCGCCGTGTCGATCGTGTTGACGCCGGCTTGGCCGGCGAGCTCGATCATCCTGGCCACGTCACCAGACGATGGCTGTCCGGCAGTGTTCGCGATGCCGTAGCGCTGACCCCACTGGACGCTGCCGAGGCCGAGCCTCGTGGCATCCGGACCGTTGGTCACCAGGCAGTCCAGCCGCCGTCGACCACGAGGTTGTGACCGGTGACGAAGCTGGATGCAGGTGACAGGAGAAAGACCAGCGGCCCCACAAGGTCTTCCGGCTCACCGATGCGACCGAGGGGAACTCTGCGAGCCAGTTCGCCGACGAATGCATCGCTGGCTTGAGTAGCGTCTGACGGAAACGGCCCAGGAGAGATGGCGTTCACGCGGATGTTGTGCGGAGCGAGGTGGCAGGCCGCGTAGCGCGTGAATTGCAAGACGCCGGCTTTGGAGGCACCGTACGCCACCGGGTTGTGAAAGGCTGGAAAGTGTTCGTAGGTCGACGGTTGTGGAGACACCATCCCATACATCGAGGCGATGTTCACGATTGCGCCACCACATCCCTGCGCTTTCATGCGATTGGCGACCTGCTCACTCCCCATGATCACGTCCGTCAGCGCCGATGCGATGGACACCTCGACGTCTGACCGCGACAGATTGCCAAGGAGTCCGCCGGCGCCGCCGTAGGCGTTGTTCACCCAGCCATCGATTCGTCCCGTGGGTTCCGCGATGATGTCGAGGACGCGATCGTTGTCGGCGGCACTCGAAACATCAGCGACGGCAACAACGATAGACCCGGCACATTTCGTTGCGGACGCCCGTGCAGACACCACCTCCAACGGCTCGGCGTGCCGGCCGGTAATGACCACGCGCGCGCCTGCCTGCGCAAGGCCCAGGGCCATGGCGGACCCGAGATGCCCCCCACCACCGGTGAGCCCAACATTGAGGCCGCCAAGGTCGAACGTGGAACTCATCGCGATCGTACGATAGCGCGCTGGTCAACCGCGCGACTCGTCCTCGCGCCGGGAACGGTGGGAACCGGCTGGGCCGGCCCGGCGAGCGGCCATCCACCCGGTCACGGAAACTCGAGGGCACCGCCACTGCGCGTCCCAGACACGGAGCGGCGGCCATGGCCATCTCGCCACCAGCGCCGTCGGCTGTTACCCTACGGAACCGATGGCCGACAGCGGCGATGAGCTCCCCTTCGCGGTTCTCTCCTTGCAGACTGAGACCGAGCGCAACAGGCGCGCCGAATTTGCTCGACTGTTCCGTTCGGCGGCAATTCCTGAAGAGGAGCTGCTCGCGAACCTGGGACTCTTCATGCGCCGACAGCACTGGGCGCGGTGCCTGTTCATGCACGATCTCTATCGTCGAGCACTCGATGTTCACGGTGTCGTCATGGAGTTCGGCACGAGGTGGGGCCAGAACCTTGCGCTGTTCAGCGTCTTCCGGGGTCTCTATGAGCCGTTCAACTACACCCGACATCTCGTCGGCTTCGACACCTTCACGGGATTCCCCGGGGTTTCGCCGGAGGACGGTACCAATCCGACGGTGACCGAGGGTGCCTACTCGGTCACCGATGGATGGGAACAGACGCTCGAGAAGATCCTCCTCTACCACGAGGGTGAAAGCCCGATATCACACCTGCGAAAGTTCGAACTCGTCAAAGGGGATGTGTCCGAGACGTTGCCGACGTATCTCGAACGGCACCCCGAAACTGTGGTCGCACTTGCGTATTTCGACATGGACATCTACAAACCCACTCGCGATGCGTTGATGTCGATTCGCCCTCACCTGACACGCGGATCAGTGATCGGTTTCGACGAGGCCTGCTTCGCTGCGTTGCCTGGAGAGACGGTCGCACTCCGAGAAGTCCTCGGCCTGGGAGCAATCCGCCTGCAACGTGTCCCCTACTCCCCCACGACTTCCTTTCTCATCTGGGAGGGTTGAGGCGTCGCGACGAGCAGCCCATGGCGCTTCAGCGTCTCGACTGTTTCAAGCAACTCCCACATTGGCACGCCGACAACATCAGCGACGTTCAGCAGATCGTTCTCGCCATCGCTGTACGCGAGGAGATTCATCATGTCCCGCACGCGCAGGCCGGATCCCCTCGTTGAAGTCGTTGGATACAACCCGCGTTTCCCCAGCTGCGGCTCTCCCAGCGTGGTCACGGTCAGGGTCTCGTTTGCCTCAAGGCACTCGACCACCCTTCGGTACGCCTCATACGCGCCTCCGAGGCCCTGCGGGCTGACGAGCTCCAGGTTGTCCAGCGAAGTGTGGTACTCGGGATACTCTCCATACTTCGAGCGCATGATGGAGCACACTGGGAGGTCGATGCCCGGGGCACAGTACTGACGCTCATCGCTCCCTCGCTCCAAGAACGTGCACCGCCGATAGTCGGGCGCGAGATGACCCAGCACATGCTGCGCGGCACGGTCAGCGAGTGTTCCGCCCAACCTGCTCGGCATGTAGGAAAAGCCTCGATCGTCGCCGACACAGGTGAGATTGAATCCGGCCACGATGTTCGCCTTCATCGCCTCCAGGTTCGTGCTCATGTACGTCAACGAGCCGATCGTCTCCGGTATGAACACAACCCGATAGCTGTAGCGGCGCGGCTGAGTTGTCAGCCAACGCACCAGCCACGTTGTGACCGCGGGACCCGACAGCTCGTTGTTGGCCATCGACGGGTGACAGATGTACGTCGACAGAAAGATCTCATCGCGGAGCTCTCCCTTGATCAAGAGCTCCCCGTATGTCAGATGACCCGGTGCCAGCGTGGAGTCGATGATCGCCCGGTATGTGCCGTCGGGGAGTTCCCGTCGCACGCGGTCGGTCAGGCAGAAGCCCCAGTTGCGCTTGTAGTAGGACGTGACGTACGGGATGGCATCCGGAAGCTCCGGGACTGAATACAGGTGGCCCTGCAACTCGTCAAGGGTCAACGTGGTGTCGACGGGCTCGGAGTAGCCGACGACGTGCAGATTGCTGTCCGCGAAATTGGCGATGGTCTCACCGTGTGGACCGAGCAGTCGCGCGGACCGGATATTCCATTCATCGGGGACCGTCCAGTCGAAGACCTGCGTCCCGGAGCTGATCTCATGGATGCTGAGCTCAGGGAGGTAGCTGCGGATCGCGTGCAACGTTTGGCGCACGCCGTCACCCGTAAGGCTCCGGCACACCGGAAAGAGGTCACGCACGAAGTCGAACATCTCTTGAGCGGCGGCCTGCACCTCTGCCATGGCCTCAACCTCCACGCGTCGCGTCGGGCTCCGGCGATTGCCGGTCACCGATGAGCGCGATGGTAGGATATTCTTGGTGGGGTGGTGGATACGGTGCATCGTGCCGGGGGCCGGGCGTCATTGTGAACGCAGCGTTCCCGACTGAGCCCGCTGAGAAGGTTAGCGTCTGCCTGGACAAGGCGGCGCGCCAGGACGTGCTTTTCGCAACGTCGCCGAGCTACGCAGAGCTGATTTCACTGGAGTGCCACTGGCCGGCTGACGGCGTCGCGGTCAGAGTCCACAGGAACCAGTCCTTCGAGCTTGTCGAGCGGCTGCTGAGGCCATTCCTTGCCTTTGCGGGTCGTCGCGCAGACGTGACGTACAGCCCGTATGACGACAGCCTTCCCATGGAAACAGACGGATCCGCGGACCTCGAAGTGGTGTGGATCGACTTCGGCCGCTACGCCGAATCCGGCGAGCCGCTCGCGGCCTGGTTCAACGAGAGGATCGCGACTCTTCGAAGCCGGTCATCGGCGCCGATCCTGGTGTGCGATTGGGCTGCAGAGTCCGAGGGCGCGACGGCATTCAATGCGGCACTCCGAACCTCGGTCGCCGCGCTCGCGGGGGTATATGTCTGCGAACAGTCGCAGATCGCGCAATCCCTGGGCACCGCATATGTCGACGTGCGGAGCACGACGGTTGCCGGGACCCCGCTGAGTCGACAAGCCACCGTCCTCACCGCTCGGTCCATGGGACTCCGCTGGATCCCCGCGGCGCTGGGGATGCGAGTGAAGGCAGTCGTTGTCGATCTGGACAACACGCTGTATTCCGGCGTCCTGTCCGAGGACGGTCTGGACGGGATCGTCGTGACCGACGAGCATCGAGCGCTCCAACGGGACCTGATCGAGCTCAGCCGGCGCGGTGTGTTCCTCGCAGTCGCGACACGCAACGATCCGCAGGATGTCGCGCAACTCCTCGCTGCGGATGGGCCACTCGAGCTCCACGCCGCCGACCTTGCGGCGTCGACCGCGACATGGGACGACAAAGCCGTGGGAATCGTCTCCATCGCCAACAAGCTCGGCATTCATCCTGACTCGATGCTCTTCATCGATGACAATGCGGGTGAGCTCGCGCAGGTGGCAGCCGAAACCTCGGTGAGCTGCCTGCATGCAACTGATCCCGTGCCGACGAGGCGCGGACTGGGGTTATACCCCGGGCTCTTCCGATTTCATCTAGGAAAAGATGACAGCGTGCGTGTGCAAGACATACAGGCATCGTCAGTTCGCGCGGCCGAGTTCGCTGCCGCCACCGATCCGGCGGCGTACCGACGGGCTCTGGGAGCCCGCCTGCTTTTCCGTGTGAATCCAAACGAACTGGTCGACCGACTCCACGAGCTGTCAGCGAAGACCAATCAGTTCAACACCGCGCTGCGCCGCCTCACTGCCGCTGACGTCGCGGAGTACGTGCGCGGTGGCGAGCGACGCGTCGTGTCGGTCGCGCTCGCGGACCGCCTGTCTGACAGCGGCGTGGTCGCAGCTATCTTCGCCCACCGCGAGGCATCGGTGCTGCACGTCGACGAGATCTCCATCAGCTGCCGGGCTCTCGGGCGTCAGCTCGAGCAGACGATGGTGGTTGAGAGCGTCCGGCGAATGCTACTCGAGTTGCCGTCGTCGGCTGTGATGGTGGACTGGCGCCGAGGTGCTCGCAACGGACCGGCTCTTGACTGGCTGGGTGCATCGTCTGGATCACTGGTGGGGGACGAGGGATCTGCACGCCTCGACACCGATGCGAGCGCTGTGGATGGAGTGATCGTTCAGTGGGACGGCGACGTCGACCATGAGTGACAGAACGCGTGACGACGTTCAGTCTGAGGTTGCGCGCATCCTTTCCAGCGTCCTTGGGCACGACGTTGCACCGGGCGCAGACGTGGCGTCTTCGGACGACGCAATGTGGGACTCCCTCCGGCAGGTCGAGGTGATGTACGCGGTCGAGGATACCTTCGGTCTTCGATTCGAGGAGAGTGATTTTTCGGCCCTCGTCTCCTCGGAGCTGATCGTGGATGCGGTCATGCGACGGTCGGCGTGACACCGTGGACGGGCATCGCGCTGCCAGTCGACGCGCCAGCCGGTCCCGTCTTCGTCCACTCTGACGCGCTCGCCACACGACACCTCGTCCCGCGTTCGACCAGCCGAGCGGCGCTTCTGGAGGCGCACCTCGCGCGGATTGAAGTTATCGTCGATGGAAGGGCCCTCTGGTTTCCCACGTTCAACTACGGCTACCCAAAGTCGGGCGTCTTCGACGTTCGCAATGACAGTTCCGAGCTCGGACCCATCTCGGAGTACTTCAGGGGCGGTCGCGCCCAGTGGCGGACGCGCACCCCGATGTTCTCGGCGTCGGGTACTGGTGACCGGCCTCGCGCTGCTGAAGACGTACCAGCGGTGATCAACCCGTTTGGTCCCGAATCAATATTCGCCTCTCTGTGCGAGCGGGAAGGTTCGATTCTCTGGTACGGCGCCCCTTGGTCCGCTGCGACGATCATCCACTTCGCGGAGGCCCGCTCGGGGGGGCCCGCGTACCGCTACGACAAGGACTTCCCGGGAGAAGTGGTCGAGGATGGCCATCGATGGGCGACCACGCTGCGGTCGCACGTCAGGCCGATGAACAGGCCGTGCAACTACGCGTGGTCGCAACTGTTTGCAACAGCCGCGCGGCAGGGAGTCGTCCATCCGGTAGAGGGTGCGGGCGATGTGTGCCTCTGGGCCCCGGCCGGTGATCTCGTCCGCTCCTGGGTAGAACTTCTGACGGCTGATCATTTGGCGCTGCTGGATGCGGACACACGAGCCTGGGTCGCTCCGATGCTCGAACGCCTCGGCCGCCGCTTCGAGATGGGTGACTTCGAGGGAGGCGGAGAGCCTTTCAAGATCCCAACCTGACTGACGGATCAGGCCGTCGTGAGGGGTGGAATCGCGTCGGCGGAGAGCCGAGGCATCCGCGATACTTCCCGGATGCCACGCCGCGGGATCGCACCAGCATCGTTCCTTGTCGCGGTGGTCCTGGCGATCTGGCTCGTGTCAGGCGTCAGCGCCGGCGACATCGCCAAGTTCATCGGATACGAGATCGCTTTCGTCTTCGTTCCGGGAGCCGCGTTGTTGTGGGCACTGCGAGGACGGCGGCACGGGCCGCTGCTCACGATCGGACTTGGGTGGCCGATCGGCCACGCCCTGGAGATCCTCGCCTTCAGCGCGACCGCAGCGATCGGCTCACGTGGTCTGTTTGTCGTCTACCCAATTGTCGTCGCCGTTCCGTGCGCCCTCGTTATCTGGCGTCGGTCACCACGCGAAGTCAGCGACGCACACGACGAACCGATGTCGGGCCGGCTGATCTGGGCAGCAGCCGCAGCGATGGCACTCGGAATTGCGTACGTGGCATTTGCGTTCCTTCCCCAGGCACCACTCCCGTCACTGTCCCAGTCGGTCCAGTACTTTCCGGATTTCGCGCACTTCATCGGGTTGACAGCGGAGGCTAAAAACCATTGGCCGCCAACGAGCCCCGGCCTGTCGGGATTCCCACTGCATTACGAGTGGTTCGTCTTCGATCACATGGCGGCAATCAGCCAGGTGACGGGGGTGGGGATTCCAGTGATCGGTTTCAGGTTGGATTTCATGCCGACCATGCTTGTCTTGGGGTGTCAACTCATGCTGCTGGGCCGGTTCGTCGGCCGGTCTGCCTGGACGGGTGTGCTTGCCATCGTTGTGGTGTTCCTGCTCGGACCATTGGACCTGACCAAGGACCTTGACGGACCGAGCCCGTTTGTCGACGAGTTCAACCTCCACCTCTGGGCGAGTTGGACATTTGCCTTTGGACTCATGTTCCTTCTGGCATTGCTGTATCTGCTCACCGAGCGACTCCGAGACTCGTCGTGGCGTTCGGGTGCGAGTCTCCGCGCCTGGGTCCTCATCGCACTCCTGATGGTCGGCGCCTCCGGCGCGAAGGCCACGATTCTGCCGATTGTCATCATCGGCACAGGGCTCTACGGCGTGCTCGAACTCTGGCGCCGACGCAGCCTTCCCGCAAATGCAATCGTGGCGGTCGTACTTGGCGTCGTGATGTTCGTTCTCACCTTCCTCGTCGTGTATGGGGGAGGCGTCCCCGGAACGGTGATTCAGCCGCTTGCCGTGCTGAACCGCACCGTGCCGGAGATTGTTGCGTCTCACATCTCGAGCCACGCACTCCGCGACATCGCCCGGCTCATCGGTTATGCCGTCAGTCTGGCCGGCATCCTCCTCCCGCTCGCCGGCGTGCTGTACCTGCTCCGGCGCCGGCATCGAGCGGAGCTCCAGAACTTCGCGCTGTGCCTCTGCTTCGTCGCGGCCGGTGTTCTCGTCGCCAACGTCGTCCACCAGGTCGGCAACAGCGAGCTGTACTTTCTCGACACCGGATACACAGCGGGGACCATCGCCGCGGCGGCTGGGCTGCGTCTGGCGTGGCTGGATATCGGCACCGACATTCCAATCTCGAGACGCAATGCGGTGCTTGCGTTCGTCGCGTGGACTGCGCTCACCGCCGCTGCGGTGATCGTGACCTCGCCGTCGGACGCGCATCCTGCGGGGCTGCTCCTTCGGTATGGAGCCATCGCGGCCGCTGCCGTGATCTTTGTCATGCTTGCAGCGTTCCTGGTCAGGGCGCGGCACGCGCCGGTCCCTGGACTCATCGCCCTCGCTCTGATTCCGACTCTGGCAGTCAGCGTGCTTGCGCTACCCATCCAGCTCACGCCGACAGCCAAGCGGGTGCTCGACGGCGAACCGATCACTGTGACCGGGGCGGATCCGCAGACCGTCCGCGGCTTGACACCTGGGCTCGTCCTTGCACTCGACTGGCTGCGCGATAACACGCCCATCAGCACGGTATTCGCCGTCAGTAACCATTGGACCGATCCCGCTGAAACGAACGGCCGCTACTACTACTACTCGGCCCTCTCTGAACGGGAAGTCTTCGTCGAGCCCTACGACCCTGTCGCGTACGGGCTGAACAATCCACCGTTGACGCCTGGCTTCGCCGCGTTTCTCCACCGCACGAGGCTGAACAACGCCGTGTTCGACGATGCGGACGTTGCGGCGCTGCGAACCCTGACGCAGCAATATGATGTTCGCTTCCTCTTCATCGACCGCCTGCATCACAACGCCAACCCTGAGCTCCTCAAGCTTGGCCGAGTCGTATTCAGCGACAACGACGCGACTATCCTGGCGGTATCCTGAAGCCCCTGATAGTCGTGGTCTGATCAGCACTTGACGTAGCTCGTGAAAGCGCGCTCGCCCCGCACCACGGCATAGGTCCACGCTGCCAGGGGAGCGTCTCCATGGCCCGGGCTATACTCCCGGCGATGACAGGATCGGAACCGGTCACCGCGGGCGTCCTGGTCGTCGGATGGGGCTTCCTGGGGGCCGCGATCGGACAGAAGCTCCTCGCCGAAGGGCGAAATGTCAGGGGACTGACTCGTTCGCAAACGTGGCGAACCGATGCCGGCAGTCGCGCCGGGGCGCACATCATCTTTGGCGATGCGCGCAACGCAGTCCTTCTCGACCAAGCCTTGCGTGACGTCGATCATGTCGTCCTCGCGGCGGGAGGGCACTCGTCCCCGACCGCCGCAGCGCGTCCGTCAGAGGCAGCGATGGCGATGCGGCTCCCGCTCCTTGCCGTCATTGAGGCACTTCGTGAACGACCTCGAGTAGGGCTCACGTACATATCCTCGGCTGGCGTGTAAGGCAATCCTGTGCGGCTTCCAGTGGGCGAGCACGATGCGGCGCGACCGATCTCACCGTACGGCGCCTCTCACCTCTCGGCCGAGGCGTACGCAGAGATGGCTTCGCGGCGATCCGGGTCGCTGTTGCAGATTGTTCGCTGCTCGAGTGTCTACGGCCCACATCAAACGCACGGCAGCGATCAGGGAGTTGTGGCGATCTTCCTCGACCGGATCAGCCACGGGCAGTCCATTAAGGTCTTCGGCGATGGATCCGCGTTACGGGACTACGTCTTCGTCGACGACGTGGCCGGCGTCGTGAGTCGCCTAGTCCTCGACGGCATCGACGTCGGGACGGTCAACGTCGGGTCGGGAGTCGGTCTGACCGTTCTCGACGTCGCGAAGACTACCAGCGCTGCAGTCGGCAAGGAGGCACTCATCGACCACCAACCCGAGCGTTCCTTCGAAGTGCGCGACATCGTCCTCGATATCACCCGGCTGCGGTCCTTCCTGGCCTACACGCCAACGGACTTCGCGCTTGGACTCGCCGCGACGGCTACGACGCACGCACGGACGTCCTGAGGCGCGCATAAACGGCTGAGGACGGTCAGCTGCCCCGGAGATCGTTCGGATCGCGGGCGCGAGCAAGCCTCATGTACAGGTCGCGATGCGCCTGGAGCATGCGGTCCATCGTGAAGCGGCGCTCGAACCGGGTCAGCGCGGACTGCCGCATCCGCTTTGCGACCGAAGGATCGCCGAGGATCCGTGCGATCCCCGCCTTCAGAGCCTCGACATCTCCGTTGGGAACGAGGAAGCCGGTCTCGTCGCTAATCACCGCCTCGGGCATGCCACCGACGTCAGTTGCGACAATCGGGACGCCCTCGCTCATGGCCTCCAGCACGACGAGCGGCAGCCCCTCGATCTCTGATGCCAGCACGAAGACATCCGCGGCCTGAAGGAATTCCCAAGGCTCATTGATCGCCCCCGGGAAGCTCACCGTTCCGGCGCCTCCGGATCGACGCGAGCTGCGGCCCATCGCCAGCGAGGACCGCGTGGAGCCCGGGGAAGCGCTTCGCGAGGTCCGGCAGCGCGTCCACGATCACCGCCTGGCCTTTGGTCGGGGTGAAGTTGGCAATGCAGACGATGATCGGAGCCCCGACCGGTAGACCCAACCTCATGCGAGCGCCATGGCCAGACGAGTGCGGGTTCGACCGAGCTCCCCACGGGATGATCGCCATCCGCTCTCGCGAGAACCCGCGTCGCTCCAGCGCCAGAGCGGGGCGCTCGGCGGGCACGATGACGGCATCCAGCGACTCCGAGATCTGTCGGTCCACGACCCGTTCGGCAGCTCCGAGAATGGTTCGCGGCATTGGGGTGCTGCAGACGGTCATGACTCGGCGGCGGGCAGTCGTCTTCCCCGCGAGGACGGCTGCGAGAGCACTCGCCGCACCTGGATACCCACCATTCACGACATGCAGAAGATCGAGGCGGAGCGGCGCAAACGCCTCGACCAGCCGGTGTCGATTCACCGGCAGGGTGAGGTACCGAAGCGCATCGTGCCCCGCGCGCTGCACGCTTGAGGGCAGGTGCGCTGCGTCCGCAATGCGGCGTGTTCGCGAGTGCCGGGACTCGGTGCCGAACGATGCTGGTGACTGCCGAGGGCTCTGTGTCGCATTCGCGGCGAAGTTCGCGGCCGGCTCAATCACCTTCACGGTGTGCAAGCGTACGTTCGGGGCGTTTTCGAGATCGAGGAAGTTCGCCAGCACGGTCCAGGGGGGGATAAACGTGTGGACCTCGAAAATCTCCGGGTCTAGCGCGTGTGCGAGATCGCGAAAGTACGTTTCAGCACCGCCGATGCGAGGAGCATGAATGTACAAGCCGAGGCGGATCCGGGACGAGGCGCCCACCGGCGGGTTCCTGGTCTTCAGTTCGATGGTCCTCACTGTGTTCCTCCGATCGCTGGCCGCTTGTCTCGTATGCCATGCTCTCGTCCGATCGTGCGCATTCACTATCACACAGACTGCTACTGGTTCAGTGGCAGTGAAGCGACCCTCATGGTGTTGCTTGCTGCCACGCTCGAGCAACCTGGTCTGGAGACCGAGTTCACCTTTCGCGCCTGGCCGGAGTACGAGCGGGGTCTTCGGGGCAAGCTTGACCCGCGCATTCGCGCTCGGCGCCTTCGGTTGCCGGATCCTGCCAATGTGAAGGCGGCGTTGTCGCGCGGTCGCTCACCTCGGGTGGCTCGGGCGCTCCGCGGCGGCGTGTCGATGATGCCGATCAGGCAGCTCTGTCTCGTCTGGGACATCGGACGCATGTACGCCGAACTCAGACGCAGCGATCCTGACGTCGTGCACATCAACAACGGCGGGTTTCCTGGCGCAATCTCGTGCAACGCGACAGCCATCGCGGCACGTCTCGCCGGGATTCCTGCCCTGTACGTCGTGAACAATATCGCCTACCCCTACCGCACACCGGGTCGGCTGCTTGACTACCCCGTCGACCGTTTCGTGGCACGGTCGGTGAACCTGTTCGTCACCGGGTCGAACGCCGCCGCCACCGCCTTGCGAGGTGTTCTTCGGCTCGATGCGACACGGCAGCGTGTGATTCCCAATGCCGTCGTTCGTCGTGAACCTCGTTCATCCGTTACGGAGACGCGGCACGCACTCGGCGTCGCCGCCGGCGCGCGCATTGTCCTCGTGGTGGCCCGGCTCGAGCCGCGAAAGGGCCATCGCTACCTAGTCGAAGCAATAACGCGCCTACCGAACTCGTTCGACGACGTCGTCCTGGTCGTTGCGGGCGATGGCCCGGAACGCGCGGCACTGGAGGCGCTGGTTGAGTCCGACCACATCGGGCATCGACTCCGCCTGCTCGGTGAACACGCCGATCCCTGGGCCCTCTACGCTGCGGCCGACCTGGTCGTCCTTCCATCGATCGGGCAGGAGGACTTCCCCATCGTCATCCTCGAGGCGATGTCGGCCGGGCGGCCGGTCGTGGCCACTCGTGTCGCTGGAACACCCGATCAAGTCGTCGACGGCGTCACGGGATATATCGTTGAGCCGCGGGATCCGGCAGCTCTCGTGGTCGCGATCACTGATGTTCTCGGCACTCCCGGCCGCGGCGAGCAGATGGGAGTCGCGGGCCGGCAGCGGTACGAGGAACAATTTGCGCCGGATCGGGTTGTCAACTCCTACGTCGATGCATATCGG
>ODAK010003843.1_pt1 | contig 15514 bp, 14 predicted proteins | sample 1539591 | NCBI WGS metagenome assembly ODAK01 (sample SAMEA3539303, study PRJEB22396) | soil metagenome | biome: tundra; feature: field; material: soil | place: USA | collected 2010-05 | depth 0.15 m | reverse complement strand
CGCCTCCTCGACGCTTTTGACGTCCCGGGTCGCGGCGTCGCGACGTGAGCGCGCGTCGTCGAACATCGCCGTTTGCATCATCTCGAGAAGCCCCGGCACCTCGCTCGCCACCGAGTCGAGACTGAGGGTGGTCTTCTCGGCGTTGTCGCGGCGCACCACGCTCACGACGCCCTGGGCGAGGTCGCGTGGTCCGACCTCGACACGTAGCGGCACGCCCTTGATCTCCCAGTCGGTCACCCTGCGTCCGAAACTTCCCCGACCGGCGTCGAGCACCACGCGAACCCCGGCGGCCTTGAGCGACGCGACGAGTCGCGCGCACGCGTCGTTGACGTCGGGTTCGTCGCGCACCGCGATCACGACCACTTGCACGGGTGCCAGGCGAGGGGGCACGATCAACCCGTTGTCGTCGCCGTGGGCCATGATGAGACCGCCGACCAAGCGCGTCGACGCACCCCAGGACGTCGTGTGACAGAGCGCTGCCTGGCCGTCCTCGTTCTGGAAATAGATATCGAAAGCCTTGGCGAAGTTCTGGCCGAGTTCGTGACTCGTCGCCATCTGCAACGCCTTACCGTCACGCATGATGCCCTCGCACGTCATTGAGTTGATCGCACCGGCGAAGCGCTCGCTCGGCGGTTTGATCCCGAGGTACGTCGGCACCGCGAGCACGTCGTTCAAGAAGGCGTCGTAGACCTCGAGGTGGATGCGCAGCGCGTAGGCGGCCGCGTCGTCGTAGCTCGCGTGGGCGGTGTGACCCTCCTGCCAGAGGAACTCCGAGGAGCGAAGGAAGAGTCGTGGGCGCAGCTCCCAGCGAACGACGTTCGCCCACTGATTGAGTAACAGCGGCAGGTCGCGGTAACTCTGGATCCACTTGGCCATGAACTCGCCGATCACGGTCTCGGACGTCGGACGCACCACGACCGGCTCAGCCAACTCTTCACCGCCGGCGTAGGTCACCACGGCCAGTTCGGGGCTAAAGCCCTCGACGTGCTGGGCCTCGCGTTCGAAGTAGCTCTTCGGGATGAACAGCGGGAAGTAGGCGTTCTGCGCGCCCGCCTCCTTGATGCGCGCGTCGACTTCCATCTGCATGCGCTCCCAGATGGCGTAGCCGTAGGGGCGGATCACCATCGTGCCGCGCACCGGTCCGTTGTCGGCCATCTCGGCCTTGGCGACCACGTCTTGGTACCAGCGCGGAAAGTCGTCGGCCTGCGGGGTCAGCACATTGGGTGAAGCCACGTCTCTCCTTTTCGGGGTTTCCAGAGACTAACAGCGTGTGTCCTATTTGGACCCACCGGTTCGCCTTGACCACCTGTGCCATTTGACTCAGATGGTGCTTACTCACCGTCCGATTCGCCAAACGATCTTCTGTCTGAGTACTCGGTTCCGACCCAGTGCCCTTATCACAAAATCGAGATAGTTGTACGAGTGACGATCGGCTCTTCCCGCGTCTGTCGCGGTGCAGATCCCTGAAGGATCAGGCTGTAGAGAGAAGCACAACGCGCGTTGGAGCCGTCAGTACATTTGAGGGCGGCTCATTCGGCTGCCAACGAGCCAAGTTGATAGCTGCATTGAGGTCGCGATCAATGACCAAGCCACAGCCGTCGCAGGAATAAGTTCGTTCCCTCAGGTTGAGGTTGCTCTTGACTTCGCCGCAACCCGAGCAGGTTTTGGACGACGGAAAGAACCTTTCGGCCACTCGAACCTCGACCCCATGCCACTTGGCCTTGTATTGGATCTGACGGCGGAGTTCTCCCATCGCAGCGTCCGAGATGGACTTGGCCAAGTTTCTGTTTCTCACCATCCCCGCGACATTGAGGTCCTCGATCACGAGCACTTGGCATTTGGTGACAAGTGTCTTTGAGACCTGGTGAACCAGGTGTCGTCGGGTATTGGCGATCTTTCGGTGCGTCGTGATGAGACGGGCCTGTGCTCGTTGGCGGCCCTTGGATCCCAGTGTGGTTCTGGCCAGGGCCTGATTGGCCGCCTTGAGCGTGCGCTGCGCTTCTCTTAATGTTTTCACCCCCTCGAATACCTCGAAAGGAGTACCGTTAGCGTCCGCGGCGACGACGAGCGACGTAATTCCCCGGTCGACACCAACAGGCACAGTATGACGGGTGCTGCGAGAGCGCTCCGCTTGGTGCATCTCTGCCGCGACACCGGAGAGAGAGCATGTCCAGCGCCCCGCACGCTGGGTGAGTGTCGCCGAGTACACGTGAAAATGACCAGTGTCGATCATCCGGCGAACCCTGCGGGTGGGACCAAAGAGTTTGACCCGTCCTAACTTGGGAAGGCGCACGTGCGAGGGATCGCAGAATCGAATGAGTTGACTCGAAGGCGCCCAACAAGACGTCGCCCGATTGTTCAGACGAAAACTCGGCGTAACCTTTCCCTTTGCTTGGAATCGGGGGAATCCCACTTGTGCACCCTTGCGATCTCCACGTCGTGACGCGGCAAAGTTCTCCAGCGAACGAGCAGCGTCCACGCTGGCGCACTCGAAGACGTCTGCAGGTAGATCGTGTCGCCACGACAAGCCCCTGCTCCCATCGTCGTTGATCGGCGAGTCATCGGCTTGTCCGTTTTTCCAAGCATTGAACTCGTTAATGAAGGAGAAGCCCGACCACGAGAGCGAAGAAGTGGGACATTCGTATGTACCCTCAACATTCGAGGCAGATTCTCGCTCGACTGATCGAGTTTCTAGGTTGGCCTTCACGCGGGCATAATGGTGATTGACGGTGAAGCGTCGAGCACCTGCGCACTCAGAAAACTGAATCTTCTGCTTAGCGTTCGGATCCAGGGTGAACTGGAACGTCACTGCCCGCGATAGAACATGACCAGTATGCGAGATTGGCGATGTTGTCGGTCGTATGGTCACGCAGCCAGTATCGATTCGAGGTGTGACATGCCACCGGTCGAAACGACGTTGGTGGAAAGGTACAAGAACGATGACGCCAAATGAAGCGATTGGCTGGGTGTCGGTTCGGACACTTTGATAGGCCATGACCTAACTATGTCGGTCGTGCCTTTTGACGATTCTCCAAATAGAACGCAGCAACTTAGTCAGCGATGCGTCGGCGAATCTTTTCGATTCGCTCACGGTCGTGGTTAGCGTCGCTGCCGCGATCGTCCAACAACAGCGCCCGGTCGGCCGCCGCTTCGGCTTCGGCCGACTGGTCGCGCGCGGCCAGGCGGGCTTCGACACCTTCGACGGCGATCTTCTTGGCCTCTTCGACGAGTGCCTCAACCATTTCGTCCTCGGGCACGACGCGAATGATCTGGCCCTGAATGAAGAGGTGTCCGCGCTTCTTGCCCGCGGCGATCCCGAGGTCAGCGTGGCGGGCCTCGCCCGGACCGTTCACCACGCAGCCCATGACCGCGACCTGGATCGGCACGTCGAGCGCCGAGAGAGCGATCTGGGCCTCATTGGCGATCTTGATAACGTCGACCTCGGCCCGTCCGCAACTGGGACAGGCAATCAGGTCCAGTCCCTTTCGTTCGCGCAGCCCCAGCACCTCGAGCAGTTGGCGCCCGGCGTTAGCCTCTTCGACCGGGTCGGCGGTGAGCGAGTAGCGAAGCGTGTCGCCAATGCCCTCGGCCAGCAACGTGGCAATGCCGGCGGTGCCCTTTAGGAGGCCACCGGGCAGCGGTCCAGCTTCGGTGACGCCGAGGTGCAGCGGATGGTCGAAGGTTTCGGAGGCCAAACGGTAGGCCGCGATCATCGTCGCGACCGAGGAGGCCTTCACCGAGATCTTCACGTCGGAAAATCCCACCTCTTCGAAGTACGCCAGCTCCAGGCGCGCTGACTCGACCAACGCCTCGGGCGTGGCGCCACCAAACTTCTCGTAGATGGCGGGGTGCAGGCTGCCGGCGTTGACGCCGATGCGAATGGGCACGCCGCGATCGCGCGCCTCGCTGGCCACCAGTTTGATCTCTTCGGGCTTGCGCAGGTTGCCGGGGTTGAGGCGCAGTCCCTGTACGCCCGCTTCGAGCGCGGCCAACGCCATCTCGACGTGGAAGTGAATGTCAGCCACGATGGGCACCGGCGATCGAGGCACGATCTGCGCGAGCCCTTCGGCGGCGGCGCGGTCGTTACACGTGCAGCGCACGATGTCCGCGCCGGCGCCGGCGAGTGCGTAAATCTGTTGCAGGGTTCCCTCGACGTCGCCGGTCTTGGTCGTGGTCATGGACTGCACCGAGATCGGGGCGTCGCCGCCTACCTTGACTGAACCAACGGAGATCTGACGAGTGAGGCGACGCGGGCTGAGGGCGCTGGCGGTGACATCCACTCCCCCATTCTGCCCGGAGCGGCGACCCCGCCAATCGTTTAGTGAAAGGGATTGGCGATGGGAAAGGCAATATCGAGATAAAGGGTGCAGGCAAAGAGCACCAGGAGGACGCTGACGAAGGCGTAGACGACCGGCGCGAGCCGGTTCACGTCGGCGTGATAGCGCACTTTTCTTCGACTGCGCAGTCGCTCGTAGGTGGCCACCGCCACGAACCCGCCGTCCAAGGGCAGCATCGGGACCATATTGAGCAGCCCCACAAAGATGTTGAGAATCATGAGTATCAAGAGCAACTCTCCGGTGCCGGCCTGGGCCCCTTGGACCCCTAAGCGCACCGCGCCGATGATCGAGACCGGACGGGTCAACTGCGAATGGCGATTCTCCGCGGCGGCCGGCGAAGTGACCTGGTGAAAGAGGCTGGAGAACTCGCCGGGCGAGAAGACGTGGATCATGGCGTGCACGGCGGCCGAGACGGTCGCGCCGATCTTGGCGAAGGAGGCCGGCACCGCGCCCCAGAACGAGGAACGCACCTCACCGGCCGAAAGCCCGATCCCGATGAAACCCTTCGGCGTCTTGGCGGTGACTTCGGCTTTGCCGTTGACCTTGATCGTTTGTCCGTTGACCGGCGTGGCGTGCAAGGTCAGGTCGTGACCGTTGCGCTCCACCACCAGCGTGACTCGCGTGCCCGAGTTGTCGCCAATCAGGCGGTCGATGTTGTTCAAGGTGGCGGCGTGGCCATTGACCGAGATAATCTCGTCGCCCAGCTTGACGCCAGCCTCTTGCGCCGCGTTGAGCGCGTGACCGTCCCACTTGGTGAAGCTCGACACGTCGACGTGCGTGGCCGACGGCAGACCGACCAGAGTCAGCGAGGCAAACGCCAAGGCCAGCGCCATCACCACATGCATGAGCGAGCCGGCCGAGGCAAACAGCACTTGGCGCGGATAGGTCGCGGATCGATACGTGCGTTTTTCCAACTCCGGCTCGACCTTGGCGTCCCAGGACATGCCCGGCACCTTGACGTAGCCGCCCAGCAGCAACGCGCGCACGCCGTAGCGCGTCTCACCGCGTGTGGTCGACCAGATCACCGGTCCAAACCCGACGAAGAAATCAGTGACCTGCATGCCCGATTTCTTGGCCACGATGAAGTGCCCGAACTCGTGGCCCATCACCATCAGCACCACCGCCGCAATGACCGCGGGCAGGGCCCAGCCGCCCAACCGGGCGAGCAGGTAGGCCAAGAGCGCCACTCCCACCAGGAAAATGATGAGCGAACGCCGTTCGGAGGAGGTCGTTTTCATGGTTATTTCTGGAGAATACCGTGCGCCAGTCGCCGAGCAGTCGCGTCGTTTTCCATCAGGTCCTCTAACGAGGAGAGCGGGTCGTCCACGTACTGGTCCAGCACCGCGGCGACGGTGGGCACGATCTCGCGCCACGACAGCTGATCGGCGAGAAACGCCTCCACGGCCACTTCGTTGGCCGCACTCAGCCAGGCCGGGGCCGCGCCGCCGCGCCGGGCGGCGCCGTAGGCGAGCGCCAACGCCGGGAAGGCCTCTTCGTCGGGCGCTTCGAAACTCAGCTCCATTGACTGAGAAAAATCCAGCTGGCCCCAACCATGATCGAACCGCTCGGGCTGCCCCAGGCAGTAGGCAATCGGTAGTCGCATATCGGGTCGAGAGAGTTGGGCGATGATCGAACCGTCGACGTACTCGACCATTGAGTGCACGATTGATTGGGGGTGCACCACCACGTCGATCCGATCAGCCCCCACGCCGAAGAGGGCCGACGCCTCTAAGACCTCGAGACCCTTGTTCATCAAGGTCGACGAGTCGATCGTGACCTTGGGTCCCATCTTCCACGTCGGGTGCTGTAACGCGTCGTGCTTGGTTGCGGTGGCCAATCGGTCCTTCGACCAACCACGAAACGGGCCGCCCGACGCGGTGAGCAGGAGTCGCTTGACGTCGGGGTAACCGGCGCGCTGGGCCGAGCTCGCCAGACACTGATAAATGGCGCAGTGTTCGGAGTCAATCGGCAAAATCGTGGCGCCCGGCGTCGATCGCACGTGCGCGACCAGCGGCGCCGCGGCGATCAACGACTCCTTGTTGGCGAGCGCGAGGCGCTTACCGGCCGCGAGCGCCGCCATCGTGACGGGCAGTCCGGCGAAACCCACGACGGCGTTGACCACAATGTCCGCGCACTGCGCGAGTTGCGTCAAACCCGCGGGACCAACCACGACGTCAACGTCGACGCCCACCAGGTCGGTCAACGCCTCGCGGTCGCATTCGTGGGCCACGCCGATGCGCAATACGTGGAACTCACGGGCGATCGCCGCGAGTTCACTCACGTGCTGTCCGCCAGCGATCGCCACCAAGTCGAACGAGTCGCCCTCGCGGCGCAGCACTTCGAGGGTCTGGGTTCCAATCGAGCCGGTCGCGCCCAAGAGCGCCACGCTGGGGCGCGTGGAGGACATCGTTAACCCAGTTTGAGGATGTGCGCCAGGTAGAACATGGTGGGCATGGCAAAGAGCAGTCCGTCGATGCGGTCCATCAGACCGCCGTGGCCCGGCAGCAGGCGACCCATGTCCTTGACGCCGAGCGTGCGCTTGACCAACGACTCGAACAGGTCGCCCAAGGGAATGACAATGGCCAAAGCGACCGCCGCCTCGAGGCCGTGGGTTACGGTCCACGGACTGATCAAGGGCAGGACGGCCGCGCCGACCACCAACGTGATGATGGTGGCGCCGACGGTGCCCTCGATGGTCTTATTGGGCGACAGCGTTCGATTAAGGGAGTGTCGGCCGAGCCAGCGTCCGATGAAGAGCGCCCCGGTATCGTTCGCGATCGCGAGGACGATGGCCCCAAAGAGATAGGCCAGACCGTGATGGTGGGCAAAAGAACTCGGCGCCACCAGCAGCAGCGCGTAGGAACCGAGTACGCCTATCCAGACGTAGACAAAGATTGTCGCGCCGAGACCGTCGAGCACGTCGATCTTCTGAGGGGCACTGAGGTACCAGACAAAACCGAAAATAAGCGTCAGGACGGTCACGGCGCCGAACGCGTTCTGACCCTTGTTGTACACCGCCACGCCCAGCGTAAGCACCGCGACGATTCCCAGAATGGTCGCGGGATGAGCGCCCACCGCACGAAAGGCCGCGTAGGCCTCGGCCGCAGCGAGTCCCAACACCACGAGCAGCATGATCGCGACGGGCAGGGTGCCGCCGAGGAAGATGCCCGATACCACGGCGGCCAGGACAACGCCCGTCAGGGTGGCCTTGGACACGCTGCTTTGAGCGCCCTGGCGCACTGCCCGTCCGGCCAGGGGATTGGCCGAGACTGTACGACGGGTTCGATTGGCCCGTCCGGGTTCGGGCCGTGGTGCTTCGGTCAGCACCTCCTCGTCGGCCACGGCCTCTTCGACCTCCACGAATTCCCAGGGCCGAGAATTGTCTTCCTCCCTGGCGGCGCCAGCCAGGACTGAAGCGTCGAACTGGTCCTCGTGGGCAACCCAGTCGGCCTCGCCCTCGCGCCACGCGGGTGAGGGCACGGCGGCCCAGGGGTCATCGCTCTCGGCGGCCTCACGGGCCACCACGATCGGCACCTGTCCGGTCGGCGCATCGGTCCAATGCGGCAGTAGGGTCGCCTCGTCGATGACGGGCGCCTCCTCGAAGGCCTCCGCCGCCAGCTCTGCGCCGGTGACGGTGACCCGTGAGTCAGTAGCGCTCACCAGCGGCATCTCGCCGGTCGGTTCGCCCGAATAGGTGTCGTCGTCAGACTTCAAGAAGTTCCTGCTCCTTCTGGTGCAACAGCACGTCCACGGTGGCGACTTCGTCCTGGGTTATCTTGTCAAGAATTTTCTCGACCCGCTCGATCTCGTCTTTCGACAGACCGTGGTCCTTTTCCAGGTTCTCGATTTCTTGGCGGGCGTGGCGGCGCACACCGCGCAACGCGACCTTACCCTCTTCGGCCTTGGTACGCACAATCTTGACGAAGCCCTTGCGGCGCTCCTCGGTGAGCGACGGGAAGGTGAGTCGAATTACGACGCCGTCGTTGGAGGGATTAAGACCAAGGTCGGCGTTGGTGATGGCCTTTTCAATGGCGGCCATGGCGCCCTTGTCGAAGGGCGATACCACGAGCAGTCGAGGCTCGGGGACCGAGAAGTTGGCCAAACTCTTGAGTGGCGTCTCGGTGCCGTAGTAGTCGATCATCAGATTGTCCACCAACGACGAGGAGGCGCGACCAGTACGCACCGTGGCGAACTCACCCTTCACGTGTTCAATCGCTCGCGCCATTCGATCACGGGTATCGTCCAGCACGAGTTCGACGAGTTCGTTATCCATTACTTAACAAGCGTACCGACGGCGAACCCGTCGAGCGCGCGTCCGAGGTTTCCGTCCGCCATCAGGTCAAAGACTCGAAGCAAGAGGTGGTTGTCTTTGCAGAAGGTGATGGCCGTCATGTCCATCACCCGCAGGTCGCGCGAAATGACTTCGTCAAAGGAGATCTCTTCGAACTTCACCGCATCAGGATTCTTTCGTGGATCTTCGTTGTACACGCCGTCGACGCCGCCGTGCGTGCCCTTGAGTACGATCTCGGCCTCGATCTCGGCGGCACGCTGGGCCGCGGGGGTATCGGTGGTGAAGTAGGGATTGCCCATGCCGGCGGCGAAGATCACCACCCGACCCTTTTCGAGGTGTCGCACCGCGCGCCGGCGAATGTACGGCTCGGCCACCTGGTCCATGCCAATGGCCGACATCACGCGAGTCGGGCGGCCGTGACTTTCAATGGCGTCCTGCAGGGCGAGCGCGTTTATGACCGTTCCGAGCATCCCCATCAGGTCCGAGTTGGCCCGGTTCATGCCGGCCATGGCGCCCGTGGCACCGCGCCAGATATTGCCCCCGCCCACCACGACCGCCAGTTCCAATCCGCCGCGTTCCATGGCGTCGGCAATCTCGCGGGCCAGAAAGTCCACCGTGGATGCATCAATCGTCTCTTCGCTGGAGGCGGAGGCGAGCGCCTCACCCGACAGCTTGAGGACGACCCGGCGCATAGCGATTTCTAACTCCCGATCACCGCTTGCGCGTACGCGGTAATCGTCGCGTCGCCCAAGAATTGCGCGATCGTCTGCTTCTCATCCTTGACGTAGGGTTGCTCGAGCAGGACGCGGTCCTTGAACCAACCGTTGAGGCGCCCTTCGATGATCTTGGGCAACGCCGCTTCGGGCTTGCCCTCGTTGCGAGAGATCTCTTCGATCGTCTTGCGCTCGGCTTCGACCTCATTGACCGGCACGTCCTCTCGCGACAAGAACGCGGGCTTGGTGAAGGCTATGTGCACGGCAATCTCATGCGCCACCTCTTGGCTGGCGCCCTTGACGACGACGGCAACCGCGTTCACGCCGCGACCGGACTGCTGATGAATGTACGTATCAACCACATCACCGTCGCCCGCTTCTAGTCGATACACCGGACCGAGCGAGATGTTCTCCTTGAGCGTCGTGAGCAGGGTCTCGATGCGCTCCTTGAACTGGTCGGCGGCACCCTCACCATCGCTCGCTACCCGAGCGGCGATCTCATCGACCAGCGAAACAAAATCCTCAGACTTTGCAACGAAATCCGTCTCGCAGCGCAGCTCGGCTATCGCGGCGACGCTGCCATCACGCACGACCGCGACGGCGCCCTCGCCCGCTTCGCGGTTGGCCAGCTTGGCGGCCGACGCGAGGCCGTGCACGCGCAGCCACTGCGTGGCCGCCTGCATGTCCCCATCACATTCCACCAACGCCTTTTTGGCGTCCATCATTCCCACGCCAGTGGCTTGGCGTAGGGCCTGCACATCTTTCGCGGTGAAAGACACCTTGGTTCTCCTCTTTAAATCGATACTGACAAATTAATTGACTGCCGGCGCGTCCGCTGCCTCGACGACCGGTGCGATGTCGTCGTTAGTGGCCTCAACGTCCACGGGGGTTACGGCAACATCGGGCGACGCGTCGCTCGCTTCGTCGTCGTCATCGTCGACCACAACCTCATCGACCACAACCTCGTCGACGGCGACGTCATCAGCTGCGACTTGGGACTCAGCCTCCTCGACCGGTGTTGCGTCGGCAACAACCTCGTCAACGGTGACGTCATCAGCTGCGACTTGGAACTCAGCCTCCTCGACCGGTGTTACGTCGGCAACAACCGGTGTTGACTCGGCAACCTCCGCGTCGACGGCTTGGACGAACGCCACACTCGACGACGGATTCTTGGTGATCACTGGACGGTTGGCGCGAATGAATCGACCTTCAGTCACGGCGTCGGCAATAAGACGACAGAGCAAGGCACCTGCACGGATGGCGTCGTCGTTACCTGGAATGACGTAGTCAATAACGTCGGGGTCACAGTTGGTGTCGACCACCGCCACCACGGGCAGACCGAGCTTGCGCGCCTCGGTCACCGCGATGTGTTCCTTCTTGGTGTCGATCACGAAAATGGCGTCGGGCACGCGGTCCAGGTTGGAAATGCCGCTCAGGTTACGGTCGAGCTTCTCGAGTTCGCGGCTGTGGTGCAGGGCCTCGCGCTTGGGCATATTGTCAAAGTCGCCAGCACGCTGCATTCCGCGCAGTTCAACCATGCGCTTGACGCGACCGGCCACGGTCGCGAAATTGGTCAACATGCCGCCCAGCCAGCGCTGGTTCACGAAGGGCATGCCGCAGGCCTTGGCGTAGTCCTCGATCGGACCCTGGGTCTGCTTCTTGGTGCCGACGAACAAGATGATGCCCCCGTCGGCCACCAGATCGCGCACGTAGGCGTAACTCGTCTCGATGCCGGCCAAGGTCTTGCGCAGGTCAATCAAATAGATGCCGTTGCGTTCGCCGAGAATGAAACGACGCATTTTGGGGTTCCAACGACGGGTCTGGTGCCCGAAGTGCACACCCGAGTCCAACAATTCCTGCAAAGTGACAAGTGCCACGTACTCTTCCTTCCGTTCGGTTACTCAATTCCTGCGGTGCACCACTAGGGCGACCGTACGAAACCGCAGGAACATCTCGTTTGCCCGCCCACGTTGGGAGGGCCAAACCATGATAGTCGCTTCGCGCGTCTAGCCCCGGGGGTGGCTCTGGCGATGGACCTTTTGCAAACGGGACTTCGACACGTGGGTGTAGAGCTGCGTCGTCGTGAGGCTCTCGTGGCCCAATAGTTCTTGCACGACGCGCAGGTCGGCGCCGCCTTCTAAGAGATGCGTGGCGTACGTGTGACGCAGCGCGTGCGGATGAATGTGCCCGCGCGCTACCCGATTGTCGAGGATGCGTCGCACGTCGCGCGTGCCCAGCCGGTTGCCGCGCCGGTTATAGAAGAGCGCCTCCTTGGGCGACGTTTCGTTGGCGACGTCGTCGCGGTCACCGTCCAGCCATAGCTGCAGCATCGCCAGACCCCGACGGTGCAGCGGCACGATCCGCTCCTTGCGGCCCTTGCCCATGACCCGCAGGAGGCCGCGCGTGAAATCAACGCTGTTGACGTTGAGCCCGCACAGTTCGCTCACGCGCAGGCCCGCGCCGTAGAGCACCTCACAGACGGCGCGGTCGAGCGTCGCCCACTCGTCGTCGCCCCAGTCCTCGTCGAGCAAACTATCTAACTGTTCGCGGACCACAATTTTTGGCAACTGCGCCGGTGGACGCGGCGCGGAAAGACGGGTGGCCGGACTCTCGCTCAGGTAGCCCCGCTCGACGAGCCAGACGAAATAACTGCGCAGCGACGCGCGTCGGCGCATGATCGACGTGCGCTTGTCACCGCGCTGGGTCATGTGGGCGAGGTACTCGCGCAACAGACGTTTGGTCACCGTCTCGGGTGTCGCCGCGTGATGGGCCTCGGCCCACTCAACAAACTGCTCGAGGTCGCTGCGATAGGCCCGCAGGGTCGACGGCGAGCGGTCGGCGGCGCGCAGGGTGGCGTAAAAACCCTCCAGGTTCCATGTTTGCGCGGTCCGAGCGCTGTTTGCTACCTTCGTCACGCCCCAAGGCTACGACAACGATGGCGCTCATCGGGACCTCACTAGTCTGGGCGATGAATCTAAAGGAGACCCGTGCCTCGCATTCTGATCGTGGAAGATGACGACCGCATTCGCATCGCACTGCGCCTTATGTTCGAGGGCGAAGGTTTCGTCGTCGACGACGCACCGAGCGGTGAAGTGGGCGTCGCGCTCTTCAACCGCATGGCCTCGGACGTCGCCATCGTCGACATCATGCTGCCGGCCATGACGGGTTTCGAAACCTGTCAGGCCCTGCGCGCCTCCAGCGACATCCCCATGGTCATCGTCTCGGCCCGCGACGACACGTCGGACGTGGTGGCGGCGCTCGAGGCGGGCGCGGACGACTACGTCACCAAGCCGTTCGTGCCCGAAGAACTGCTCGCGCGCGTGCGAGCGCACCTTCGTCGACGTCCCGACAAGAGCGCCAAAGCCTTCGGTCTGGGCAACCTGCACGTAATTCCCGACGAAGGCGTCGTGCGCCACAGCGACGGCACCGAACTGCACCTGACGTCCACGGAGTTTCGCCTGCTCACGGACCTGGCGTCGGCCAACGGCAAGATCCTCTCGCGCGAGGACCTGCTCGAACGGGTCTGGGGCTACGACTACTTCGGTGACAGCCGCTTGGTGGACGTGCACATCCGACGACTGCGCACCAAGATCGAACCCGATCCCTCCAATCCGCTCTATCTCGTGACTGTTCGAGGCGCCGGATACAAGCTGGTTCTCTGATGCATCGTCGGAGTCTGCGACTTCGACTGCTCGTCACCTTCGGACTCGGCGCCTTCATCCTGAGCGCCTTTTTTGCGTCGCTGACCTACGTGGGCCTCAAACACGTCCTGGTGAGCGACCAGCAGCAGGCCGACCTACGACAGAGCTTCGCCAACGCGGCCCTAGTGCGCACCACCCTCTACACGTCACCGCCCCAACTGCCTAACCTGCTCAACTCCATTGAAAAGGCCACCACGTCGAACGTGCTCATCCAGACGCACAACCAGTGGCTCTCGAGAAGCCAGGGTGCCGCGACCGAGGACGTGTCGAACTTGGTCATCGAGGCCGCCAACAAAGGACGTCCGACCGAGCAGACGCTCATTGTCAAGGGCCAAGAGATATTTGTGGTGGGCGTGCCCATCCCCGCCGTGGAGACCCAGTTCTTCGAGGTCTTTCAGCTCACCGCGTTGGAACACACCCTGCGCCTCTTGCTGTTGGTAATCGGCGCCAGCGCGATCCTCACCACGCTGGTGGGCATCAGCGGTGGGTTGTGGGTGACGAGAAGAACCGTGCGCCCGCTGGAAAAGGTGTCCGCCGCGGCGGCCCTCATCGCCGGCGGCGAACTGACCACTCGACTGGTCGCCGGCAACACCGACCGCGAGGTCCAGCAGCTGACCGAATCATTCAACGCCATGGTCAGCCAGCTGGTGGACCGCCTGGAGCGCGACGCTCGTTTCGCCAGCGACGTCAGTCACGAAATGCGCTCGCCACTCACGACCCTGGCGACCACGGCGACCGTGCTCTCCCAGCACCGCGACGAACTCTCGCCGGTGGCCCAGCAGAGCCTCGACCTGCTGGTCGCCGACCTCTCGCTCTTTCAATCGCTGGTCGAGGACTTGCTCGAGATCGCGCGCAACGACGCCGGGGCCGCGCCGGTCATGATCGAGACTGTCTCGGCGGTGGAACTGGTTCGCCAATCGGTGCGTTCCGGCGCCCAACACCATGGCATCGCCGCGCCGCCCATCGAGGTCGCCGACGACGTGCACGACCCGACGGTCAACGTCGACCGTCGCCGCTTCGAGCGAGTGATGTCGAACCTCATCGACAACGCCCACCACTACGCCGGTGACGCGGTCGCCATTCGTATCGGCATCGAGCACGCGTTGCTGATCATCAACGTCGACGACGCCGGTTCGGGCGTGCCGCTCGAAGAGCACGAACAGGTGTTCCAACGTTTCTTTCGCGGACGCGCGGCCCACGACCGGGGCGTCGCGCGCGGCACCGGATTGGGACTGGCCCTGGTGCGCGACCACGTGCAGACCTTCGGCGGCACGATCACCGTGCAAGAAAGTCCCGAAGGTGGGGCACGTTTTCAGATCTCCTTGCCGTTTCTCAGCGGGGTCACGGAATGAGAACGCTGCGTGCCCTGCTGGCGTTGGTGGCGGGATCGCTCGTTCTAAGCGCCTGCTCGCTCATTCCCACGTCGGCCAAACCCGTGGCCATCGACAAGAACCTGCTCAAGCCCTACGGACTGCTCGGACGAACGATTCCGGGTACCAATCACGGCCGGGTCCGCTTCGTCGGCCAGCCGATCTACATCGTCGACGCGGCCGGCCACCTATCCTCATTCAATCGCATCGTCACCGCGCCGGCCAGGCTCACCTCGGTGCTCGACCAACTCATCATCGGGCCGACCAAGATCGAAAAGTTTGCCGGTTACGCCTCGGAACTGCCCGCCAACCTGCTCATTCTCCAGGCCACGGTCAAGGGCAAGATTGGCTTCATCGACCTCTCGGAATCGCTGAGCAAACTGACGCGGAGCAAGGCACTGCTGGCCATTGGCCAACTCGTCTTCACCGCATACTACGCCGGCGCCACCAACGGCATCGAGATATCCGTGGCTGGCGTCCCGCAGCGCTCGCCCTTGCCGGATCGCGCGTTCTTAACCCTGGTGACGGTGAAGGACTGCGAGAGCCTGCTCGAGCCCTAGGCGCTACGTTCTGACCGGTAGGCCGGCGCGGTGTTCCACAGGTGCTCGAGGTCGTAGTACTCGCGTGTCTCCTCGTCAAAGACGTGCACAATCACGTCGCCGTAGTCGAGTGCGATCCACTGGCCCGCCGCCCAACCTTCGACGTGGGTGGGCTTGATGCCCAGGGCCGTCTCCACCCGGCGCTCCACCTCTTCGGCGATTGATCGCACCTGGCGATCATTGCGACCCGAGGCAACCACCAGTGCGTCGAACGAGTCCACCAGCTGGCGCAGGTCCAACACGACCGTGTCGATGCCGAGCTTGTCTTGCGCGGCACGCATGGCTGCGTCTACGAGCGTGGTGACAAAACCGCTGTACGAGCTGCGAGCGAACTCGCCAGCGTTCGTAGTTTCACTCAGTGGGTAACCCCGAGCACGCTTAGTGCAGCAACGAAGGGAGCGAGTAGCGCAACAATGCCCAGCGCGGCGTAGCGCCGCTTCGTGCGTCGTAAGTCTCGGCGCCTTAGGGGCGCCGCTTCCAAAACCGTCAGTCGCGAGGGCTGG
>ODAK010003842.1_pt1 | contig 15516 bp, 16 predicted proteins | sample 1539591 | NCBI WGS metagenome assembly ODAK01 (sample SAMEA3539303, study PRJEB22396) | soil metagenome | biome: tundra; feature: field; material: soil | place: USA | collected 2010-05 | depth 0.15 m | reverse complement strand
CGGCGACGATCACCGGCTGCCCCCGCAGCCCAGGCCGGCGCCGCAGCTCGACCGATACATAGAACGCGTCCATGTCGAGGTGAGCTATGCAGCGCTCCGGCACGGCTGCGGAGGCTAGGCCACCAACCGGCAGACGTTGTTCAGCTGGTGGTCCAGACGGTGCCCACGCCGGCGAAGCCGAGCGCCGCGGCGGTGTTCTGGTTCAGGTCCCAGTTGCGGCCCCCGACGTACGGGCCCCGGTCGTCGACGACGGCGGTCACGCTGCGGCCTCCGTAGCGAAAGCCGACCTTGGTCCCGCACGGCAGGTCACGGTTGGCCACCCCGAGGGTGACGTGAAACCCGCACGCGGTGCTGCCGGCGTCGTCATACCAGGACGCGACGCTCTGGTCGTAGACGTTGAGCTGTCCGGCCGGGCGCGATGCCCGGGCATTGCCCCGATCGCCGGCGAACAGCACCCGCAGCGATCGCTGGCCGGCGGTGGCGGGCCGGTAGTTCAGATCAAAGCCGCCACGATCGCCCGTCCGGGTCGTGGTGAGCGTGTGCCAGGCATGGCCGGCCCGGGCCTGGAGGCGAACCTGGCGTCCGGCCGCTGACGCCAGCAGCCTGCCCCGCAGGTCCATCCGCTGTCCTGTGAGCAGGTCGAATGACCGGCGGGCGAACCGCAGCTGGGCGGCGACGCTGACCGGCTGTGGCGCGCTGGCAGCGCTGGCGGCGCCGGCGGGGACCATCGCGCCGCGCGGGGCGGCGCTCGGGCCGACCGCATGCGCGCCGGAGGTCGAGTCGGCATCGACCACCTTGAGCAGACCGGAACTGCGCAGCGGCGCCCTGAGCACGAAGCGTCCGTTGCGCCCGACCCTGGTCGAGGTCAGCGAGCGCCAGCCGGCGCCTCGCCCGGGCGCGGTCTCCAACAGCAGCGTTGCACCCTGGTCCGCCGCCGGAGCTGCCCCGGTGACGGTCACGTCGCCACCGAAGGCAACCTGGTGGGGTTCGACGTCGATCTTCAACGGCGTCTGGGCATCCACCGGCGTCTGGGGCACAACCGCCGTGGTCAGTGCGACGGCGGACGCGGGTACCGCGAGCACGGTTGTGGCAATAGTTACTTGGACAGAGCGCGTCGTGCGCCATCGGGCGTTGGGCCTCAAGATGAGGACCTCCTGTTAAATCATTCGACCGGGCGCTTACGGGGTTAGCTGTCGGGCTCGCAAACGAGAACTGCGCACGCATGGCGCGCGCCGTCCACCGATCGCTACGGCCGCCGCTGGTCAGTGCACCAGGCGGCCGATTCGCCCCGGCCGGCGGTTGATCACAACACCACCGGCAATGGGTCCCCCGCTCACCCCCGCACCGGGCAGGGGCAACTCAGCAGGCCAAATTACGACTGGCTAAGACTGGCAGGCGCCGTCGCGGGTATGTGTGATCTTCATCACACGGTCTAAACCCTGCAAGAATCCTCCGGTGGCCAACACCGATCGCCTGACCGGCCTCGACAGCTCCTTCCTTCACCTCGAGCGCGACTCGGCTCACATGCACGTCGCCGGCTGCATGATCTTCAAGGGGGCGCCCCCCACTTACGACGAGCTCGTCGCTCAGATCGTCTCCCGGCTGCACCTGGTGCCGCGCTACCGCCAGCGGCTGGCCTTCGTCCCGTTAAGCCAGGGACGTCCGGTGTGGGTGGACGATCCACACTTCAACGCCAAGTTCCACGTGCGCCACACCGCCCTCCCCCGGCCCGGAGACGAGCGCAAGCTCGCCCGGCTGGCCGGCCGGGTGTTCTCGCAGGCGCTTGACCGCTCGCGACCGCTGTGGGAACTGTGGCTGGTCGAGGGCGTAGCCGACGATCGATTCGCGCTGCTGTCAAAGACCCATCACGCGTTGGTGGACGGCATCTCCGGCGTGGACATCGCCACGGTGCTGTTCGATTCCTCGCCCGATCCGATGCCCGTCGCGGCACCCGAGCGCGAGTGGATCCCCCGGCCGCTGCCCACCGACGTGCAGCTGCTCGCCGACGCGCTACTGGAGCGGGCCACCGTACCGGCGGAGATCGCCCGTGGGGTGCGCGCCACCGTGCGCCGCCCGCGCCAGATCGCATCCCAAGTGGGGAGCGCGCTGGCCGGCGTCGGCGCGATGGCCTGGGCCGGCCTGAAGGCGGCTCCCGCCAGCCCGTTCAACGTCCGCATCGGACCCCACCGCCGCTTCACCTGGGTGCGCAGCGAGCTGGCGCAGTTCAAGGCGGTCAAGAACGCGCTCGGCGGCACGGTCAACGACGCCGTGCTGACCGTCGTGGCGGGCGCGCTGGGTCGCTACATGCGCCTGCACGGCGAGGACGTCGAGGGCGTCGTGCTCAAGGCGATGGTGCCCGTATCGGTCCGCGCCGACGTCGAACGGGGCGCGCTGGGCAACCGTGTGGCGGCGATGTGGGCTCCACTGCCGGTGGGAGTAACCGACCCCGTCGCGCGGATGCTGACGATCAGCCACGAGATGGAGGGCGTCAAGGACTCGGGTCAGGCGGTCGGCGCCCAGGTGCTGACCGAGCTCTCAGGCTTTGCGCCGCCGACGATCATGGCCCAGGCCGCCCGGCTGCAGGCGCATCAGCGCCTGTTCAACGTCGTGGTCACCAACGTGCCGGGTCCCCAATTCCCGCTTTACATGCTCGGCCGTCAGCTCGAGGCGATGTTCCCGATGGTCCCGCTGGCGGAGAACACCGCGCTGGGGATCGCGATCATGAGCTACAACGGCCAGCTCAACTTCGGTCTGAACGCCGACTACGACGCGCTAGAGGATCTCGACGTGCTCGCCGACGAGCTGCGCGCCTCGATCGAGGAGCTCGTGGCCGCCGCCGGCGAGGGCTCGGTCCCCCGCCCGGCGAGCTCGCGGGCGTTGCGCATCGCCGAGTGAACTAGTGGCCGCCGCCGTAGCCGGCCTTCGCTGAATGGGCCGAGCTCGGGTCATCCGGCTGCTCGAGCGCAGCGCCATTGTCCTGGTCTCGCTGGCCCTGTCGATCGGCGTGATCGCCCTTTTGTCAGGCGGACTGCTGGCCGGGCACGACCAGCCCGGGGTGTCGGGCACCGGCAGCGGACCCGGCGTGGCGTACCGTGACCTCGGCGACGCACGGCTGGCCCCGGGTCAGCGCCGGCCGGTATACGACTCTCAACCACCGACCAGCGGTCCCCATCTCCCCGTGACCGTCAGGCGCGACGAGACCGAGCTCTCGGACGACCAGCTGCTGCAGGCGCTGGCGGTCGGCGATGTCGTGGTCATGTACGGAACTCGCAAGGCGCCCGCAGGTCTGCGACAGCTGGCGTTGGAGATAGCGGCGCCCTTCACGCCCGCGCTGGCCGCGGTCGGTCAGGCGGTGATCCTCGCCCGCCGCCCCGGCACCTTGGGACTGATCGCAGTGGCGTGGACGCACCTGGTCGGTGTTAGGGCGCCCGACGATCCGCTCCTGCGCGAGTTCATCCAGGCGTACCTGGACCGGGGCGCGCCCGGACGCTAGGTGCGCTCGCTCCATAATTGATGCGATGCCCGCGCCATTGAAGCTCGCCCTGTGCCAGATCAACCCCACGGTCGGGGACATCGCCGGCAACGAAGGCCAGATCCTGCGCTGGATGGGCGACGCGCGCAACGCGGGCGCCCAGCTGGTGCTGTTCCCGGAGCTGGCGGTGACCGGTTACCCGCCCGAGGATCTGCTGCTCAAGGAGCACTTCCTCGCCGATGCTCGCCGGTCGCTGGAGCGGATTGCCGCGCAGACACAAGGAATCGTCGTGCTGGTCGGCTTCCCCGAGCACGCCGAGGACGTTTACAACGCGTGTGCAGTACTGGCCGAAGGATCCGTGCGCGCGATCTACCGCAAGGTGTTCCTGCCCAACTACGGCGTGTTCGACGAGCAGCGCTACTTCCAGTCCGGTACCGGCGGCGCGGTGATCGAGCTCGGAGAGACGACGGTCGGGGTCACGGTCTGCGAGGACATCTGGGAGCCCGGGCCCCCGGCCTCCGACGAGGCGCTGGCCGGAGCCACCCTGCTGGTCAATATCTCCGCCTCGCCCTACCACGTCGGCAAGGGATCCGAGCGCGAGCGGATGCTCGTCCAGCGCGCCCGTGACAACGTCGCGATGGTCGCCTTCTGCAACCTCGTCGGCGGCCAGGACGAACTCGTCTTCGACGGCTACTCGCTGGTGATCGACCACGAGGGCGAGGTGCTGGCGCGCGGAAAGCAGTTCGCCGAGGAGCTGATCCTGGCGACGATCGACCCCGACGCCGCTCGTGGCGTGCGGCTGCGTGATCCGCGCCACCGCCCGGTCAACCGGCGCGCGCAGCCCGCCGTGGCGCGTCTGGGGCGCGTCCAGCTGCCGGTTTGCGCGGCCGAGACCGGCGGCCTGGGAGGACCCGTGCACGAACCGCTGGGGCGATGTGCCGAGGTCCACAGCGCGTTGGTGCTCGGGCTGCGCGACTACGTCGAGAAGAACGGCTTTGCCCATGTGGTAATCGGGCTCTCAGGCGGCATCGATTCGGCGCTCGTGGCCGTGATAGCGGTTGACGCGCTCGGCGCCGAGCGCGTTTCGGTGGTCGTGATGCCGTCTCCGTATTCCTCGCCGGAGACCCAGCAGGACGCCCGCGATCTGGCGGCCAACCTCGGCGTGAGCGCCCGCGAGCTGCCGATCGCCGAGACGATGCATTCCTACGAACGCACGCTGGCCGGAGTGTTTGCCGGTCGCGAGGCAGATCTGACCGAGGAGAACCTGCAAGCCCGGATCCGGGGCAACCTGCTAATGGCGCTGTCGAACAAGTTCGGCTGGCTGGTCCTGACCACCGGCAACAAGTCTGAGATGGCAGTCGGCTACTCGACCCTCTACGGCGACAGCGCCGGCGGCTTTGCGGTGATCAAGGACTGTCCCAAGACGCTCGTATACGAGCTCGCGCGTCATCGCAACACACTCGCCGACGCCCCGGTGATCCCGGCATCGATCCTCGACCGCGCCCCCAGCGCCGAGCTTCGCCCTGGCCAGCGCGACGCCGACTCGTTGCCGCCCTATGAGGTGCTGGATCCGATCCTGGACGGCTACATCGAGGACGACCTCGGCCGCGAGGCGCTGATTCTGCGCGGGTTCTCAGAGACCGACGTCGAGCACGTGATCGCGCTGGTCGACCGCGCCGAGTACAAACGCCGCCAGGCCCCGCCGGGGATCAAGATCACTACCCGCGCGTTTGGACGCGACCGGCGCGTACCGATCACCAATCGCTACGGAGGCTAACGGGCGCCCGCGGGTCCAGCCGGCCGGTTAGGGCCGCGGCAGGTCTCTGACCGCGACGGTGACGCGCGACAGGACGCACAGCCGGCCGTCGTCGTCGGTGAGCTCCACCTCCCACACCCACGTCGTGCGCCCGCGATGCTTGACCTTGGCAGCTCCGAAGATCGTTCCCTGGGTGATCGGGCGCAGGAAGCTCGTCTGGTTTGAGAGGCCGACCGCGAGCTTGCCGTTCGGCATTACCTCCAGCGCGGTGCCCGTGGAGGCCAGGCTCTCCGACATCGCCGCATATACTCCCCCATGGATCAGCCCACCCGGCTGCTTGAGCTCGTCGCGCACCTGCACCTGACCGCGCAGGCAATCGGACTCAACGTTGGTGATGTCAAGCCCGTAGAGACCGTCAAAGCCGACCTTGTGGTTGAACGGAAGTTCGATCGACACGCTCGGCACGATAGTCGTTTGCCGAGCCGGGGCGTGGCCGGTGACGGGGGGTCGGAGTCATTCTGGCGCCCGCTCATTTACGCTAGGTACCGATGGCCTCTCTGGACAGCCTCCCCGCCGACCAGCGCGCGGTACTCGCCCTCGTCCTGGGGCGCGGGCGCAGCTACGACGAGATCGCCCGGCTGCTCTCGATCGACCGAGCCGCCGTGCGAGCGCGAGCGTTGGCCGCCTTCGATTCCCTGGGGCCGCAGACGCGCGTCCCCGCCGAGCGTCGCGCGCTGATCACCGACTACCTGCTGGGCCAGCTCCCGCCACGGGTGGCCGAGCAAACGCGGGTGCGCCTCGGCGAGTCGGCCAGCGAGCGCGCCTGGGCCAGGGTCCTGTCCTCTGAGCTCGGGCCGCTGGCCAGCAGTCCGCTGCCCGACATCTCGCTTGACGGCTACACAGCCAGCTCGCCCGCCCCGGCCACCGATGCGAGCTCACGGGCGCCGGTCGCTGCCATGCCTCCGCATTCCGAGCCCGAGCCCGAAGACGACCGCGACCGGCTCGAACCTGAAGCGGACAAGGCACGCAACGTGTCGCGCCTGGGCGGCGCCGTGCTGATTGGTATCGCGGTCGTTGGGGTGATCGCGGTGGTGGTCATCGTGATCAGCCTCGCCAGCTCCGGCTCGGGCAAGAGTTCGCACACGTCTTCGGTGGCGAGCGTCTCCAGCACGACCTCGACGACAACAACGACGACGACGAGCGCCGCCACTACAAGCTCGGGAGCGGCGCAGGTCGTCGCTCAGATCAACCTGACGCCCCTCAACCCGGCCAGCAAGGCGGCCGGGATCGCCGAGGTGCTCAAGGAGGGCACCACCGACGGAATCGCGATCGTGGCCCAGAAGGTGGCGCCCAACACCACCAAGCCGGCCAACGCGTACGCGGTGTGGCTGTACAACTCGCCGACCGACGCGCACATCCTCGGCTTCGTCAATCCGGGCGTGGGGTCCAGCGGACGGCTGTCAACCGCCGGCGGCCTACCGACCAACGCGTCGCACTACAAGGAGCTGATCGTCACGCTGGAGACGTCGGCCACCCCGAAGACGCCGGGAACGATCATCCTCCAGGGCGCGCTCAACGGCGTCTAGAGCACGGCGCCGCGCGGCGGCGCCCCGCTCAGTCGCAGATCTGCTCCAGTCCGCCCAGCGCGTCGTCGAGCTTGGCCGCGGTCGCCCGGCGCAGCATGAAGCCGCCGGTCTTGGAATAGCCGCGCAGCTTCTGGCGCTGTTCGATCGTGATCTCGGTCCCGCCCGGCACGCTCGCCAGCCTCACCTCTACGATCGACTCGTTGAGCACCCGCGCAAACGGCGTGCCGGCGAGCTCCTGCTCCCAGGCGCGCACCCAGGGTGCAGTCGACTCCACCACCCGGAAGTCCACCCGCACCGGGCGGCCCCGCTTGGTGGTGAAGACCTGGGTGAAGCGATCTGCCTGCACGCCCTCCATGCGCGTGATCCCAGGCCACCAGCGCGGCATGTGGTGAGGATCCTCCAGCACCTCCCAGACACGTTGGGGGGAGGCCGCGACGGTGCGGGTTCGGCGAGCGGTCGCCACGATCTCAGCTGTCGTAGTCGATCAACGAGTGCACCTCGTGGCCGGCCAGTCGCTGGCGGCCGCCCAGGAAGCTCAGCTCCACCAGGAAGGCACAGCCGACGATCTCGGCACCGAGATTGCCCACCAGCTCGCAGAGCGCGCCCGCCGTCCCCCCGGTGGCGAGCAGATCGTCGTGGACCAGCACGCGCGCGCCGCCGGCCAGCGCGTCGGCATGGACCTCCAGCGCATCGATTCCGTACTCGAGCGCGTACTGGGCGCTGACGGTCTGGTGCGGCAGCTTGCCGGGCTTGCGGGCCGGAACGAACCCGGCGCCCAGCTCGCGGGCGAGCGCCGCACCGAGAATGAACCCGCGCGCTTCGGCGGCAACCACCAGATCGACCGCCTGCGGGGCGATCATCTGCGCCAGGCCCGACACGGCGTTGTCGAGCGCCTCGGCGTCGAGTAGCAGCGGCGTGATGTCCTTGAAGACAATCCCCGGCTGGGGAAAATCTGGGATGTCGCGGACCAGGGCCCGCAGATCAACCGAGCTCACGCCGCGCTGGAACCGGAGCTAATGCCGTGATTCGAAATCACGGCACTAAGTGGCGATCTTGCGCAGGTCGCGGATCAGCAACAGGTGCTTGAGGTGGGTTGTGACCGACGCCAGGTTCTCCAGCGCCTCGATCGCCTCCTTGCGACGCTCGGGGTTGCGCGAGCGCAGCGCCGGGGCCAGGATGCTCTGCAGCAGCTGCGCCTCACGGTCGGCGGAGCTCCGGAACACGCGCAGGTTGCGCCCGCCGACGCCGTAGCGAGCGAGCTCGGACACCGCCCGGACGATCTCCCGCTCGGTCTCGTCGAAATACCGGGCCCCGGCTCGGGTCTCGCCCTTGATCACGCCGAACTCGACGAGCTCGCGCACGAGCTTGGGATCGGCCCCGGTCTCCTCGACGACGTCGTCGAGCGAATACAGAGCGCCGGGCTCGCGGACCGCCACCATCGCGCGGCGCACCCCCCCGCGGCGATCAGTGGGAGGAGCAGTCACCTCCGGTTCCGAGCGCCCGCCGGCCAACTCCTGACGGATCACTCGCAGCGGCAGGAACTCATCGCGCTGCAGGCGCAGGATCGTCCGCAACCGCTGGATGTCGGTCTGGGTATAGAGCCGGTAGCCACCCTGGGTGCGCCGCGGCGTCAGCAGCTTCTGATCCTCCAGATAGCGAATCTTGGAGATCGAGATGTCAGGGAACTCCTGGACCAGCGCCTTGCACACCGCGCCGATCGTCACCGCCTTCTGCCGCGGGTGATCCTCACCCTGCTCGGGCGGATCCGGGAGCTCGACCGTTGGGTTGCCCGTGTCGGTGCCGGTCATCAACGGCTCAGGAACGCGAGCTTGTATTTGCCGATCTGGAGCTCGTCGCCGTCGGCCAGGCGATGGGACTCGATCCGGCGCCGGTTTACGTAGGTGCCATTCAACGATCCGCAGTCGTCGAGGTAGTAGTCGCTGCCGCGACGGACGATCATCGCGTGATCGCGTGACACGGTGACGTCGTCGAGGAAGATGTCGCTGTCAGGGCGACGGCCGACCGTGAGCCGGTCGGATTCCAACGCGAAGCTCTCACCGGCCCGCCCGCCGCCGGCCCGGATCACCAGCGCCGCGCCCCGGGCGACCACATCCTCGAGCTCTACCATCTCTAGCTCGCCGGTCTCGCCGACCTTGTAGGCCGCCGTCGTCGCGCCGGGCGAAGGCTCGGACTGAGCCAGGAACGCACCGCATCGCTGGCAGTAGTTGGCGCCGTCTGCATTGGCGAAGCCGCACTCTGGACAGTGCTGGGCCACCGAGACGGGCGCTAGTCGAGGCCCGGGCCCGGCGGCACGCGTCCGGCCAGGATGTCGGTCAGCTGCTGCACATCGGCGCCCGAGATGATCAGCTCGCCGCTCTCGTCCTTCTTGCGCAGGCGGTTGACGAGTTCGGCGCGCAGGATGTCGATCTTCCCGTGCATGATCCGCCGCTTGTAGGAGATCTCCATCTCCTCCTCGGTGAGCTGCTTGATGAGGTCCTTCAGCTCCTGATCCGTCAGTGAGCCGAGGTCGGGAAACGTTTCCATGCGAATAACTCCTCCCCCGTCCGCCGGGGTTGATATGGCGAAGGGCTTGCGCGAGTATAACTGGCGGGCTCAGAGGGTCAAGCTGAGCTTGAGGGTACCCCAGGCGTCGCCGGGACGATCCTCAGGCGCGCTTGCGGACCTCGTGCACCCCGCGCCTAACGTACAGCACCGTCGCCAGCAGCGAAAGGGCCACCCCCACGTAGAGCAGCGCCAGCGCGAGCCCATGGACACCCGCCATGGCAAAGAACGGCGCTCCCATCGTGGGCGCCACGCCGAGCCTTCCGGCCCAGTTGATCTTCAGCTCCACCCCGCGCTTGAGCCCGTAGCGGCTCAGACCGAGCATGAACACTTCCCGCGCAACCACGATCACCAGCGCCCAGCGCGGCAGCAGCTCGAACACGAACGCGACCAACATGCCTGAGATCACCAGCAGCCGGTCGACGATCGGATCGAGCATCGCGCCCAGGCGGCTGTACTGCCCGGTGAGCCGCGCCGTGAAGCCGTCCAGGTAGTCGGCCCAGCCGATCACCGCGAACAGCACCACGGCCACCGTGTCGCGTCCGTGGGGGCTGGAGAGCGCCAGCGCCAGGAACACCGGAATTCCCAGCAGCCGCGCGTAGCCGATCGCGTTGGGGATCGTCCACGGGTTCAGCGGCCGATCTGACAGGGTCGCCTCGGGCGGCGGGCCCGAGCGGTCTAGGCCGAACAGGCGGCGCTTGGTGATTGGCAAAAGGCCACCAGGCCTTTGCCGCTCAGGGGAGCCCTCGCCAGAGCTCCGCGACGGCCTGTGCCGCATCGGGCAGCGGCACCGTCTGCGACCGGCGCCCGCGGCGGACCTGCACCTCGAGCTCACCGGCGGCGATCGTCCGGCGTCCGACCGTGAGGCGCAGCGGGCAGCCGAGCAGCTCGGCGTCGGTGAACTTCTCCCCCGGACCCGCGTCGCGGTCGTCGTAGAGGGTCTGCAGGCCGGCTTGCTGGAGCTCGCGGTAGAGGCGGTCGGCGAGCTCGCGCTCCGGGCTGGCGGGCTTTCCCAGCACGACCAGTTCGACGTCGAACGGCGCGATCGCCCGCGGCCACGAGATTCCCTGCTCATCGGCGTACTGCTCGACGGAGGCGGCAGCGGCGCGGGCCGGACCGAACCCGTAGGAGCCCATCCACACCAGCCGGGATTTGCCCGACTCATCCAGATAGGTTGCCCCGAGCGGCTCCGAATAGCGTGTGCCCAGCTTGAAGATGTTGCCGATCTCGATCGCCGGCTCGATCCGCACGACGCTCCCGTGGACCGTGTCGCCCGCCGTGACCAGTCGCACGTCGACGGTCTCATAGGCGAAGTCGCGGCCGGGCTCGACGGAGCGCAGGTGCGCGTCGGGCTTGTTGGCACCGGTCACGTAGCCCCCTGGTGGCACCGCGGCGTCGAGCAGGATCGGGAGCTGCGCGCCCACGGGGCCGATGTACCCCGGCGGTCCCAGCCGCTCGGCGACCTCGTCCGGGCGCGCGGGGCGAAACTCGCCCCCCAGCGCGGTCCGCAGCTTGATCTCGTTGACGCGATGGTCGCCGCGCACCATCACGAGCTTCATCTCGCCGCCGTCGAGCACGACCGGGAACGCCTTCAGCAAGGCTCCAGCCGGCACATCCAGGGCGCGCACGACGGCGTCGATCGTCGTCAGGCCCGGGGTCGCGACGAGCTCGGGGGCGCCGGCGCTCGGCGGCAGCGCCACCGGCTGCGGATCGGCGCTGGCCACCTCGACGTTGGCGGCATAACCGCCCGCGAGTGCCACCTCGTTCTCGCCGGCGGCACACGGAGCCATGTACTCGTGGGCGCCAAGGCCACCCATCATCCCCACGTCGGCCTGCACTCGGTACCACTCCAGCCCGCAGCGGTCGCACATCCGGTCATAGGCCTCGACGTGCTTCTCGTACGCGGCGGCCAAGCCGTCGGCGTCGCGGTCGAACGTGTACGCGTCCTTCATGATGAATTCGCGGGTCCGCAATATGCCAGCTCGCGGCCGCGCCTCGTCCCGCTCCTTGACCTGGAAGTGGTAGAGGATCATCGGCAGCTCGCGGTAGGACTGCACGGCGGCGGCGACGTGGCCGGTGACAATCTCCTCGTGCGTCATCGCCAGCACCATGTCGGCGTCGCGGCGGTCCTTGAGCTTGAACAGCTCGTCGATCGCATAGCGGCCGGTCTTCCGCCACGGCTCAGCGGGGTGCAGCACCGGCATCAGCATCTCCTGCCCACCGATCGCGTTCATCTCCTCACGCACGATCCCCACCACGCGTTGATGCACCCGCCAGCCCGCCGGCAGCCAGGACCACAGACCCGAGCCGATCTGCCGGATCAGACCGGCCCTGACCATCAATTTATGAGAAATCGCCTCCGCGTCGGCTGGAGGGTCCCGTTCAGTGGGTAGGAAATAGGAGGAAAGCAAGGTCACGACGGGCCAAAGCCTATCCGCCGCCGAGTCTTCCGGCCCGCTGCGTCGGTCTGATAGAACGGCTCAAACCAGCCAAGAAAGGAAATTGCATGGCGTACAACGTGCCGCCCCTGCCCTACGACTACGACGCGCTCGAGCCGCACATCGACGAGGCGACGATGCGCGTGCACCACGACAAGCACCATCAGGCCTACGTCGATAAGGCCAACGCGGCCCTGGCGGGCACCGAGTGGGCCGAGAAGCCCGTCGATGAGGTGCTGCGCAACCTGCAGTCGCTGCCTGAGGACAAGCGGGGACCGCTGCGCAACAACGCCGGCGGTCACTACAACCACTCGCTGTTCTGGGAGTGGATGGCGCCGGGCGCCGGCGGCGAGCCCGAAGGCGCTCTGCGTGCGGCGATCGACGCCGCGTTCGGCTCCTTCGATGACTTCAAGGCGAAGTTCAAGGACGCCGGCGTCAATCGGTTCGGCTCGGGCTGGTCCTGGCTCGTCCACGACGGCTCCGGACTCGCCGTGGTCTCCACGCCCAATCAGGACAATCCGGTCAGTGACGGCAAGACGCCGCTGCTGGGCGTCGACGTCTGGGAGCACGCCTACTACCTGAAGTATCAGAACCGCCGACCCGATTACATCGATGCGTGGTGGAACGTGGTCAACTGGCCCGCCGTGGCCGCCGCGTTCACCAGCGCCGGAGGCTGAACCGCCTGAACCCGAGGCCGATCAGCGCGCGACAAGTGCCGTGATTCGAGATTTCGGGAGCAGATCTCGCGAGATTTCTGAATCACGGCACCAAGACCGCATCCAGCGGTGTCGCGCGCTTGTCGGTCTCGACGCATCATTCGCGTACCCCATGGAATACCGTGGCTCGATGCCCATCGGGGTACGCAGGGGCGCCCTCTTGTTCGTCGCTGTGATCGCGGCGCTTGGATCGGTCACGCCGCCGGCCAGCGCGAGGGCGGCGAAGACGCCAGCGGCGGATTGCCAACCGTACGCAGGCAAGCCCTGCTTATTTCCGTTCCCGAGCAATCTGTTCACGCGGCCCGATCGCTCTTCGGGGACGGGTCTGCGGGTGCAGTTGCCCGTGGATGCGCTACCGGTTAGCAACCGCGGCGATCGGATCGACGTCGCCCCCTACGATCGCAACGACGGCTTCAGCCCCGGGAGCACGCTGATCGTCCACGTGCCGGGGTTAGACAACGCGCGGGCGCTCCAGAGCACAGGCGCGGTCGGCCTGCTGGACATGTCCCAGGCGTTGGACCCCCCCAATCAGCCAATCGTCGTGATCGATGAACGAACCGGGCGCCGAGCACTGATCTGGTCCGAGCTCGATCCGTACGCGACCGCGCCGCAGAGCACCGACTTGGTCATCCACCCTGGCGCCAGCTTCAGCGAGGGGGACACCTACGTCGTGGCGCTGCGGGGGTTGCGCGACGCCCGCGGTCGTCCGATCGCCGCGCCCGACTGGTTCGAGCGACTGCGAGACGGTCGTGCGCTGTTGCCAACCGAGCGCTCCCAGCGTGGCCGCTACGCGCGAATCTTCGACGTGCTCAAACGGGCGGGGATTGCGCGCAGGAACCTTTACGAGGCGTGGGACTTCACCGTTGGCTCGCGCCAAAGCCTCACCTCCCGGCTGCTCACGATCCGCAATGACGCGTTCGCGCAGCTGGGCGATCACAACCTCGCTGACGGCATGTGACCGGCCGAGCGCCGAAGTTCACCGTTCTGAGCACAAGCAGCTTGATGCTCGGCGTGCGCGCCGTGCTGGGCAGCTTCCAAGTGCCGTGCTACCTGATCGTGTGCGGGCCGAGCGCGACGACGGGATTTCATTACAGCTCCACCAGCCCAAATGCGTTGCCGACCCGGATTCCCGGGAATATTGCGACGGCCAGTTTCGAATGCCTGATCCCCAGCACCGCCGGGAATCCCGCCCCAGCGCGTATCTCGCTCTACGGTCATGGCTTCCTCGGCTCTTACCGGAACGTCGAGAGCCTCAATAACCAAGAGCTGGCGAGCGCTCACAACATCGTCCTGTGCGCAACGGACTGGTGGGGCCTCGCGCAGGGCGACAAGCGTTACGACATCCACGCGATGATGCACCTGAGCAGGTTTCCGGCGATGGTCGATCGGATGCAGCAGGGCGTGTTGAACATGCTGTACCTGGGGCGGTTGATGATCAATCCGCAGGGCCTTGCGTCCGATCCGGCGTTTGCGCTGGGTGGCCGGCCCGTGATCGACACCTCTCACCTCTTCTACGACGGCAACAGCACCGGCGGCATCCAGGGCGGTATCACCACGGCGGTCGCGCCGGACTTCCGCCGGGCAGTGCTCGGCGTGACGGGCATCGACTGTGCAAACCTGCTGATTCCCAGGACCTCGGGCATCGGGTCGCTGGGAGTGACCGCGTTTCGCCGCTTTTCCGATCTCTCGCTGCGCCCGGTGATCCTCGACCTGCTGCAACAGCTGTGGGATCGCGGCGATCCGGACGGCTACGCCGAGAACATGACCTCCGACCCGCTTCCGGACACACCGTCGCACACGGTGCTGATGCAGATCGCCTACGGCGACAAGGAGGTGCCGATGTACGCCGCAGCGGTCGAGGCGCGCACCATCGGCGCATTCGCACACCAGCCCGCGCTGGACCTCGCCACCAACCGGATCCGCGACCGCAACCTGTTCTACGGGATCCCCGCGATCACGGCCTATCCGTTCAATGGCTCGGCGATCGTAGTCTGGGACAGCGGACCCGGATTGGTGCCGCCACCGCCGGTCGCGAGCATTCCCGGGCTGGTAAACGCGCCGCCGCCCAACTTCGATCCGCACGAAGTCGTTAGCTACACCCCCGAGGCGCAGACTCAGATCTCGGACTTCCTAGAGCCGAACGGTGCCGTAGTCGACGTCTGCAACGGCCAGCCCTGCCGCGCGATCGGCTATCAGCCCTGACCGGCAAGTAGCTAGGGCTCACCGGCTCCAAGCCGATGAGATCGTCCACCAGCCTTCGCCAGGCTCAGGCGCGCCTAGGCCCGGGTGAATCGCCGGCCGGCGACCGGCGACTGAGTCTCGTCCAGCCGCGCGGGCTCGGAACCGAGCTCGACCAGGTCGACCTCGGTCTCCGGGTCGGCGGCATCCTCACCCGACTGGGCGGCGGCGGCCGCGGCTTCCATCGCGGCCATGCGCTCCGGAGTCAGCTCGCCGGCGCTGGCGGCTTCGATCCGCTCAAGCCCCTGCGCCGCCGCGGCCGCCTCGGAGGCATCGAACTCGACCCGGCCCGAGCTCACATACTTGTCGATCTCGGCGAACAGCGTGTCGACCAGTTGGTCGGTTGGCACCTTGCGCAGAGCCTCGCCCCGGCTGAAGATGAACCCCTCGTTCTTGGCCCCGGCGATCCCGAAGTCCGCATGCTTGGCCTCGCCTATCCCATTGACCGCGCAGCCGAGCACCGCGACCTCGATCGGGTCCGCGTAGGCCTCCAGCCGGTGCTCGATGTCAGCCACCACGGTGTCCATGTCGAACTGCAGCCGGCCGCAGGTGGGACAGGCGATCAGCACCGGTCCGCGCTCGCGCAGCTGCAGCGCTTTGAGGATCTCCCAGGCCACCTTGACCTCCTCCTCGGCGTGGAAAGTCGACAGCGAGATCCGAATCGTGTCCCCGATTCCGTCGGCGAGCAGCGTTCCCAGGCCGACCGCCGACTTCAGCGAGCCGGTCCATTTGGTGCCCGCCTCGGTGA
>ODAK010003841.1_pt1 | contig 15518 bp, 17 predicted proteins | sample 1539591 | NCBI WGS metagenome assembly ODAK01 (sample SAMEA3539303, study PRJEB22396) | soil metagenome | biome: tundra; feature: field; material: soil | place: USA | collected 2010-05 | depth 0.15 m | reverse complement strand
GGTCGGTGGCCGCCGTCACCAGCAGCCAGTCGGCCGCCGCGGCCGCCTGGACCGCGGTGGCGCGGCCGCTGAGCACCAGGTCGCCCCCGTCGTAGCGGCCGGCCGCCGGTCCGTGGGAGGCCAGGCTTGCCTTGAGGTCGCCGGCGGCGAGGGCGGGAAGCAGCTCCGGCCGGCCGAGCCGGGCGAGGGCGAGCGCGATCAGCGCGCTGTCACCGAACGCCCCGGGGGCGGCCGCGCGGCCGATCTCCTCGGCCACCAGGCACAGCTCGACCAGCCCCTGGCCCGCGCCGTCGTGCTCCTCGGGGACGGCGAGGCCGGTCCAGCCCAGCTCCGCGCCGCGCTGCCACAGCTTGTCGTCCACGTCCTTGCCGGAGGCCGCCAGCGACCGCACCAGCTGCGGCGGGCAGCTCACGGCGAGCATGCCGCGGGACACCTCGCGCAGGGCGGCCTGTTCCTCGGTCAGCTCGAAGTCCACCTGGGCTCCCTGAGCACGTCATTCATCGGACTGGTTCACGCGTGGCGCGTAATCTCGACCGCGAGCAGCTCCTCCAGGGAGTCGGCGGGCAGTACGGGCAGCCCGACCGCGCTCTCCCTGGTCGGCAGCAGCACCACGGCGCTGCCCGGGGTGGTCTGCTCGCCGCGCTGGTTCCAGCAGCCCACCTCGAGGTGGACCTCGTTGCGGCCGTCAGCCTGCACCTTGTCCACCACCTTGCCGCGGACCCAGGTGGTGTCGCCGATGTAGTTGAACTTGCGGTGCTGGCAGCGCAGCCGCAGCAGCCACCCGTCGTCGCCCATCCAGTCGGTCAGCGCGTGGGTCAGCCAGGTCTCGCGCATCGCACCGTAGTCGTAGCTCATCGGCATGCCGAGTTCCTGCGCCCGGGCCGGATCCCAGTGTAGCCGCTGCACGGTGTCGGGGATGTTGCGCGCGTTGGGCGGGTACAGGCCGGGTGCCTTGCGGCGGATCTTGCGGGCGATGCCGAACGCGCCCGGTGGCGTCAGCTGCATGCCCCAGCCCAGGTGCCAGACCATCAGGTCGGTGACCACCAGCGGGCCCTTGACCCGCGGCTGGATCTCCTCGCCCACCTCGACGTCCTCGAAGTACCTGGGCCGCGGGCCGCGGCGGGTCTCGGCGTCGTAGGCGGCGTCGATCTCGGCGATCTGGTCGTCGGTGTACGGGTCGAAGGGGACCGGCTGCTTGTCCGCCGACCGCTCCTTGGAGGTGTGCCGTTCAGCGTTGATCCAGGTGCCGCGCTGGATGGTGACGATCTGGCCGTGGCCGTTGGTGTACAGGAAGTCGTGCGTCACGTGCGCGGTGCGGCCGCCGAAACGGCTCGGCTTGTCCGCCACGCCGACCTGGGTACGGATGACGTGGCAGCGGTCGCCGGCGGTGAGCGGGCGGTAGTACTCGAACTCCATCGCCGCCTGGTAGGAGCCAAGGCCGGCGAACGGGTCGCCCTTGAGCAGTTCCTTCTGCGCGGGGGTGGGCGGCGGCGCCGCGTTCTCGCCCATGCAGTAGGTGAAGTTCGGCGGCGCGATCAGCCCGCCCCAGCGGGTGTTCTTGCCGTACTCGGGGTCGCAGTAGAGCGGGTTGTCGTCGCCGTACCCGTAGGCGAAGTGCCGGGTGGCGTCGGCGGTCACCTCGGTGATGTGGGCGGGGCTGATGCGTAGCGGAATGCCGATCCGCCGGCGCGAGCGCTCGACCGCCTCGTCGGTGAGGACGCCGTACCCGGCCCGTTCAGCGGTCATGAGGGCTCTCCTGTCGTCGCGGCGCCGGGAACCTCGGCGGCTCGGTGCGGGTAAAACCGTCGAAGTAGTGCTCGCGGACCAGCGCACGGCTGATCTTGAGCGATGGCGTCCGCGGCAGCTGGTCCACCACCTTGATCGCGACCGGCCGCTGGTACCGGGTCAGCCTGCTGGTGAGGTACTGCATGAGCTCCTCTTCGGTGGCCGGGCTGAGCAGCGTCACCGCGGCCGCGGGCACCTGGCCGAGCCTGGCGTCCGGCAGCGCGACGGCCGACGCCTCGTCCACGGCCGGGTGCGCGGCCAGCGCGTCCTCGATCACGCTGGGCGGGATCTTGAAGCCGCCGCGGTTGATCGCGTCGTCCGCCCGACCACGGATGAACAGGAACTGGTCGTCGTCGATGGTGGCGAGGTCGGTGGTCCGCAGCCAGGCGCCGTCCTCTCCCGGCAACTGCCCGCCGCGCGCCTCGAGCAGGCCGGTCTGCCCGGCCGGGAGCACGTCGCCAGTGTCCGGGTCGACGATGCGCAGCTCGATGCCGTGGTGAGCGCGCCCGACGCTGCCGCGCTTGCGCGGTCCCCACTGCTTCTTGTCTTTCAGCGTCCACCCGGCGATCGCGCCCGCGAACTCGGTCGCGCCGTAGGTGCCGAGCACCGGAATCCCGTAACGGTCCTCGAACTCCTCCGCCAGCTCCGGCGGCAGCGGCGCGGTGCCAGAGCCGACGGCGCGCACGCTGTCGAACATCTCCGCGGGCACCCCGGCCTGCAACACCATCCGCAGCACGGTCGGCGCCAGCCGGACGTAGCCCGGCCGGTGCCGCCTGACCAGCTCCACCCACGCGCCGACCTCGAACTTTTCGAGCAGGGCGACGCTGCGGCCCTCGACCACTTAACCGCCCGGGAAGTACAGGCCGGTGATGTGCGCCAGCGACGCCCACAAGATGTCCGTCCGGCTGCGCAGGTGCGGCTCGTGCGCCTCGTCGAAGACCAGCCCGGCCGCGCGGAACGCCGCCGTCATCCGGTCGTAGGTCAGCTCGACCCGCTTGGGCCGCCCGGTGGTGCCGCTGGTCATCATCAGCACGGCGACATCGCCCGGGTCCTGCAGGGACGGACTCGGCGACCACGAGACGGGCTGGGCCGTCAGGCCCCGGTCGGCGCCCATCCGCAGCGCGATCGCGCCGACCGTCTTGGACGAGGCCAGCACCGCGTCGCGGGCCCAGTCCGCGTCCTCGGCCACGATCACGTCCGGGGCCTGGTCGACGATGTCCTTCTCCAGGCCGATGTCGCCCAGGTACGGGCTCAGCGTCACCACCTCGCGCCCGGTGCCGAGGGTGGCGATCAGGGCCGCCAGCGGACCGGGCCGGTTCCGCAGCACGATGCCGACCCGCCGGGCGGCGGGATACGCGGCCAGCAGCGACGCCAGGTCGGCGACCGCATCCGAGTAGAACGACCAGGAAAACGTCAGGCCTTCGAAGAACAGCGCGGGCGCGCTCGGATCCAGCCTCACCATCTGGCAGATCCGGCGCGACAGCAACGAGTCGGACACCCGAGAGCTGTTGTCGATCATCCGTCCGGTCCTCCAGGCAGCTGACTGGGTTGTGCTCTCACGCTCCGGCTACCGGCTGTCATGAGATCATAAGGTACAATCATATTACTAAAAGTAAATAGATGTCGTCTACTGAGCCAAGGGTCCCGGTGCGGAGAAGGCGCACTTCCGGCGGGCGGTCAAGGCGTACAAGAAATTGCTCGCGCTGATCGAGGCGCGCGACGCCGACGGCGCCCAGCGCCTGTGGCGCAGCCACATGGAATCGGCCGCGGCGTACCTGCTGAAAGACGACCTGCACGACAAGCCGGTGGTGGAGCTGTTCGCCTGACCGCCGGCCGCGGGAATGGCCAAGGCTGCGGCGTCCGCCGGGGGAGCGGCCGCCACGGCCCCGGCTACGTCCAGTCGGCCAGGTCGAGGACGGACTGGACCAGGGTGTACCCGGCCGGGATCGGCGCCTCCGGCTGGGAGGACAGCAGCCGGAGCCTACGCCGGGCGATACGCCAGGTTCCGCCGTCCTCGCGCAGCCGGTCGCGGAACAGCACCTCCGCCCGGTTGATGGAACCGGGCTTGTCCTTCATGGTCCACCGGATCCACCCGTAGCAGGTGCCCCAGATCCCCTGGCTGTCCTCGCCGATGACGTGGTTGGTGATCTCGTGCACGGTCCACGCGCAGGTGTCGTGGAACGGGATGAAGTTCCCGAGCCAGTCCTCCATGCCGTTGAACACGCCGTGCGGGTAGTCGGCCCGCACGTCGGGGGTGAACACGGTACGGAACAGTTCCCAGTCGCGGGTGTCGATCGCGAGGGCATACCCGTTCTGCAGCCGCATGGCCTCCAGAGCGACCCCGCTCAAATCGCTGGCCGGCATCGCAACCTCCAGGTTCAGCCTGCGGATTCCTCGCTCAGGATGGCGCTGCCCACCGGGCCGAACGCGCTGCGGGCGGACAGCATGTAGTGCTGGGTGACGGCGCGCACGTCCCGCAGCCGCCGCTGCAGCGGGCAGGACTCGAACAGCCCGGTGGTGCCGGAGAGGCTGTAAGCGCCCTCGACGACCGACGCGGCCACCGACGCCGCCCGCGACAGGCGTGCTCGCCGGATGACCATCGCCGTGTTGTCCGGCGGGCCGAAGGGCACGCTCGCCTGGTCGTCGCGGGCGACCTGGTGCATCAGCGTGCGCGCCATGTAAAGGTCGGTGGCCAGCTGCCCGACCATGTACTGGGCGACCGGATCGGCCGCCAGCTTGCTCCGCGAGGTGGCCGGCACCTTGTTGCGGGCGATGCCGGTGATGTCGTCCAGGGCCGCCTGGGCCATCCCGATGGCGACGGCGGCGAACTCCGAGCCGAAGCGGGCCAGCAGCGGCCGCTGGTCCAGCGGGTGCCTGGCGATTTGCGGCAGCTCCGCGAAGGTCCCCGTCCACTCGTCCGGGATGAACAGGTCGCTGACGACGATGTCGTTGCTGGCGGTGCCCTTGAGCCCGCTCACGTGCCAGACGTCGTCGATCTGCACCTCCCGGGCGGGGACCACGCCGAGCCGGGTGGCGGCCACCCCGTTGGCCTGCTCGCCGCCGTCGAGCACGCCGTGGATGCAGATGTAGTCGGCATTGTTGGAGCCGCTCGCGAACGACCAGCGGCCGCTGAACCGGTAGCCGCCCTTGTCCCGCACCGCCTTGCCGGTCGCGTTGATCACGCCCGTGTGGATGATGTCGGGACCAGCCGCGTAGATCTTGTCATAGGTGTCCGGCGGCAGGTACGCGTAGAAACTCGGCCCTTCCGACCCGACCGCCGCCACCCAGGCGACCGAGGCGTCGGCCCGCGCCAGCTCCTCGATCACGGTCAGGCCCTCGTCGGGCCACATCTCGTCGCCGCCGTGCGTGCGCGGCACGTACCTGCGGAAGACGCCGGCTGACCGCAGCTTTTCCGCGAGGTCACGCGGCACCGCCCGCGCCTGCTCGATTTCCTCGGCGCGCGCTTTGATTTCTGGCAGCAGCGCCCGCACGTTGTCAAGCACGCTTGTTGGCCGCGGCTCAGATGCTGCGATTTCGCTCATTCTCTTCCCTCATCATGTCGCCACGCTGAATCTATTCACCATGCGCGAAAATATCGTGGCTGCCCGCCGGTGTCACGACGATCGTTCTGCTGGGCGGGACGGCGTTGGCCGGCCGCAGCGTCCCGCCTAGCGGAACGCTCATGTTTAACGAGGTGCGCCGAGGGAGAATGAAGACGCGCCTGGTCGCGTTCAAACGCAGCTATTCCTTGCCGCGAAAATCGGCGCGGCTTTTCGCATACGGCAAACAAGTGCCTTTCCGCCGTCATCCGCGGGCGCGGCCGCGCCCGGTGGTCGCGCGCAGCCGGGCAGGCCGCGTCCGCGGACGGCGCGCTCCTGGTCCGCCACGCGGGGACACCCACGCCGGGACTGCAGGCAAAACTGACTGGTCGGTAGTGCCAGGTCGTGCCAGGTCGTCAGCTTTTCACCACGTCAGTGCATTGCGGTCCCCAGCTGCTGTTCCTATTATGTACTGACCAGTCAGTGAAGACCGGAGGTGACCAGCTAGTGACTGCGCTTCAGTACCGCGTTGGCTCGTCCGCCGTCCAGGACGGCAACGTCCGCCCGATCGGGAAAGCAGACGCAGAAAGAGAGGAGGACGGCCAGGCGAGCACGGTAGTGGGCCGGCTCGAGGCCATCCTCGCATCGTTCGACGGCTGCGATCATGCCCTGGGCCTGAGCGAGATCAGCCACCGGGTCGGCCTGCCCAAGTCAACGGTGCACCGGCTGGCGAACCAGCTGTGCGCGGTGGGCTGGCTGGAGCGGAACAGCGGCGGCTACCGGGTCGGCCTCAAGCTGCTCGAACTGGGCAGTGTCGCCCTGCAGCGGACCGGCCTGCGCGAGGCCGCCTACAAGCACCTGCACTCGCTGGCCGTGCGCACCGGGCTTGTCGTGCACCTGGGCATCCTCGACCACGGCGAGGTGGTGTACCTCGACCGGGTGACGACGACCCGGGTCTCGCTGCCCACCCGGGTGGGCGGCAGGGAGCCGGCTTACTGCACGGCGCTCGGCAAGGTCATGCTGGCGTTCGAGGACCCGGCCAGCCAGGCGTCCGCGCTGGCGAGCTCGCGGCGGCGCACCGAGTTCACCATCGTCGAGCCGCGTGCGCTGCAGGCCACGCTGGACAGCGCCCGGCAGACGGGCATCGCCTACGACAGGGAAGAGGCCTACCGGGGCCTGGGGTGCATCGCGTCCCCCATCCGCAGCGGGGACCGGGCGATCGGTGCCGTGTCGGTGACGGGGCCCATCGCGCGGATACGGGCACACTCGCTCGTCCACGAGGTGCGGAACACCGCCCTCGCTATCTGGTCGCCCGACGTGGTGCCGCTGCCCAGGCCGCTGCTGAACGCACGCTAGGGATGGATGGCAAGCAGGGATATTCCGAACGGGTGCGTGCTCCGCCCGTCACGTCACCGGCTCTCGCGCAGCGTGGCGGCGGTGCGGGCGTTAGCTACGCACCCGTTCGGACTCACCTGTCTGTTGCTCTTGACCGTGCTCTTACTGGCGCTGGGCCAGGCCGACCGCGATCTCGATGAGCTGGTCTTCCTGGCCGCCGACCAGCTTGCGGCGGCCGGCCTCGATGAGGATCGCGGCGCCGGACACGCCATACTTCCTCGCCTGGGTCTCCGCGTGCTTGAGGAAGCTGGAGTAGACGCCGGCGTAGCCCATGGTGAGTGACAGCCGGTCGAGCGCGGGCGGGTTGGTCAGCACCGGGCTGACGGTCTCCTCGGCGGCGTCGACGATCTTGAGGGTGTCGATGCCGGTCTTGATCCCGAGGCGCTCGGTGACCGCGGCGAACGCCTCGACGGGCGTGTTGCCCGCGCCGGCGCCGAACCCGCGGGTGGAGCCGTCGATCTGCTTGGCGCCCGCCCGGGCGGCCATCACGGAGTTGGCGACGCCGAGGCCGAGGTTCTCGTGGCCGTGGAACCCGACCTGCGCGTCGTCGCCGAGCTCGGCGACGAGCGCGGCGATCCGGTCGCTGACCCCGTCCATGATCAGCGAGCCCGCCGAGTCCACTACGTAGACGCACTGGGCGCCGGCGTCGGCCATGATCCGCGCCTGCTTCGCGAGGACCTCCGGCGGCTGGCTGTGCGCCATCATCAGGAAGCCGACCGTCTCAAGGCCGATGCTGCGGGCCACCTTGAAGTGCTGGATGGAGATGTCCGCCTCGGTGCAGTGGGTGGCGATCCGGCAGATCGAGGCGCCGTTGTCGGCGGCCTGCCGGATGTCGTCGGTGATGCCCAAGCCCGGCAGCATCAGGAAGGCGATCTTGGCCTGCTTCGCGGTCGCCACGGCCGTGGAGATCAGGTCCTGGTCGGGTACGAGGCTGAAGCCGTAGTTGAACGACGAGCCGCCGAGGCCGTCGCCGTGCGTCACCTCGATGACCGGCACGCCGGCCTCGTCGAGCGCGGCCACGATGCTCCGCACGTTCTCGACGGTGAACTGGTGTCGTATCGCGTGCGAGCCGTCGCGCAGCGAGGAGTCGGTGACACGGACGTCGAGTTCTGCGCTGTATGACATGAAAGGGGCCTCCTGTGCTGGGCTCAAGCGCGCTCGGCGAGGATCCGCTGGGCGAACCCTTCCCCGACCCTGGTGGCGGCGGCGGTCATGATGTCGAGGTTGCCCGAGTACGGCGGCAGGAAGTCCCCGGCCCCCTCCACCTCGACGAACACCGCGACGCGGGCGCGGCCGCCGCTCATCGGCGTGGGGTCGTCGAACTGCGGCTCGGTGCGCAGCCGGTAGCCGGGCACGTAGGCCGCGACGTCGGCGGCAGTCTCCTTGACCGAGGCGGCGATGGCGTCCCGGTCCGCGTCGGCGGGGATCGCGCAGAAGATCGTGTCCTGCATGAGCATCGGCGGCTCGGCCGGGTTGAGGATGATGATGGCCTTGCCGCGCTGCGCGCCGCCGATCGTCTCCACGCCCCTGGCGGTGGTCTTGGTGAACTCGTCGATGTTCGCCCGGGTGCCCGGGCCCGCCGACGGGGACGCCACGCTCGCCACGATCTCCGCGTACTCGACGGGGACGACCCGCGAGACGGCGTAGACCATCGGAATGGTCGCCTGCCCGCCGCAGGTGACCAGGCTGACGTTGGGCGCGTCGAGGTGCGCGCCGAGGTTGACGGCGGGCACAACGGCCGGGCCGATCGCCGCCGGGGTGAGGTCCACCGCCTGGATGCCGAGCTCCTTGTAGCGCGGGGCGTTCTCCCAGTGCACGTAGGCGGAAGTGGCCTCGAACACCAGGTCCGGCTGCTCGGCGGACAGCAGCCAGTCCACGCCTGCCGCTGAGGCGGTCAGGCCGTGATCGGCCGCCCGCTTCAGGCCGGGGCTGTCCGGGTCGATGCCGATCATCCAGCGCGGCTCGATGATCTCGGAGCGGAGCAGCTTGTACATGAGGTCGGTGCCGATGTTGCCCGACCCGACGATCGCGGCGGTGGCCTTGGTCACGGTGTCATCCCTAGTCGGAGGCGTCATTCGAAGGAGGCGGTCACGGTGCCGAGCCCGGCGAACTCGGCGCGGAACGCGGTGCCCGGGCGCGCGTCGATCGCCCGGGTGCACGACCCCGGGAGGATGAGGTGCCCGGCTTCGAGCTTCACCCCGAAGTCGGCCACCTTCCTGGCCAGCCAGGCGACGCAGGCGGTCGGGTTGCCGAGCACGGCGCTGGTGTTGCCGCGGGCGACCTCGGCGTCGCCCGCGTAGAGCACCGCCTCGATGTCCGCGAGATCGATGCCCCTGGCCGCCAGCTCGGCGGGGGTCCGGCGTGTCTTTCCGAGGATGACGCCCGCCGAGGACGCGTTGTCGGCGATGGTGTCGGCCAGCTTGATGCGCCAGTCCCTGATGCGGCTGTCGATCAGTTCGAGGCTCGGCACGATGTAGTCGGTCGCGGCGAGGACGTCGGCCTCCGTGCAGCCCGCACCCGGCAGGGCGAACCCGAGAACGTAGCCGATCTCGACCTCGATCCGCGGGTAGCAGTATCCGGCCGCCTGGACCGGCGTGTCCTCCGCGAGGACCATCGCGTCGAGCAGGTGCCCGTAGTCGGGTTCGTCGACGCCCATCATCTGCTGCATGACCGGTGAGGACAGGCCGACCTTGTGGCCCCGCACCCGGGCGCCGGCGGCGATCATGCGCCGGATGTTGAGAAGCTGGATCTCGTAGGCGTCCGCGACATCGATGCCGGGGAACGTCTCGGTCAGCGGGCTGATCGGCACCAGGTCCCGCTCCGCCGCCCAGAGCAGCTCGGCCGCTATCGTGCGCTGGGTGCTATCGAGCATATACGTCCGTCTCATTTGTCCCGGTGTTGGCCGGCCTCAATTTAGCCGCCGGCCAGGACGAGGGGAATGGCTATTTCCCGCTGAGCGGGACGTCCCGGTCATTGGAACGCCCCCCTTGATGCCGGCACCGTCGCCGCTAGGCTGGCGTAACTTACCAACTGCATGGAGGCGTCCAGTGCCGGAAAGCGCCGTGTCTGGAAATTCCGCGCCCGGAATTCCGAATTGCCAGTGGGACGAGATCTTCGACGTGGTCGTGGTCGGCAGCGGCGGCGGGGCGCTGACCGCCGCGATGGTCGCCGCCCGCGGCGGCGCGAGCACCGTCGTCGTCGAGAAGGATCAGTTCATCGGCGGCACCACCGCCGTGTCCGGCGGCGACATGTGGATCCCGAACAACCGCTTCGTCAAGGACCAAGACAGCCGCGAGGACGCGATCGCCTACCTCACCCGGCTGTCCGACGGGCGGGCCGCCGACCCCGAGCTGATCGAGATCTACGTCGACAGCGCGCCCGAGGCGTTCGAGCACCTGCTGGAGACCACCGGGTACGATTCCGAGCCGCACCTTACCCTGAACGACTACTACTCGGTGATCGGCGACCGGATCCCCGGCGTCCGGCACTTCCCGCGCACCTGCGCGGTCAAGCCGTACCCGGCGGGCGCCGAGCTCGGCCTTGAGCTCGCCCGGAAGATCAACCGGGGCCCGTGGGTCCCGCCCGCCGAGGTCAGCTTCCCTGAGCAGCGGCGCGGCGAGGTCGGGCCGGAGGAGCTGGCCAAGCGGGAGCGCGAAGTGTGGCGGGCCAAGGGCGGCGGGCTGATCGCCCCGCTGCTCAAGGAGCTGGTCGATCTTGGCGTCGAGGTGCGGACCTCGACCCGCGCCGTCCAGCTGGTCGACGATGCGTCTGGCGGGGTCGTCGGTGTCGTGGCCGAGGGGCCGGGCGGCACCCGCCGGCTCGGCGCGCGCCGCGGCGTGGTGCTGGCCTGCGGCGGGTTCGAGTGGAACGCCGAGATGGTCAAGACGTTCATCGGGTACGAGGTCAAGCCGATGACGCCGTGGACGAACACCGGCGACGGGCACATCATGGCGATGGAAGTCGGCGCCAAGCTCGGCGCGATGACGTCCTTCTTCAGCTACGGCGTCGTCTACGAGCTGTGGGAGAAGGGCCGCGACGGCAACCCGCTGCCGCAGATGGTCATGGGCCTCGGCCCGGGGTCGATCATCGTGAACTCCCGCGGCAAGCGGTTCATGCACGGCGGCTACACCTACAACGACTTCTCCGCCCCGTTCGGGTTCTTCGACCAGCGCAACCCCGGGTACACCAACAAACCCCCGGCGTGGAATATCTTCGGCGCCGCGATCCTCGAAGAGGGGATCCTGGGCGCCAAGCCGGGCATCTCGATGAGCCTGACCGGCCCGGAAGGCCAGGAGGCACCTGACTGGATCCAGCTGGCGGGGTCGATCCGCGAGCTGGCGGGCAAGATCGGGATCGACCCCGACACGCTGGAAGCGACCGTCGAGCGGTACAACCAGTACGCGGAGAAGGGCGAGGACCCGGACTGGGGCGACCCGGAGCAGACCTACGTGCTGACCGGGCCGGACACCGTGAACCGCAAGCCGGTCACCGGCCCGCCGTTCGGCGCGATCCAGCAATGGCCTGGCACGCTCGGCACCAACGGCGGGCTGCGCATCGACAAGGACGCGCGGGTCCTCGGCTACCGGGCGCCGATCATCGACGGGCTCTACGCGGCGGGCAACACCTCCGCGTCGGTGATGGGGTCGGTCTACGCGGGCGGCGGCAGCTGCATCGGCCCGAGCGTGACGATGGGCTACCGGGCCGGCGGGCACCTGGCGGGCAAGGAATCCAGGGACATCGGCACGGTGGTCGGCCAGTGAGCGAGCTTTCATTCGAGTCAACCAGCAACTTCCTTGACACCCCCAAGGGGAGGCTGCATTATCACGTCGCTGGCGACGGGCCGCCGCTGCTGCTGCTGCACGGGTCCGGGCCCGGCGTAAGCGGCTGGGCGAACTTCCGCGGCAACCTGCCGGTCTTCGCCGAGCACTTCACCACGTACCTGCTCGACATGCCGGGGGCCGGCAAGAGCTACTCGCCCGACGTCAACCCGATGATGGCGGCGCCCGGGGCCGTGCTTGACTTCCTGGACGGGCTGGGGCTCGGGCCGCTGCCCATCGTCGGCAACTCGATGGGCGGCGCGATCGCGGCACGGATCGCGGCCGACCATCCCGAGCGGGTGAGCCGGCTGGCCACGATCGGCGGCGTGGGCGTCGCGCTGTTCAACCCGAGCCCGCCCGAGGGCATCAAGCTGCTGGTGGAGTTCGTCGAGGACCCCACCCGCGAGCGGCTGGTGAAGTGGATGGAGTCGATGGTCTACGACCCCGGCATCCTCACCGACGAGTTCGTGCAGATGCGGTGGGAGTCGGCGACCGACCCGCGGACGGCGGCTGACATCAAGAAGCTGTACAACCTGCCGATGCTTGAGGCGATGCGCACCCGCCGCGCCTTCGGCGCCGCCGACCAGGTCGCGATGCTCACCAGGATCCAGGCGCCGACGCTGCTCATGTGGGGCCGTGATGACCGGGTGACGCCGCTGGACGGCTCGCTGGCCGCCATGCGGTTCATCCCGAGGTGCGAGCTGCACGTCTTCTACGACTGCGGCCACTGGACGATGATCGAGCGCAAAGACGAGTTCGAGAGCACCGTGCTCGCCTTCCTGCTGCGTGACCACAAGGGATAGCCGGCGCACGAAAACCAGCGAGGGCGGGCCTTCGGGCCCGCCCTCGCTACGCTCAGGCACGTTCAGCGGCGAACCCAGCCGAAGTCGTACCAGACGGTCTTCAGCTTGGTGACCGGCACGCCCCAGGTCTCGATGTAGGTGACGCCCTCGGGACCGGCGGTCATCGTGTACGGCGTGCCCGCCCGGCTGGTGAAGAAGCAGCCCGGCTTCACGATCACGAAGTCGCCCTTGGCGGGGTCGCCGAACTCGATCTTGTACTCGCCCTTGAATACGATGATCGTCTCGTCGATGTTGTGCAGGTGGCGCGGCACCGTGAAGTTCGGCACGACCTTCAGCGGGTTGCGGTAGAACGTCATAAAGTCGATCGGCTTGGTGGAGACGAACATGTTCTCGGCGAAGGTCGCGTCGAAGTCCACCGGCGCGTCCTTCAGGAGGCCGCCGTCTTCCCAGTAGTAGGTCGGGCTCTCCTGCTGGCCCGCCAGCGACATGGGTATCCATCCGTCGTCGGTGACCAGGCTGTCTACAGAAAATGCCATACGATCAATATAGGGAGCGTTTCTCGCTTCTGTCATCATCCCCGTTTCGGTAGCCGGGACGAAGAAGAAGCAGGTCGGCCGTCCCGGCCAGCGGAACGTACGTGTTGACCGCGACCAGCCGCGGGGCAAGCATGGGGTCGTGCCTATTTCTTTTTTTGACCTCCTCGCCGACGATGGCTGGGAGCCGCTCACGTTCTTTCAGGGCGACCCGACGTTCTATTGGAATGACGGCGGCTTCGTGGCAAATGCGCCGGTAGACATCGCCGCGACCCTTGACGGGGCGATGTGGCGCTCGACGAACGTCGAGCCCGCCTTCAAATGGCAGGGCCGGAGAATTCGGCCGGACTTCGCCGTGCCCAAGCGGCACGTGAACCGCCCGCAGCTCATGATCGTCGTCGGCGGGCAGCTCACCATCGAATACGGGCAGAACGGCGAGGAGGCCAGGCAGCTCGGCCCGGGCGAGTTCTGGACCGCCGACGCCAGGGTTCCCTTCGTGATCAACTCAGGCTCCGACGGCGCCACCTACCTCGAATGCTGGGATGAGCCGCTCCCTCTCATCGAGACAACCTGGCACGACGACGGACACTGGAAGCGGCGCGAAACCGGGTCGAAGACTTTCCCGCAGCCTTAACGGCCAGTCGCTAGGAGGATTCACAAGTGCCAGTTCTTTCGCTCGGCTACCTCAGGCTGGAGTCGACCGACCTCGACGCGTGGAAGACCTTCGCCGGGGACTTCCTCGGACTGATGCCCGTCGCGGTCGACGGTGACGAGTCGCTGCGCTACCGGATGGACTACTACCCGCCGCGTCTCGTCGTCTCGCCTGGTTCCGAGAGCAGGCCCACGGCCATCGGCTTCGAGGTTCTGAACGAGCGGGACCTGAAGCGCACCGTTGCCGCCGTCGAGGACGCGGGGATCAAGGTGACCGAGGGGTCGGAGGCCGAGGCCGACGAGCGCCGGGTCACCGGCTTCGTCCGGTTCGACGACCCCGGCGGCAACCCGGTCGAGCTGTTCTACGGCCCGATCCTGGACCACGTCCCGGTCCAGCTGCCCACGGTGAGCGCGTTCGTGACCGGCGACGTGGGCATGGGCCACGTCATCGTCACCGCCGAGGACGGCAAGGCGCTGAAGGACTTCTACATCGACGTGCTCGGCTTCTACGAGCGCAACACGATGGGCGGCCGGGAGCGCACGGTCTGGTTCATGAGCTCCAACGACCGGCACCACACGCTCGGCGTCACCTCGATGCCGGGCCGCGGCCGGCTGATCCACCTGATGGTGGAGGCGGCGACCTTCGATGACGTCGGGCTGGCGCTCGACCGGCGGGAGAAGTACGACATCCCGCTGATGAACAGCCTCGGCAAGCACACCAACGACGAGATGACGTCCTTCTACGTCTACTCGCCGGAGCTGTACGCGATCGAGTTCGGCTACGGCGGCCTGCGGGTGGACGGCGAGCAGCCCGTGTACGAGATCACGTCCGGTGCCCACTGGGGGCACAAGTTCTTCCCCCCGCCCGGCGTGCCCGCGCCGCCCGCCGAGTAGCACCGGAGGTTTCGATGACTGACCTCAGCGCTCTCGGCCTGCCCACCCTTGACTGGGGCGAGGTCTTCCACATGGGGATCCGCGTGGCGGACCTGGAAGCGGCCCAGCAGGAGCTGACCAAGGCCATCGGGGTGCGCTGGACGAAGCCCGCGCAGATCCCGATGAAGGCCTGGGCCCCCGGCAAGGGCTACAGCACCTACGACCTGACGATCTCGTTCACGGTCGAGGGGCCGGTCCACATCGAGCTGCTGTACGGGTCACCGGGCAGCTACTACGACGTGCGCAACGGCGGAGCCGGGCTGCACCACATCGGCGTCTGGGTGGACGATGTCACCAAGGTCAACCAGGATCTGGTCAGCCAGGGGTACACCGTCGAGCTGGCGGGCGCGTCACCCGAGGAGGGCTACGGCGCCTTCACCTATGTCCGCTCGCCGGGCGGGGTCCTGTTCGAGCCGGAGTCCGGGCGGCACGGGTCCAAGGAGCGGTTCGAGCGGTGGTATGCGGGTGGAAGCCTCTTCTAGCGCCTTCCGCGAAGCCATGGCGTCGTTCCCCAGCGGGGCGACGATCGTCACCACCAGCGACTCCGACGGCCGCTGGTGGGGCTTCACGGCGAGCTCGTTCTGCTCGGTGTCGATGGACCCGCCGCTGGTGCTCACCTGCCTGGCCAACACCGCCCAGTGCTTCCCGGCGTTCGCCGAGGCGGCCCGGTGGAACATCCACGTGCTGCAGCACCGCCACGCCGACCTGGCGATGCGCTTCGCCACCCGCGGCGCGGCCAAGTTCAACGGGGCGGGCTTCCAGCCCGACGCGGACGGCCTGCCGTTCCTCAAGGACGTCAGCATCTCGCTGCGCTGCGCCACCTACTCCAAGGTCGACGGCGGCGACCACCTGGTGCTGATCGGCCGGGTCGAGGAGGTCGGCATGGGCGAGGAGATGCCGTTCGTCTACTTCCGCCGCAGGTTCCACTCACTGCCGGCCGGCGATGACAAGGCCGCCGGGAAGTCCGGGCCGGCTCCGGACCGTGCCAGCCTCCCGGTCGTGATCGAGCTGGACCTGGGCTGGATGTAAGCCGGGCAGGCAATACGGCTGGGGCCCCCCCCC
>ODAK010003840.1_pt1 | contig 15520 bp, 13 predicted proteins | sample 1539591 | NCBI WGS metagenome assembly ODAK01 (sample SAMEA3539303, study PRJEB22396) | soil metagenome | biome: tundra; feature: field; material: soil | place: USA | collected 2010-05 | depth 0.15 m | reverse complement strand
AGGGGCCGGTCAGCGATGTCTCGGTCAACCAGGCGTACGACGGCTTCGGTCTCACGTACAAGCTGTACTGGGACATCTTCCACCGCGACTCCATCGACGACCAGGGGATGCCCATCGATGGCCTGGTTCACTACGGCGACGGGTATGACAACACGTTTTGGGACGGAGCCGGCCACATGTTCTTCGGCGAGGGTGACGGCCAGCTGCTGACCGACACCACCAAGGCCCTGGAGGTGATCGGTCACGAGCTCACCCATGGGGTGACCCAGTACGAGGCGAACCTGACCTACTCAGGCCAGTGCGGCGCGTTGAACGAGTCGATCTCAGACGTGTTCGGATCGCTGGTCAAGCAGTACCACCTGGCTCAGACGGCGGCCCAGGCCGACTGGCTCATCGGAGCGGACATCGTCGGCCCCGAGCTCGCCCCCGCGCTGCGGTCGATGAAGGCGCCAGGAACGGCGAACAAGTATGACAACCAACCGGCAGACATGGACCACTACCTGCACACCTCCACTGACGCCGGTGGCGTCCACACCAACTCGAGTATTCCAAACCACGCCTTCTACATCACGGCGAACACGCTCGCAGGCAATGCGTGGGAGGCACCGGGAAACATCTGGTACGACGCCCTTCTGGATCCGAAGGTGACACACAAGAACACCTTTGCCCTGTTCGCAGGAGTGACCCTGCGCCACGCACGGTCGCGGTACGGCACGACCAGCAACGAGGCCCATGCCGTGCAGGCAGGCTGGGAAGCCGTCAAGGTCCGGGTCCGTTGACACATGGTCGATATCTCCAGCGTGCGGGACCGTAGTGTGGACGGCGTCAAGGAGTGGTCGTGCAGGTGAGGCTTGTCCGCAGCGGTGGTCTTGTTGGTCTGGACTTGGTCGCCACACTCGATTCGTCCGACCTGCCCACCGACCAGCAGGACGTCGTCTCCGGACTGCTCACCGAGGACCTTCGGGGACCCGGCATTCGCCGGCCCGGTGGCGCAGACCAGTTCAGCTACCAGCTCGAGATCCAGCATGGCGAGTGCACGGTTCGTCGCCACTGGCAGGAGCCGGAGGTGCCTGAGGCGGTACGGCCCCTGCTCGCGGCACTGACCCGCCGGGCCAAGCCAGCCCGCTGATCTCGGGCGTCAACGCGAACGCCGAGGCGGAGCCGGCTCGATGCTGCCAGGGCTTCGCTTGACGCAGACATACCCTCAAGGGGTATTGTTTGTTCGTAGAGAGATACCCCCACCGGGTACCTGCGAAGGAGTGAGGATGATGGCTGCCACCGAGCCGGGCTACCACTCGAACAAGGATGCCCACCTCAAGCGGCTGCGTCGCATTGAGGGCCAGGTTCGCGGCGTGCAGCGAATGGTGGAGCAGGACACTTACTGCATCGACGTGCTCACGCAGATCTCGGCCGCTACCAAGGCACTGGAGGCGGTCGCCCTGGCCCTGCTCGACGAGCACCTCAGTCACTGCGTCACCGATGCCATCCACACCGGTGGCGACACCGCATCGGACAAGCTCAAGGAAGCCTCAGCCGCGATCGCCCGTCTGGTGCGCTCGTAGACCATCCGAGCAGGACCCTACAGAGCTAGTCAAACCACGCGAACCATCACCAAGGAGAGCATCATGACCACCCAGACCTTCCCCGTGACCGGGCTGACCTGCGGGCATTGCGCCGGCGCCATCACCAGTGAGCTGAGCGTGCTGGCAGGCGTCACGGACGTGCAGGTTGACCTTGTCGTCGACGGCACCTCAACCCTGAGAGTTACCGCCGACAATGCTCTGACTGACGACGAGGTGGCCGTAGCTCTGGACGAGGCCGGACCATACCAGCTCGCCGCCGTCTGAGCGCGCCTCACAACTGGGCGTGAAGCCACCTGCCTCCACGCAGGTGCAGGAGAAGAGGACCCCGTGACCACCAGCGCCGACCAGCTCGCCCAAGCCCGTAGCGTCGAGCTCGTCATCGGCGGGATGACCTGCGCATCCTGCGCCGCGCGGATCGAGAAGAAGCTGAACAAGCTCGACGGCGTCAGCGCGACCGTGAACTACGCCACAGAGAAGGCCAAGGTGACGTATGCACAGAGCGTCTCCCCGCGTGACCTGGTCGCCACGATTGAGGCGACCGGGTACACCGCGGCACTGCCTGCCCCGAAGGTCCGCAACGCCACCGTGGCGGGGTCGGCCGGCACTACGCAGGACGACGCTGAGCGGGACGAGAAGGACGACGAGGTCTCCCGACTGCGACAGCGGCTGCTGATCTCGGCGGCCCTGAGCCTGCCGGTGCTGCTGATGTCCATGGTCCCGGAGCTGCAGTTCGACAACTGGCAGTGGCTGGCCCTGACCCTGGCTTCCCCCGTCGTGGTGTGGGGTGCCTTCCCGTTCCACCGCGCCGCATTCACCAACGCCCGCCACGGGGCGGCAACGATGGACACCTTGATCTCGGTAGGTGTCAGCGCTGCGTGGATATGGTCGCTGTGGGCACTGTTCCTCGGCGGCGCCGGGATGCCCGGCACCCGAATGAGTTTCAGCCTCTTTGCCTCACGAGAGAGTGCAACGAACAACATCTATCTCGACGTCGCGTCCATGGTCACCGTGTTGATCCTGTCCGGTCGCTACTTCGAGGCCAAGGCCAAGAAGCGCTCCGGGGCTGCGCTGCGTGCATTGTTGAACCTGGGCGCCAAGGACGTCGCAGTGCTGCGCGACGGGGCCGAGGTGAGGATCCCTACCGACCAGCTCGTCGTGGGGGATCTTTTCAGCGTCCGACCAGGGGAGCAGGTCGCCACCGACGGGATCGTCATGGAGGGCACTTCGGCGGTCGATGCTTCGATGCTGACTGGGGAGTCAGTGCCGGTTGAGGTCTGCCCCGGCGACGTTGTGGTCGGTGCCACCGTCAACGCGGGCGGGCGGCTGCTGGTGCGGGCAACCCGGGTCGGCTCCGACACTCAGCTGGCACAGATAGCCCGCATGGTCGAGGAAGCCCAGAACGGCAAGGCGCAGGTCCAGCGCCTGGCCGACCGGGTATCCGGCATCTTCGTCCCGGTTGTGATACTTCTGTCCATGGCCACCCTGGCGGCCTGGCTGGCGAGCGGACACTCCCCAACCGCGGCGTTCACCGCGGCAGTGGCCGTTCTGATCATCGCCTGCCCCTGCGCCCTGGGACTGGCCACCCCGACCGCTCTGCTGGTCGGTACCGGCCGCGGCGCCCAGCTCGGCATCATCATCAAGGGCCCGCAGGTCCTGGAGTCCACCCGTCGGGTCGACACGATCGTGCTCGACAAGACCGGAACCGTCACGACCGGGCGGATGAGCGTCGCTGCGGTTCATGCCACCGCGGACCAGAGCGTGGCGCAGGTCCGAACCCTGGCCGGCGCCCTCGAAGACGCATCCGAGCACCCCATTGCCAAGGCCATCGCAGACGCGGCCAGGGCTGCCATCCCGGCCACGCATGCCGCATCGGCCTCATGGGCCACGGGCAACACCCTTCCCGCGGTCAAAGACTTCAGCAGTCACGACGGCCGAGGCGTCTCAGGAGTCGTGGGTGGTCACGCGGTCCTGGTGGGTCGCCGCAGCTGGCTCGAACGTGAGTGGTCCATCCAGGCCCCTGCCGAACTGCTTGCGCCTGCCGAGGCCGCCGAAGCCGACGGCCAGACCCCCGTCTGGGTGGCCTGGGACGGCGCGGCTCGCGGCGTCATCGTCGTGGCTGACACCATCAAGGACACATCCGCGCAGGCCATTGCCCAGTTGCGTACCCTCGGGCTTCGACCAATCCTGCTCACCGGCGACAACACCCGCGCTGCCCAAGCAGTGGCCGCTCTGGTCGGCATCCAGCCAGCGGACGTCATCGCCGAGGTCCTGCCCGCAGACAAGGTCTTAGCCGTCAAGGCCTTGCAGGCAGGCGGACGTATCGTGGCTATGGTCGGCGACGGCGTCAACGACGCCGCAGCCCTTGCCCAGGCCGACCTCGGCCTGGCCATGGGCACCGGCAGCGACGTGGCCATCGAGGCCTCCGACCTGACCCTGGTTCGCGGAGACCTGCGCGCGGCAGCGGACGCCATACGACTGTCCCGTTCCACGCTGAGGACGATCAAGGGCAACCTCTTCTGGGCATTCGCCTACAACGTCGCAGCCATCCCCTTGGCCGCACTCGGCCTGCTCAACCCACTGATCGCCGGGGCGGCGATGGCGTTCAGCTCGGTCTTCGTGGTGAGCAACAGCCTGCGGCTGCGCCGGTTCTCTCCGCTGACGTCACCAAGTCGGTCTGCCACACCCCGATCGCCGGCGTCTGGTCACGGTGGCGGCGCGGACCTGGCCACGGTCGGTGATGGTTCGCCAGGTCAGCAAGGACCTGATCTTGGAACCTGAACCAACGTCAGTGCCTTCCAGGCCGCCCGTCTGCTCAACGGCGGTTCCAGGCATTGCTCATGGGGACATCAGGGCAGTCGCGGTTCACTGGCTTGAAGCCGCAACCAATGCTGATCGGCCCAACGTGGCAGTAGTGTCCAGCTCGGCCGCGCAGCAGACAGGTGCCGATGGTGAACGGATCCACTGGCAGCCCAGGGCTCCTTGCTGCGCAACGCCGCACCAGATACCGCGCTCGGGCTAAGGTTCGAGTTTCTCAAGAACTGTAAGGAGGCGACCTCTCAGTGATCGATCGCGCCAGGCTCACCGAGATCTACGCCCGTGAACGGCACGACTTCGTGGCCCGGCACCCCAGGTCAGCGGCGGCCTACGCTCGTTCCGAGCATCTCTTCGGTCGCGTGCCGATGACCTGGATGAACAAGAACGCCGCGGGCTTCCCGATCTATCTGGAGCGCGCCCGGGGCAACCGCGTCTGGGACATCGACGGCTTCGAGTACGTCGACTTCGCGCTTGGCGACACCGGTGCGATGGCGGGGCACTCCCCTGAGGCGACCGTGACCGCCATCCAGCACCGCATCGCCAACCAGGGTGGCATCACGACCATGGCGCCCACCGAGGACGCCGAGTGGGTGGGTGCCGAGCTGACCCGCCGGTTCGGGCTCGAACGGTGGAGCTTCTCGCTGAGCGCCACCGACGCCAACCGATGGGCCATCCGCCTGGTGCGGGCGCTGACGGGTCGGCCCAAGATCTTGTTCAACAGCTACTGCTACCACGGCAGCGTGGATGAGTCGCTGATCGTGGTCGGCCCCGACGGTGAGGGCATGAGCCGACCCGGCAACGTCGGGCAGCCTGTCGATGTCACCGTCACCTCGCGGGTCGCCGAGTTCAACGATCTGCGGGGCCTGGAAGGACAACTCGCCCATGGTGACGTGGCAGCTGTGCTGATGGAGCCAGCCCTGACGAATATCGGGATCGTGCTGCCGGAGCCTGGCTATCTCGAGGGTGTCCGCGACCTGACCCGCCGGTACTCCGTGCTGCTCATCAACGACGAGACCCACACCTTCTCAGCCGGGCCGGGTGGTGCGACCAGGGCGTGGGGTCTGGAGCCGGACATCCTGGTCATCGGCAAGTCGATTGCCGGTGGGATCCCGATGGGCGCGTATGGGCTCAGTGCTGAGTTCGCCGACCGCGCCCTGGCTCGCAGCGATCTTGACCTCGTCGACATGGGCGGTGTGGGCGGCACCCTGGCCGGCAACCCGTTGTCGATCGCGGCCACCCGGGCCACACTGGAGCACGTGCTGACCGACGGTGCCTTCGAACAGATGATAGACACCGCAACGTACTTCGCGGCCGGCGTGCAGTCACTGATCGATCAGCACCGCCTGCCCTGGTCACTGAGTCAGCTCGGAGCGCGCGCCGAGTACCGCTTTGCCGACCCTGCCCCGCGCAACGGCACCGAGTCGGCGGCCAGCGCCGACGCCGAGCTCGAGGATCTCATCCATCTGTACCTGTTGAACCGTGGAATATCCCTGACGCCGTTCCACAACATGGCGCTGATGTCGCCGGTGACCACCACTGCGGACATTGATCTTCACCACAGCGTCTTCGGAGCTGTTGTCGGGGAGCTCAGGGGCGGCTGACTACTGTATCCCGGGGGGCGGCGGGCGCGCCGAAGAGACTTCAAACGATGTCCGGGTCAGCGGAAGTCGCTCAAAAGGAGGATGATGGGTGCATGCCCCCTCCCGTGCAACGACGCCGCCTGCCTGCTAGCCCCTTCAATGCCGCCCGGGATGCGGTCCCCCCGGACGAGGTGTTTTCGGTCGGTGACCGCGTAGCCCACGACCGTCACGGCCTGGGTCGCATCGTCTCCGTCTGCGGAACCGTTGCCGTGGATGCGGACTTCGGGGCAGGCACGCGACGCGTGTCCACGCCTACCCCCAAGATGCACAAGCTCTGAGTCACCCATGATGCACCAGCTCCGAGCCGAGTCACCTCTGAGCTGAGTTTCACCGTCTGCCTGGTTCGTCCAGCAGCCGAACGAACGCGCACCCTGTGAATGCTGCCGTGACGAATTCCCCGGCTCTGGGTGTGGTGTTGTGCAGGACTGATGCCAACACTCACGTACCTCGCCCCGGCCGCCGCCCGGCCTGGCCCTTGATGTGTGCTGGCCACCCCGAGAACCTATCCGGGGACGCGGTGCGGGCACCGTGCCAGGATGCATGGTGTGGACTACAGGGATATCAACCGAGCTAGCTGGGATGAGCGGGCCCCTGCGCACGCGGCCTCGCCTGACTACAACACGCAGAGCTTCGTCGACGACCCCGGGTTCATCAGCGCCGTGGTGCGGTTCGACCGGCCCCTGCTCGGTGACGTGAGCGGCCTTCGTGGGGTCCACCTGCAGTGCCACATCGGCACCGACACCGTCAGTCTGTCCCGTCTTGGTGCCCAGATGACCGGGCTGGACTTCTCGTCCGTCTCGATCGAGCAGGCTCGCTCTCTGGTCGCCCGGGCCGGAGACGACGTGGACTTCGTCGAGTCAGACATGGACGACGCGGTGGTGGCTCTGCGCGGGGAGCACTTCGACCTCGTATTCACCGGTATCGGTGCTCTGTGCTGGCTGCCGAGTATCTCGCGCTGGGCTGCCACGGTCTCGGCCTTGCTCAAGCCCGGCGGCCGGCTGTTCGTCCGTGAGGGCCACCCGATGCTGTGGTCTCTGGCTGACTCGCGTCCGGATGGCCTTCTGGTGGTTGACCTACCGTACTTCCAGCGAGACGAACCCAGTGTCTGGGAGGGCGGCGGCACCTACGTCCAGACCGATGCGGTCTTCACGGCCAACACGACCCACGAGTGGAACCACGGCCTCGGCGAGATCGTGACGGCTCTGCTTGCCGAGGGACTGCAGATCACCGGGCTCGTCGAGCACGACAGCGTCCCCTGGGAGGCTCTGCCAGGGCAGATGACCAAGGACGAGCACGCCGAATGGCGGCTGACCGACCGACCGTGGCGGCTGCCCGCGAGCTACACACTCCAGGCGGTCAAGCTGGGTGCGCCGAGCCCCGACCCGCTGGTTTGATGGGCGCCTGGCGCAGGCACTGTGGACGCATCAGTGTCCCGTGGCCTGTCACGTGGTCACCGTCAAGGGCCAGCCTGGCTGCGAAGGAGTCTGCACCTCGTGAATCCTGAGCACCCTGCCTGCGACCCTACCCATCGCCCACCCGTCACCGGTCAGCGTGTGGGCGTAGTCGGTGCGCGCGGGTGGACGCAAGGAGCCGATGACTGGACTCAGGCCCGACCTAGGCGGTAAACCGATTTGTGTCCTCAGGCCTGTCCGACCTGCTCCTCGGGGGTGGCCCGACGGACGACGATGCGGGTCCAGGCGCCGACATAGATGCGGTCGTCGGGGGCCAGCTCCCGACGTTGGCCGGAGGTCAGCGCATCGGTAGGCAGCGCCGCGCTCGCGGCTGCGACGAACGTTCCGTTAGAGCTCTGCAGGTCCTCGACCCACCAGCGCTGCCCATCGGTGGTCAGCTGTGCCTGGCGCCTGCTCACGCCAATGTCCGCGGAGCACTCGATCTCGGGATGGATGTTGCGGCTGCGCGAAGTGCGTCCGACCAGCAGGCTCTGGGTCCGCAGCGGTAGGACCACCGGCAGCCCCGGGGACGGGCACGGCTCGTCACTGTGCTGCTCCGCGTACCAGTCCGGATCCACCCAGAGCTCAGCCACCCACTGCACGTCCGCTGATGCCGTCACAGGGTCTGGAACCGCCGGTCGCGCCGGGGCCGCGCCCAGATCCAGGGGGTTGGTTGACTGGCGGGGCATGGTCCCGGTCGTGAAGTCGTAGCCGCACCCCTCACAGAACAGCGCATCCGCGGCATTGACCAGCGCGCAGTTTGGGCAGGGCTGGGTTGCTGCCGGAGTTGCCGCGCCCGAAGGTGCTGACCCGCCGGTTGCAGACGATGAGCCTGTGCCGGCTGCATCCTTGGCGGCGGTCCCGGACGTCTGGGCGGCCCGGCTGGAAGCGGCCAGGCCGGAAACTGAAGCGCTGTCCGCATCCGGCGGCTGGGGCTGGCCGATGGGCGCACCACAGGTGTCGCAGTAGTCCGATGACGCGGACGGGTGGCCGTTCGGGCAGGTGGTTGTGCTCATCGCCGGGTGCTCATGTGTTTGGCTCTCATTTCTTGACGCGCGTGGTCTTGGTCGACGCAGTGTCCAGTGCCATCTCGTCCAGTTTGTCGACACTGCGGCGCAAACGCACCGTTCCGGCGTTGGGGTCGTCAATGTCGACGACCTTCTTCAGCTTGGCCGTCGCCTCGTCGTTGCCCGTCTCAGCGGCCAGCTGCACCGCCCGGCCCAGCTTGGCGGTGGCGGTGGCGTCGTCACCGATGGCCTTGGCCGCCAGGCCTTCCTGGATGGCGTCGGCGAGCTCGGTCTGCCCCGTGTAGTGCGCGACCTCTGGATTGATCCGGGTGGTCAGGGTGTCGTCGTTGGACCACATCGCCTTGACCAACCCCTGAGCGACCACCTTGTCGCCGACCGCCAGCTGTACTCGTGCAGCCAGCTGCTCTTGTCCGATTCCTTTTGCGGCCAGCCGGACTGCCACGTGGTAGTCGCGTGACTCATCCCCCCACGATCCTGTCGGGAAACCTCCGGTCAGCGCGTTGACCTCCTGCCTGCGAGAGGTCAGGTCCTCGACCGTCGGTGAGACCTGGCGAACGAACAGCACCTGTGCGCCTTGCGGTGCCCAGACCCGCAACGTCGCCGACGCCACCCCCCGACCCATGGACTGGCGCATCAGTGTCTCGAACGTCGAAGCCATCTGTGCCCCCGTGGGGATGATGTCGACGGTGCCCATCAGCGCCTGGGCGATCCGGCGGACCTCTGCCACCTGCCAGGCGGATCCCACACCGCGGCAGTCGCACTGGAACTGGCCCTCGGCAGCCCCGATCGCCGCCGTCAGCTGCTCGGGCGTCTCGTGCTGATTCTCCCCGTCGGTCAGAAGAATGGCGTGCTTCTGCGCCAGGGACGGAACCGTGGCGAAGACCCGCGCCGCCATGGTGAGCCACGTGCCCATGGCGGTTCCGCCGTCGGCACGGAACGACGATATGGCGCGCTTTGCGGAGGCTCGGCTGGAGCCGTCCATCTGGACCATTGCCAGCTCGGTCCGGTCGGCGGGGAACGCCATCCGTGCCACGTGGGTGCCGGCGATGACGGCAAACCACGTGCCGTCGATGATCTGGTCGATTGCAGCAGCTGCTGCTTGCTGGGCCATGGCGATGTTGACCTCGCCCATCGACCCGGACGTGTCGACGATGACGATCTCAGCGGCATCCCCCTCACCGACCTGCCCCGCCGCCCCTGCGCCGGTGCAGGTCACGGTGACGACGGCATGTACGTCCGTGCCACCGTCTGGCAGGAACTCGTTCTGATAGACCTCGGCGCTGAAGTCAGCCATTTGGTGGGGCTTCCTCTCGGGGTTGGAAGGGGTTGGAACCGGACACGTGTCCGTCAGCCGGTTGGATTCGGGCCACGGCGGCGCTGATGTTGTCCTGGCCGCCTTGGGCCTTGGCCCAGCTGACCAGGGCCTCTGCCAAGGCCAGCGGCGCGGCGGCTGCCGGTGAGGTGCCACTGGTCTGACGTACCAGGTTGGCCAGGTCCTTCGCCGCCGAGCAATAGTTCCAGAGTCCATCTGAACACACCAAAAGCCAACCCGGTTCGGCCAGTGTCATGGTGGCGGTCACTGGTTTGTGGTCTGGCGCATCCGCTCCGAGCCATCTCGTGATGGCGTGCGACTGAGGGCCTGACTCGGCCTCCACGCGGGGGACGCCAGCCGCGATCTGTACCTGGGCAAAGGAGTCGTCAAGGGTCAGTGCGGTGGCGGTGCCAGCATCCGGGATCCAGTAGGCCCGGCTGTCGCCCACGGACCCGACCACGAGCAGGTCGCCCTCCACCACCGCGGCGATGAACGTGCATGAGGCAGGGCTCGGGGCTGGCGGGACATCTGCGGTCGCCACGTCTGTGGCGTTCCGAGTGACCTCTAGGACAGCTTCGCTGGCCGCGTCGGCAGCGGCCCCGAGGCGGGCGGCTATCGCGGCGATCAGTGAGGGTCCAGCGCCCATGCCGCGCGAGCGTGAGGACACGAGGATGTCCCGGGCAGCCCGAGCCGCAGCCAGGCTGGCCAGGTCCGAGTCGACGGAGCTCGACACCCCGTCGCAGACGACAAGCACTGCCCGCGAACCTGGCTCGGCGTCAGCAGCAACGGCCACGGCGTCCTCGTTGCGGGTATGGCGCAGTCCCCGGTCACAGACCGCGGCAACCCACGGTGCGGGTTGCTCAGTGAAGTGATCCCGGCGCTTGGGCGCGCGCGCACCGCACGTGCCGCAGTACCCATCGTCGGCAACCGCACCACCGCAGGCCGGGCAGGTTGACTCCGCACCGGCTAGGTCGGCGTCCTGTGGCGGCCTGCCGGTGATCTCCTCGGTCGGTGGGGGTTCGGTCGCTGCCACTGTGGGACTGAGCTGGGCCCCGCAGGCCTCGCAGTACTCTTCGGAGTCCTCGACGGCGACGTGGCATTTGGGGCACGCCGTCATGGGGCTGCCTGGCTTGTGGGGCTGCTCGCCTTCACGGCATCGTCCAGCTCATTGCATCGTCCAGCTTCGGACCGAGTTGGCCCGGTCGACCAGATGAACCTTCTCTTCGCGGGTCTGGGCGTAGCCGGCGAGCTCACGGTACCCGGACTCGAGCCGCTGCCTCAGTGACGGCTCCGCGGCCGGCACTCCGGCGATGAAGATGTCCGGCCGCGCGCCGTTGGTGCGGACCTCGTCAAGGGCGACATCCAGCACACCGACCAGAAGGGTGGCCCGGTCCTTGGCATCGATGGTCAGCGAGTCGACGCTCTTCATGGCCTCGGACAGCGCCGGCAGCCCGCGCCCCGAAGCCGCCAGCTGCCCGGCCCGCTCGCGACGGGCCTCGGTGTAGGCCCGGCTGGTTGGCGGGACGAGGTCCAACGCCGAGATGGCCCCGTCCAGGTCTGCACGTCCGGAGCGGATCCGGGCCAGGCCGAACGCGCACGGGGCGATGTAGTTGGCGTCGGTGCGGGCGCAGGTGGTGTAGAGAGACTCGGCGACGTCCAGCTCGTTGCTCTCCTCGCAGGCCAGGGCCAGGGCCAGCTTCGGCGCCAGCTCACCGGGCACCTGTCCATAGACAGCGTTGAACGCAGACTGGGCGGTGGCGACGTCGTCGCGGGCCAGGGCGGCCAGCCCGGACATCCAGACGGCCCGCCACTCCCACGGGTCGGCTGTGAGCATGTCCGTGACCACCGTGTCCACCACATCGAGTCGGCCACTGTGCATTGCCGCATGGGCGGTCGCCAGAAGCACTTCGGGCGAGGACTCCGGCGCCGCCGCGAGCGCCTCGAGTCTGGCCGCGGGGTCCTCGATGCTCACGGTGTGCAGCCAGCCGGTCATCGGGTCGTTCTCGTCGACGCGCAGTCGTGGCAGCTCCTGCCAGCCCAGGGTCTGGCCGGAGACGGCCGGGACCTCGAAGAGCAGCGACGAGGTCGAGTAGCTCGCCGCACCGGCGCCGGGACGGTCCGAGACGACCTCGCGAAGCACGCCCAGCAGCTGAACGCGCAGCTCGTCGGCTGAGGCGAAACGGTCGGCGGGATCCGGCGCGCAGGTCTTGGCTAGCAACCGGTAGAGCGAGTCGTGCTTCTGGAACAGCGCAGTGTCACTGACCGGCGGAAGTGAGGCCAGATAGGTCGACTGGTAGCCACGAAACTCCATCGCCAGGACCAACAGCGTGCGCCCGATGGTGAAGATGTCGGAGGCCACCGAGGCCCCGGCCGTGGGGACCTCCGGTGCCTGGTAGCCCACCGTCCCGTAGATCGCTGACGTCTGGTCATCCAACCGGCGCACCCCGCCCAGGTCGATCAGCCTGACGGCGTCTCCGACCTGGATGATGTTGTCCGGCTTGAAGTCGCAGAAGATCAGCCCAAGGTCGTGCAGGTACTGGAAGGCCGGCAGGATCTCCACGATGAAGGCGATGGCCTGGTCGACCGGCAGTGGGTCATAACGGCCTCCCGCTGCCTGCATCCTGGCCTTGAGCAGCGACTTCAGCGAGGTGCCGCCGATGTACTCCATGACGATGTAGCCGGCGCCTTCATGGGTGACGAAGTTGTAGATCTCGACGATCAGCGGGTGCTCGACCTGGGCCAGGAACTGTCGTTCCGCGATCGCCGCAGCCAGCGCGTCGGCGTCACCGGAGTTGAGCAGACCCTTGAGGACTACCCAGCGGTTGGACACGTTGCGGTCGCGCGCGAGGTAGATCCAGCCGAGGCCGCCGTGTGCCAGGCATCCGGCGACTTCGTACTGGCCGCCGACCAGGTCACCGGGCGCGAGCTTGGGGACGAACGAGAAGGGGTTGCGGCACTTGGCGCAGAATCCCTCGGTGCGCCCGGGCTGGCCATCACGCGAGCGTCCGACCGGCGACCCGCAGGAGGGGCAGGTGCGCTTCTCCTCCGGGACGACCGGGTTCTTCATGATGGCCGCGGCCGCGTCCACCGCGGGCACCGGCGGGATCGTGGTCAGGCCAGCGCCGAGCCGGGCGCCGCGCAGTCGCTTTGAGGACGTGCCGAGCCGGACCGTCATGGTCGAACCTGGGCGAGCACGCGCCGACCCCAACGCGGTGGAGGCCAGCCGGTTGGACGCGCGCGACACCGTCGACGTGCTCCCGCCGATGCCGGCCGCCGTCGCCGCCGACACGTCCCCCGCCAGAGGAGATGCACCGGCCGACCCCTCTGGTGAGCCACAGACGTCGCAGTAGCCGTCCAGGATGGTTCCCGTGCACCCGGGCTGAGTGCAGGCGATGGTGGTCATGTCGTCCCTCTTGTCCTACCGGTGGGCGTCGTGCGCGAGGCGAGATAGGCCTGGTGGGCTGCCACGAGCGCGCGGGCCCGGACCATGTCGGTCGGCTCCGCACGCAAGGCGTCCTCAGCCCGGCGGAACAGCTCACCGAGGTCGTCATCGGCGTGGCCGGCGCCGGCTCCTGAGAGCGTTCCGGTCCCTGCGACCCGGGCTGCCTTGATGGCGTAGGCCTCCAGCCGGCCACGCAGCTCGCTGCGCTCGTCCATGGCTGTGGCGTACGCCCCGTGGGCGAGATTCAGGGCGCGGCTGACTGTCGCAAGCCGCGCGAGGTAGGCGTCGACCTCGGCGACGGTCTGCGGCACCGGCCCCAGTGCCGCGACGTCGGGGACCGCGAGCTTGGGGGCGGGGTTCACGGTGGCCACGCACTGGGCGGCCAGATCGCGGATCGCCGCCCCGCGGGCTTCCAGCTCGCTGCGCAGCTGGCGCGCGCGGGTCACGGACCGGGCGGCCTCGGCGCGAGTAGCCGAACCAACGATGAGGTCACGCTCGATGCGGGCTGCGTCGGCCTCCAGCGGTCCGACCAGCCCGCCGACGTCGGCGCCCCGCTTGGCTTTGTCGACGATCTCTGCCAGACGCGCGTCGAGCTTGGCCAGCTTGTGGGAGAAGGCCTCCCGGGTCTCCTGCGGCTCTGCGATGACCAGGTCGCGTACCCGCTCCAGCTGGGCCCTGAGCTGGCGTAGACGACCGGTGACATCGGCGTCTGTGGGGTCCAGGGACAGTCTCGCCCGCAGCGAGGCCGCCAGCGCGTCAGAGAGCCGCATCGCCTCGGGCAGGGACACGGCCAGCGCGCCACTGGAGCTGGGCACGTCAGGTCGCTGGGCCAGGCGTGGGTCCAGGGTCGCGTCGAGGCGACCCCAGATCAGGGTTGACAGGCGCTCGCGCTCGGACTGTCCGACCCGACCGGAGTCCCAGGTCGCCATGAGCAGGTCATGGCGATCGGCGACCGCCTTCCACAGCGCCATGGACAACAGGACATCGCCGGTCAGGCCTGTTACTCCCGTCCCGTTGTCGCCGTCAGTCGCGGCCATGGCGGCCTCGTCGAGCCGATCGAGCTCGCCCCGGCGCTGGTCGCGCCAGGCTCCGAGTGCCTTGAGATAGCGCAACGCCTCCTCGGACGAGATCGCGGCGCCGATTCGTCCCGGCGGCGCCGGGGTGATAGCCGTCGCGGCGGGCGCGATCATGGTTGCCGTCCGTAAACGGCGGGCGGTGGTGCCGGCGCCGGACCGAGGGCGTCCTTGAGCCAGGTGTTGTATGCCGTCGTCCACTGCCCGTCCGAGCGCATCTGTGCCAGCACACCGTTGACGAACTTGACGAAGTCGGAGTGACTCTTGGAGATACCCAGGCCGTAGGGCTCCGAGGTGAACGCAGGGGCCTTCACGATCAAGGCGTAGGGGTCCTGGGCGGCCAACCCGGCCAGGATGGTGTCATCGCCGGTGATCGCGTCGACCTTGCCCTGCTGGAACAGCACCAGGCAGCCGGTATGGGTGTCAGAGGCCACCGGGATGAGCCCGGTGAACGTGCGCAGCTTGTCCATGCTGGTGGACCCGACGGGGGCGCACACCCTCTTGCCCTTGAGGTCCTGCATACTCTTGAGCGGCGAGCCCTTGGCGACGAGGACCTTCTGGCCCGCTTGGTAGTACTGGGTGGAGAAGTCGATCTGTTGCCACCTGGTGCAATTGATGGTCATCGCGTCCGCGACGATGTCGACACTGCCGTCGGTCAGGGCGGGGATGCGCTGTGCCGTGGTGATGACCCTGAACTCGATCTTGTTGGGGTCGTTGAAGATGGCCTTCGAGACCGCCTTGAGCATCTCGATGTCGAAGCCCTCGATCTGGCCGTTGAGCGGGTTGCGTGCCCCCAGCAGCAGGGTGTCGGAGGAGACCCCTGCGATCAGTCGGCCACGCTTCTGGATCGTGGCCATGGAGCTGCCCGAGGCCATGGCCGCGCCGGGGGCAGGGTTCGGCCCGGCGGGTGCGAAGGAAGACAGCGGGTTTCCGCAGGTGGGTGGAGGTGGCGTGGAGGTGGCGCCCGGTGTGGGGGTGCTGGAGGGCGCCGTCGTGGCGGGCACCTGGGTTGTCGCATAGACCCCGCTTCCCGAGCAGCCGGCCGTCACGAGGATGGCCAGGGCGGCGACCACTGACCCGAGCACGCCTCGCTTTGGGATGCTCATCGGTACTCCTCCAACCGCAGCGAGACGCCCCACCAGGCCGACACGGCTGCCGCGATCCCCACCAGCAGCCC